>Ga0209039_10003473_pt1 | contig 12288 bp, 9 predicted proteins | sample BogFormECP12_OM1_FD_188238 | JGI IMG/M metagenome (GOLD analysis project Ga0209039, IMG submission 188238) | Bog forest soil microbial communities from Calvert Island, British Columbia, Canada - ECP12_OM1 (SPAdes) (version 2) | ecosystem: Environmental > Aquatic > Freshwater > Wetlands > Bog ...
TCTGCGCTTCGCTTGGCCGGGACGACGAGGGTTCACGATGCGTGGCTCCGCTTCAACTTCCTCTGGCACGCCGCCGCCACCGCCCCCAGTACCTGGGTCATGGTTTCCTTTACCACCGCGCCGTACGCCCGCAGAACTTCTTCCGTCGCCAGGAAATCCAGTTGCTTGCTCAGCCCCGATTGGCGCGCCCCCGCGCCGCTCGTGTCTCCCGCCTGGGTCAACAGATAGCACACCCGGTAGATCTCGTCCTTCAGTTGATTTAGGTTGTCCGCCGCGATTTGGTATACCTTTCCGTCCGGCTCCGCCCACCCGAACCGGTCGTTCTGGCCGAGTTGCAGGTAGTACGTTTCTCCCACTACCTGTTTGAATTCGTTGTCCGAGTACACCACCGGCATCGCGAACAGCCCCATCGTCAGCGCCCATGAGAGTGCGTTCGATTTGTTGAAGTGCTCCAGTTGCAGCAGCGCGGCCTTGTTCATCAGCCACAGCCCTTCCGTCACCTTCATCTCGAATACCGGAACCCGTCCGAACGGGGCCAGGCAGTGCCGCCCTTCATCCACCAGTTCCACCGGGCTTTGCTCGCCTGCCTTGCGGAAGATCTTGAAGTTCTCGCGGTCGTAATACACCCACCGCGTCTCCTTCTCCCACTTCGCATCCGTGACCTTCGATTGCTGCAGGCAGGAACTGCGGATTACCACCCACTCCAGCCCGCCTCGCTCGTCGCGGTTCCAGTTGATTACCTCCTCCGCCCCGTAGTCCACCAGGAACCCGCGCGATTGCCCCGAGGCGTCTTCTTCCGCCCGCGTCGACGCTCGCCCCGCCGTCCGCGGGAAGTCCACTACCACGTAACTGCACCCGCAAACCAGCATCTCCGTGAACCGCTCCCGGAAAAACTGGCTCAGCCGCGTCCCTTTCAAATCGCAGTCCGTGAAAAATGTGTTGTAGAACCCGCCCGCCGGACCCCTCGGCTGTTCCATCTGCACCACCGGCTCCCGGTGCATCAGCGTCGCCGCGTACCAGTCGATGATGCTCCCGATGTAGTTCTCGTAGAACAGCCGGATCAGACGCTCCTGGTATACCTCGCCCGGTTCCTTCTGCCGCCGCACCAGGTACTCCGACCCGCGCTCCCGCAATTGGTCTCCCCCAACGTATAGGTCCCGGTACCGTCTCCACGTCGCCTTCCGCGCCGTGTACTCCGGATGTTCCCGATTTATGGTCTGTATCATCAGAACAATCGCCCCCGTCGCTCCCCTATCTCGGGAAGCGGTCTGCACTCCTGCCAGATCAGGTAGCCCAGCGCGTCCGACAAATGCGTCCGCTGCCGGTCCCGATCCTTGTCGATCTGGTACGTGTCCGCCTTGAACGCAACCTGTTCAAAATCCTTGATCAGCTCCTTGCATCTCGCGTCCACCTGTACCGAAATCTCCCCCGACGCCGACCGCAGCTTCGCGTTCATCAGGTTGATCCGCTCTTTCACGCTCGGATTCGACTTTGGCACCCGGTACTGCGTTTTGATCGCCGACTGCGCTTGCAGGTGGTCCCTCACCATCTGGTAATCCGAATAGCCCGTCGTCTGCTGCTGATATCCCGAGGCGTCCCCGTAAACGATCAACCCCGCGTCGTGCCTCGGATACCGCTTCAGGAACTCCGCGCACGCCTCCTGCGTCGTTCCGTTCCGGATCACGATCTCGTCCAGGACCCTCACCTTCCCCCCGTCCGTCTGCACGATCAGCGAACTCATCGGGTCCACGTTGAAGTCCAGCGTCCATCGCAGCGGAAGGTTCGCGTCCGCCGCCAGTTCTTTCACGTGATCCGCCGCCTCGAACGCCGTGTATACCGTCCCGCCCGACAGGTGCAGATACTCGCCCAGAACCTCCTGCGCGTAGAATTTCGCGTCGTAACTCTCTTCCAGCCGCGTGTAAAAATCCGGGATCTTGTCCAGCAGATACCGGTTCTCTTTCGGCGCCGCCTGGACGGTCTGATAGTTTTCGTTCGAATTGGTCACGAACTTCCTGTAGACCCAGTCGAACCCTTTGGGCGTCCACACTGCGAATCCGCACAGCCGGCCCGCCTTCGGGTCCCTCAGACGCCCTTCCAGCCGCAGCCAAGCCTGTTCCTGCGTGTACGTCAACTCGTCCAGTCCGAACCACGCCAGGTTCGTGCCGCGCAGCCGCTCGAAGTCGTCCACCGGCCGGAAGATGATCCGCGACCATGTGTCTTTCAGCGTCAGCGTGTTCTCGGCCTTGTTGTGGTCGTACGGGATCCGGTTGCTCTCCAGTATCTCCAGCAGCGTCGCCTGCGTCGCATCGCGCAGCATCGGATAAGTTGGCGCTCCCAGCAATCCCATCCTCCCCGGATTCAGGTAACACAGCCGGATGGCTTCCTGGCACAGAGCCTGGCTCTTCCCGCTCCCGATCGGTCCCGAGAATCCCTTGAACCGCGCCCCGGCTTCGTGAAACCGCTTCTGCGACGGCAGTGGATCGTAGGCTATTTCTCGGAGTTCGACGTCGCTACGGGTCCGACCCATGTGACCTTGATCTCCTTCGGCCCATCCGTTCCCGATTCCTGCTGCTCCCACTCCTGCTCCAACTGCAGCAGCTTCAAGTACTCCGCCACCGTCGGGCTGATTTCCCCCTTGTCTAACTTGCTCTCGACCTTCTCCACCGTCTTCTCGATAAACTTCGCCACCCGCATTCGTTGCTTGATTTCCCGCCAACGCTTGCATTTCCTGCACGCTGCGATGGGGTCGGAAGTCCCCGTGGCCGATCTGTTGGTGCCGCCGGCTTTCGTCGTTGTGGTTCTACCCATGAAGTCACCCCAAAACAAAAACGGCCTCGCGGGCCACGCGAAGCCGTTCAACCTTACTTCCCGATTTGAGAGTAGCACCCGGCCTGCTCGACTGCCCCTGAGCCGTCTGCCTATCTCGCTGAAAATAAGTGAAATATAGTTCTTAAAAATTTGTGAACAGGAATTTCCCGCCGCTCGATGCCACCGTGTGCAGCCTGTCCGCGCCCACTAACCCCCGTAGCCTCATCAGTTGCGGGCCTTCCGCCACAAGATACGTCCGCCCCGCCTCCAGCCACCGCTGGCGGAACTCGCCATCGTCTAGAAACACGCCCTTCGGCGCATCCGGCGCATAGGACCCGTAAACCAGGTTGTTAACACGCCCGTTCAACAGGTACGCCCTGCGATTGGTATAGAAGAATACCGACGAGAACGTGTAGTATTGGTCGTCCACGATCAGTTCGCCCGGCGGGGACTTCAGCAGCGCCTCCGCTAGCGCGCGCGATCCCAGATACGGCTCGAATACCACCAGCGCCATCCGTGCCGCGTGGAAGAACAGGACCATCATCGCCACCAACGCCGCTACCGGCGCCGGCCCGCGCCGTTTCTGCCATGCGCCCGCCGCCCCCACCGCAAACGCGATCCCCGCCACCGCCAGCGGCAGCCGCAAATATGCGAACGCTCGCAGCGTCAGGTCCCCCACGTGCGCCAGCGAAAGCGTGTATGCATCAGGCGCCTGTTGCGCCAATGCCGCCGCGATATCCCCCGGCGCCGCCATCCCGCGTGTCATCCAAAGAATCGCTCCGATCACCGCCGCCGCCGCCGTCGCCACCACCCCCAGCGCCCTCGTCCCCCACCGCAGCATCCTATCCCCACCCGCAATCCCCGACCCCAGCAGCAGCGCCAGCGCCGGGTAGCATGGCATCGAGTAGTACTCCTGCGTCGTCGAAAACGTGAAGAACACCAGGATGAATCCCGTCCAGCACGCCGCCATCAGACGTGTCTGCGATGCCCGGTCCCCTTTCCGGTACTCCAGTTTGAATACCGCCGGCAAGTACGCGCTCCACGGAAACAGCCACAACAAGTGGAACAGCCAGAACAGCGCCCGCGGCACGGTGTTATAGTCCCGCGGATATCGCCGGTTCAGAAACCGCAGAATGTGCTCATTGAAGAAGTAGAACCAGAAGAATCCGCGATAGCTTCCCCGCTCGCTGTGCATGGTGAAGTCCAGGTACGGCGGGTTCCGCAGCGTCGCCAACACATGCCACGGCGCCGCGATCAGCAGGAAGAGCGCAATTCCCCACCCCGGCCGCAGTCGCGCCCAGGTTTCGCGAACCCGCAGCCGCTTCGTCAGCCCCAGGTACAGCAGTCCCGCGCCCACTGGAAACACCGCTGCGATCAATCCCTTGAGCAGCAGTCCCGTCCCCATGGCGCCCCACATCGCCATCGCCCACAACCCCGGCCGTCGTTCCCTTTCGTCCGCCGCCCGCAACAGACCCCACAGCGCCACCGTGATTGCCAGCGTCAGAATCACGTCCGGAATCAGTATCCTCGTGAACAGGAACAGCCCCACCGACGTCGCCAGCGCCAGCCCCGCGTACATCCCCGCCCGCCGTCCGAATGCCCACGCCCCGAATTGCGCCGTCACCCAGCACAGCAGCACCGTCGAAAGCGCAATCGGTATCCTCGCAGCCCAGTCGTGCACCCCGAATACCATATACGAGACCGCGATCATCCAGTATTTGAGCGGGGATTTCTCCAGGTAGGCGATCCCGTCAAGCCGCGCCGTCACCCAGTCGCCCGATTGCAGCATGTTCCGCGCAATCTGCGCCTGCACCGAATCCACGTCGTCCATCAGCGACGGCGGACTTATCATGCAGCCCACGAATATCGCGGCCGCAACCAGCGCGACGATTATCTGATAGCGAAGACCGGGCTCCCACCGGAACGGTCGCTCTCCGCGGGCGGATGGACCTCCACTTTCCATCTCTTGATCCACAGGAAAAGCGTCAGCAGGCCCCATAGGTGATATCCGGCGTTGATGCGCCTTTCCATATGATCGCGTATCAGAGAGTGAATTGCCCGCGCGTCGAAAACTTCCGTCGCTTCGATGGCGTCGTCCGTCAGCGTGTCCAGCAGCAGCCCCCGCAGCGGTCCCCGGAACCAGTCGTGCGCCGGTATGTCGAAGCCCGCCTTCTTCCGGTTCAGCACCACCGCGGGCAGCTTCCCGCGCATCAGCTCTTTCAGTATCCGCTTCTGCTCGAAGCCCCGGATCTTGTGGCTCGCCGGCAGTGACGCCGCGAACTCCACAATCCGGTGGTCCAGGAACGGAGGACGCACCTCCAGCGAGTGCGCCATGCTCATCCGGTCCGTCTTGTAAAGGATGTCGTCCGGCAGGTAGTAGCTCTGGTCGATCCGCAGATATCGCTCCAGCCGGCTGTCCGTCTCCAGTCCCAGCCGCTCCACCAGCGCCCGCAACCCGTTGCCGTTCGATCCCGGCCGGATCTCGCGCCGCTGTTCCGCCGAGAACGTGCCGTTCCAGAAGAAGTGCGCTTCGTCCGCGTCCAGTCCCACCCCTTCCATCCACCGCTTCAGCTTGTATTCCAGGCTGATCTTTTCGTCCGACACCGGAACGTACCGCTCCAGCACCCCGCGCATCAGCCGCCGCAATCCGCCAGGAATTCCCCGGAACACCCGCGCCAGCCGGTCCGCCTGGTACGTCACGTAGCCGCCGAAAAGTTCGTCCGCGCCTTCCCCGGACAGCGCCACCGTCACGTGCCGCCGGCTCATCCGCGACAGGTACCACACCGGCAGCGCGCCCGCGTCCGCGCTCGGCTCGTCCGAATAGAACGCAAAGTCCTCAACCGCGCTCTGCAACTCCACGTCCGGGTTTAAGTCGAATTCGTGGTGATCCGTTCCGTAGACCCGCGAAACCTCCCGGAAGTACGGGGTTTCATCGAAACTGCGTCCCGCAAACGAGACCGAGAACGTCTTCAGCCGCGTCCCGCTCTGCTCCGCCGCGTAGTGCAGAATCGTCGATGAATCCAGGCCCCCGGATGCCCATACACCCAGCGGAACATCCGCTACCAGGTGCTCCCGCACCGAGTCGCGAAGTAACTGGTCCAATTCGATCTTGGCGTCCTCGATCGGCCTACGCCTCGCCCCCTGCGCCGGCGCCTGCCACCAGCGCTCCATCCATGTCCGGCCCCTGCGCCAATCCAGAAAATAGCCCGGCGGCAGTTTGCGGATGTCGTCGATAAGCGTGTGCGGCCCCGGAACGTAATTCACCGATAGATATGCGTCCAGCGCCCCCAGATCCAGCCTCCGCGGCACTTCCGGGTGCTCCAGAATGGCCTTTAGCTCGCTCCCGAAATACAGTTCCCCGCCCCGCCGGCAGTAGTACAGCGGTTTGATGCCCATCCGGTCGCGCGCCAGCACCAGCCGCCGCCGCGATTCCGTCCACAGTGCAATCGCGAACATCCCCCGCAGCCGCGCGAAACACGCCGTGTCCCACGCCAAGAAGGCCCGTAACACCGTTTCGGTGTCGCAGTTCGACCGGAACCGGTGCCCCATCCCTTCCAGCTCCGTTCGGATTTCCCGGTGGTTGTAGATTTCCCCGTTGAACACAATGACGGTGTCGCCGTCATCGCTCGGGATCGGCTGGTCCCCGCCGTCAAGATCGATGATCTTCAGCCGCACCGCGCACAGCGTCGCCTCGCTGCCTTCGAAGACCCCCTGCTGATCCGGTCCCCGATGGCAGAGCACTTCCGTCAGTCGGCCCGCCATGCCGCGGTTTGCACCCCTGTTATGATGCGTAAACCCCGCAATCCCGCACATTACGACCTGTCCCCGTTCCCCCGAGATGGGCCCTTTGAACGTCTCCATTCTCGGATGGATTTGTCCTGAATATACCACGGCGCAAATGTGTTTTGGAACTCTTCTGCCACGCAGGGTGCGTAACCGCTTTGGGGAAACCGGGCCAAGAATACGCCGCAAACCGGGAACTACATCGAGAACTGCGCGCAACCATGAGCAGATCGCCGCGCTGGAGACCGCGCCGCTGCGGAAGTGCTGCGCAGACGGCGTACCGAACAGGCCACGTGGAAACTATCCCTGAAAGTATTGCGGCCCCCGAACACCCGTCCGAAGTTTCCGGAGAGCGTAGTGGAAGTTACGCTGTTCCGTCAGTTGTTCGCGGGCAGCTCCCGGACCGGCGGCCCTGCCACCCCGTCTTGCCTCACGACACCGTTGCCGGCTCGGCTGGCGCCCATATCGAGGCCGAACCTGCGCAGTTGAGCTGGCCCTGGAAGCAATGGCTTTCCCGCCTTATTGCGGCCAAACGGAGCCCCGTCGGCGCCTCCCATTGCGCTCATCAGCGCGCGGCCCGCCTGGTTCTTGGCAGCCTGGAGATCCCCGGCGTTCAGGAATGTGAAGTCGCCGAGAACACTCATCCACCGCAGAGCCAACGTCGCATTGATTCGAGTTGTCGCACAATAGGTCGCGTTGACCGTTCGAATATCCCCGGAGTGGGCGTAGTTCATGTAAGGACACGCCCGGGAGCAGACCCACTTCGCCCAGCATGTCGCACAGTCGTGGCCGGCACCCGACTTCACGCGGCCGTCCACCGTCAGATTCTCGAATTCGAACTGGTTCTTCGTGAACCCCTTCTCGACGTTGCCGATCAACAGCTTCTCCCGTTCCTCCGGGACCGTCGCGAACCGTCCGGAAAAATCGTGGCAAGGATAAATGTCGCCATCCACCGTTATGCCAAAGAGCGTCTTGCCCACCTGGCAAAGATGGGTTTGGACCTTCTTCCGCTTCAGCTTCTCGATCGTCTGATCGATGGTGTTGATCGAAACATCCCGATGATCCCTCCAGTACTGGAACAGCCGGTCCACTTCACGCTCGTACTCTGGCAGGTGCTCTTCGGTCCATGCGCCGCAATCCGCGTCGGGGATAACGGAGAAGCTTCGAAACCCCAGAGCGTGCAGCTCGCGGACCGATTGCGAAAGGTACTTGAGATTGTGGATGGTTACCGTCATCCTGCAATTGGGCCGGCTTCCCCCAAAGTACTTGATGTAGTTCTGTACTTGCACCAGTTCGAAGGCCCCAGCCGCTGCGCGGCCAACTTGTGTTCCCCCCATTACCTGGCGATGGACGTCGTTGCCCTGCTTGCTGCCGTCCAGGCTGAGCTGAACGCCAATGCCCAAGCGCTTTAGCATCTCACAATTCGCCGCCGTAAGCAGCGTTCCATTCGTGGTCACTCCAAGCTTGAGTTTGATCCCCTTATCCCTGCTCCACTGCCCTAACTCGCTGCCCAGATACTCCACCATGGCAGGCCGAATCAGCGGCTCCCCCCCAAAGAAATGGATGTAGGTGTCCTTCAGGTGCGCGGCATCGTCCTTGATAAAAGCCAGCACCTTGTCGGCCATTGGCCTCGTAAGATGACGTTGGTTCAGCTTATCCTTGACAAAACAGTAGTTGCAGCGGAGATTGCAAGCTTCCGTGATGTAGACATAGTAACCGCGTCTGTTCGACGACAGCGGCTTCAGCCCATACTCCAGGGGTCCTGCCGAATCAATGCACGAATCCATACTGCAGACCACTCCCTTCCGGTCGAGCACTTCGGGAAACAACGCTGCCGGCCCGCGCAATCCTTGCAGCGCTTCTCATACATCCAAGCCCGCTCAACAGAGCTCCCAGTAGTCTTCGCAGGATACCTCGCACCCGGAGTTGCATCCGCCACCGCCGCCCTCGTCGTACACTTCACAGGTAGCCTGACACGAAGTCTGGCACGCGTCCTGGCAAGACATCTCGCAACCCGACTCGCACATAGTCTCACACGCAGTTTGGCAGGAGGACTCACAACTGCTCTGGCACGCATACTGGCACGCGCTTTCGCAGGCGGCTTCGCACGCGCTCTGGCATGCGCCGGTCTGGCACGCATCCTGGCAGGCGCCGCTCTGACAGGAAGTCTGGCAAGTGCCCGCCTCGCATGCGGTTTGGCAGTTCTGGCACGCGAACTCGCAAGCACTCTGACAGCTTGACTCGCAGACATTCTGGCACGTACCTTCACAGGAAGTTTCACAAGCCACCTGGCAGCCCGTTTCGCAAACGCTCTCACAGTACGTTTCGCAGGTGCCTTGACAATTCTGACAAGATACCTCGCATCCCGTCTGGCAATTCTGGCATTGGACCTGGCAGCCTTGGCAGGAGAGCTCACACGTGCTCTCGCACTTCACCTCGCAGGTGGCCTGGCACGTCACTTCACAGAGGCTTTCGCACGCCACTTGGCACGCAGTTTGGCATCCCTGGCACGCGTTCTGGCACGCCTCACACGCGCCTTGGCAGTCCTGGCAGGCCACCTCGCAACCGGTCTGACAAGTACTACCCTGGCACCCCGAGCAGGGACACGTGCCATCCGCGTGCAGATCCAGCGCAGCCAGCGGACTCATCAGCGCGGCAAACGACGCGACGAACACGCGACGCGATGGTGACCCAGCTTCACAAGGCCTTTCAGCCGCTTCTTCACACTGCTCCGCGCATAGGACATCACAGTCACTCATCTCGTCTCTCTCCTTCACATGAACTGCCACGCCTTGTCAAACCAAACACCGGCTCGCGGTCAGGTCTAATGTGGCAAGACCTGAGCTGCCTTTTGTGTCCAGAAACCCGCCAGCTTGAGGTTCTGCTTTACTCCCGTACCGTTCTTATAGGCCACCCCGACAGCGGCCTGCGCCGGCCGATGCCCAGCCTTTGCGGCCCGGTGCATCAACGCAAATCCGAGCGTAGGGATCGCCGACGCGGGCACTCCGGTCCCGTCCCGATACAGCACTCCGAGCCTGTACAAGGGAGCGCAGTGGCCTAGTTCCGCACCCGCGCGAAGCAAACTCTTGGCCTTCTCGATGTGTGTCGTCTTGCGCTGCCTGACGTACAGGTCGGCCAGGTGCAGCATCGAAGAACCCTCACCTGCCGTCGCGGCCTGCTTCAGAAGACGAATCCCCTGCTTCGCCTTGCCGGTCTTCAACAACATCGCACCCAGATAGGTTTTGGCCAGGGCAAAGTGAGGAGCAGCCGCCTCGTACAGCGCTTGGGCAGTTTGCAGATTCTGCTTACATGGTCTCAGGCCCTGTTCATACGCTCTCCCCAGCAGTGTCCGCCCCACCGGATCGTTCGCGTTCGCGGCCTGCTGCAGCCTCTTGAGTGCGGCCGTATTCAGTGGCGCGTTGCGGTGCAACTTCAGATCCAGGAATCCGAGCAAAGCCGAGGCCTCGGTGGATTGCGTCGCGGCAACCCGGAAGTGATGGCGCGCCCGTACGAAATTGATCGCTCCGGCGCGTCCTGTGCAGTATGCGTATCCCACCCGCAGACGGGCCACGGTGTCGCCCCTGGTCGCTTTTGCAAGATCGTCGCTGAAACCATTCGATACGAAAAGATCATCCGGCTTTATCACTTACATACCCCCTCTCGGGATTGGTCAAAGTACTTCTGCGGCCTTAACCCGGCGTGTTGCGTGCCAGCTTACTTCATGGCCGAGGCCTCCCGTATCAACGCCTGAATCTGCTCGGCTTGGTAGCCCACTGCGCGGGTCCCATTCACGAACACGGTCGGCGTGGCCTTGACACCGTTTTCGCTTCCGAAGGCACGGTCTTGCTCGACCGCACTTGCCATCTTTCGCCCTTCCACACAACTCGCGAAGCGATCCAAATCCAGGCCCTGCACCTCGCCTGTATAAGCTCGAATGTTCTGCTGCAGGTTCTCCGCCGTCAGGGATCGCTGATGCTCGAACAAGTAGTCATGAAGGCCCCAAAAATACGCGTCACCCTGGTCGGCGGCGCAGGCCGCCGCTTCCGCCGCGGCCGCGGCCCAGCGGTGCATCGAAAGCGGAAAGTAGCGATAGGCCACGCGCACCGTTCCGGCGTTTGCCGCTACAACCTTCGATAACTCGGTGGCCGCGCGCGCGCAGTACGGACATTGAAAATCCGAGAAGACCGTTATCTGCACCGGGGCGGCCTTTGCTCCAAGCGTTGGAAACGTGCCGTGTCTCAAGGCGGCGGCCAGGGCCTCCTGTTTTTGCCTCTCTTCCAGCACCGGATCCACCGTCACATCCATCAGTTCCCGAGCCAGGAAGCGAACGTCCGGGGAGGCGATCAATTCGAGCTGAAAGGGCGTAGATGCACCGGCCGACGTAAACTGCAACCTACGATAACAACTGCCTCCGAGGAAGCCGTTCTCGACCACGTCCACCCGTGCGGCCACCTTGTACTTTGCGCGGACGTATTCGAGCACCTTAGCCCGCTCGGATTGGCCGAGAGCTTCGCAGGGCCTGTCGCCTTCGGCACCAAACACGGCAGACATGACGCAGAAGAACCCGATGACTCGATTCGATAGAATCGCCGCTCTCCGAATCCAACGGAACTCGCTGTCGCAACGTTGCATCTCAAAGCCTCCGGGTACTTCGGTATCGCCGGCACATCTTACGAATTCATCACTACCGGTTCTCCAATGCCAGGGGCAACCCTCGGCCATTGCCGCACCTGCCATTTGGTCGGATGCCGGACCTCAAAAGCTCTACTGTTTGGGCTCCACGCAGCAGCCATTGACGCACGTATAACATTCGTCTGGGTACAATTCTTTGCATTGTTCAGTGCCGGAGTCGGTGCATTCGGATTCGCAGGTTCCACCCGGTTCGGGACAAGTTTCGCACTTGTCCTCATTGCAAGTTACGCCGCACTCGGGCAAGACCGTCAGTGTTCCCGAGGCTGGCGGGCTGCAGTTCTTCGCTTTGTTCGAAGGATCGACAACGCAGTTGGCCGGCGGAACCGTCATTGTCGTCTTCGATTGTGATATTTCGGTGGATACAGTCCAACTGTGAGATGACCAGCCAGGTGGACAAGATGCGGTGGAGTTCTGTCCGGCGTCAACGGTTGCCGGGCTGAGTTGCACCGTCCCCGAGGGGCACTGGCCGGTCCACTGGCATGGGGACGGGATGGTGATTAGCTGAATATCAGTACCGCCGAATTGCGGAGCCCATCTCGAAGGCCAAGCCGTGTAATAGATCTGCCCATTACATTGGCCCGTGCCGGTCGGCTGAATCGAGGATGGAACATTAGCCCACTTAAGTGTGTATTGGCCGTCTCCGGCGAACGCATCTGTCAGCGGAGCAATTGCCTGATAAGAGTTCGTGATGATCGTCCCTTGCTGACACGTCTGAATCGGACCGCAGAATCCAAGCGCTGAAACAGAATTCATGTTGGTGTGACCGTCCGGGAAGTCAACCTCGAAACTGTACGTCTGGGTAGGGTTGCCCGGGTAAGTGCCGCTTGGACAACTCATGGGGAGAGTGTAGCTATTGCCGGCGTTAATTGTCCCTTGGCAGCTTTGCTGCTGTCCGAAGCAGAACGAGCTTCCGAAGACCAGAGTGCCGACCGCCACGACGAGAAAGCGCAGGTTGATCATTTCGCCGTCCCCATATCGACGTCGCAGACGGCTTGGTACGATCTT
>Ga0209039_10003475_pt1 | contig 12281 bp, 10 predicted proteins | sample BogFormECP12_OM1_FD_188238 | JGI IMG/M metagenome (GOLD analysis project Ga0209039, IMG submission 188238) | Bog forest soil microbial communities from Calvert Island, British Columbia, Canada - ECP12_OM1 (SPAdes) (version 2) | ecosystem: Environmental > Aquatic > Freshwater > Wetlands > Bog ...
TGGAGGCCGTGTCCTTGTTGATCCAGAGAGGGTGACTAGGCAAGACTTCCTTCACGTATTTGTTGTTGCTCATAGAACCCTGTGTATAGAGCGGATTTCGGCCTATTATTAGTCGAAGTTTCCCTTCTGGAACCTTAACAGGCTCATAAGCGGGAAGCGAAGGCAGGCCGTTTTCTTCCATTTTAGAAGAGATTACCTCAATCTTTTTGGAAGGGGTCTTGAATTTCAGTCCCGTCTCGCGGTCATAGTAGATTTTCTCTTTGGCGAGGTTCACCACGCCCTTGTCATCGAATTCCGAGAGATCTATACCGGTCTCAGAAAGTTTCCACCGGTTGTAGTCGTCGATATCCTTGTAGAAGAACTTCTCGCCGAAGCCCATTCTTTCAGCCAGTTCCTTAAATATGCGCCATGCCGGGCGGGTCTCTAGGACGGGCTCAACAACCTTGTTTCTTAAAGCCAAGATCGGTTTTAAGCCCTTGCGTTCTTGGATAGGATCGCCCCTTTCGAGAAAATGGCTTTCAGGAAGGACAATGTCCGCGTACCAAGCGGTATTGCTCCAGTTGACGTCGATATCGACCACCAGTTCGAACTTGTTCAGCGCCTTGATCAAGGCATTGGTGTCAGGGATCGAATAGAGCGGATCGAAACGATAAATGATCAGACCCTTGACAGGGTAAGGTTTTTCCGTCTCGGCTGCTTCGGCCAGCATGTGCGCTATACCTTGAGACTTGTCAACAATCGGGAACTTCTTTCCCGGCCCGACACAATCGAAACGATCACCTTTGGGGGCTTCGATAGTGGCCGGAAGCTCTTTCATCCCTTTGCGGCCGGTATCAGCAAGCCCCTTCTTGAAGAACAACCCGCCGGGGACCTCATAATTTCCCATTAAGGCATTCAAAAACAAAATAGAACGCCTCATGTGAAATTCGGTGACATATCGGGAGGCAAACCAACCGATATGAAAGATCACCTTTGGTCTTGCCTCGCTAAATTCTCTTGCAAGCCTCCGGATAGCCGCGGCCTCTACATCCGTCTCCTGCTCAGCCCATTCCGGCGTGTACGGTTCTACATATCGGCGAAGGGCGTCAAAATCCTTTACCCACTTTTCCACGAAGTTCTCATCATAGAGTCGATGTTTGATAATCTCGTTCATTAAGCCCAAATTGAAAGCCCAATCGGTACCGGGCCTGATTCTCAGCCAATAGTAAGATCGGACCGCTGTCTTTGAGGCCCTCGGATCCATGGTCACGATTTTCACGCCGTTGTCCGTGGCAGTCATCAACTGATTGACTTCGGCAACGGTCAGTGATTCATAAATGTTGCGGCCATAGAGGACCACATACTCGGCATTTTCAATGTCAAAGCCCAGGGCCTTTCTGCCGACACCCAGTGTGGCCTGACATGCGGTATGCAATGAGAGAGGGCAGACGCTATTATGAGTGAAATCGTTGGGTGTGCCGAGTCCTCTGGCAAACGCCTCAGCGAACTCGTTGTTCAGGCTGCCTCTCCACCCGACAAGGATGCTCTCCGGGCCGTATTTTTCCTTAATGATTTCCAGCTTGTCCCCAATGTAAGCATAAGCCTCATCCCACGTGGCATCACGCCATTCTCCCCCGCCGCGCGGGCCCACACGAATCTGAGGTCGGGTCGGCTTTTCCGTGTCTTTCAGCAACCATTTCGCCGCGGCACCTTTTGCGCAAAGCCGTGTTCCTATGGAACCGACATTGGGATTACCGAAGATTTCGGCAACCGCGCCGTCCCTTAACGTGACTTCTATGGGACACCGTGCTGAACACATTTCGCACTGGCTGTACCTGATAGTTTCCATCGAAAATAACTCCTTGGATATCAACCTATGTTGCTTATATTCTATACTCTTCTAGGCGGAAGAAGATCTGCCAAGCTCTTCATCTCCCTTGCGCGTTTGCGGTAACCAGCCATGATCTCCGCCATTTCTCTGAAGTACGGCACTCTGTATTTGATTCTCTTGAAGATAAGATACGCGGCTGCGTAGAGGGTTATGAAAATGCACAGATAGCCCACTGAATAATCTGTGAAAAGAAGCTCGAATTCCACGTCCGAAAATCTGCTTTGCATCCAGGCAAGAACGAAGGGGACCGGCCAGAGTAGAGCGGCAGATAGGGAAACCTGCATGAAGAATGTTTTTCCGAACGCGTCGTTTGCCAGCTTGTTGCACGCGGTATAGGTTGCGCCGTCCCCCACAGTGAGTGCATCAACTGACAGATTCTGAAAGCGGACCATTTCGTCCGTACTTTTTTCAATATACTGCCTCACGGCCAAAAAAGCCATTGAGCTGGTAAGTTCCCCAATTATTTTCGCGGCTAGCGCCAACACAAAGGTGCCCAGGAAAAAATCGACGAGCGTGTATCCGGTAAGCCGGTAAAGTTGTATCATGAGAGAATCAAAGGTGAGAAAAATCTGATGCATTTCCACGCTTGACTTTATAGGAATAACGGGCAAAGGGCCGGATTGAACCGGCCCTTTTTTATTATACCACCGTGTGGTCAAGAATAGGGTTTCTGTCACATACCGGGCAGCAAAGATTTCCCGAGGAAGCCCTTGGTGAGGTACCCGATCCCAACATAGAGTGCTAGTACAACGAACAGTCTCTTCAGCCATACTTCAGGTATATTCTTGGAGGTCACCGGGCCAAGAATGGAGCCGATGAAAATCCCGATCAGCTCGGTGCCGATGAGCAAAAAGTCTACCGGCACACTCTTGAGGAACATATAGGAAAAAATGGATGTTATCATGCTGACAAGCACGGCCAAAGCGGACGTGCCCGCCACGATGAACATGGGAAGTCCGGCTATCGAGGTGAGGAATGGAACGTAAAGAAAGCCACCGCCCACACCGATGAACGCGGAGATGGCCGAGATGACGAAGCCGCCGATAATCGGCCATATCGGATTGAATGAGAACTCGGCCCCATAAAAAGTGAAAACGATCTTAGTGAGCCCCCACTGTGTGACATGGACTCCCCTGGCCCATTCTGCCGCCTGTTCCGAGCCCGCGGTCGTCTTCCTTATATTGGCATCCTCGAAAGCCTTGGCAGCAGCTTTGGCCGCCTTCTTGCTCGCCTGGCCTCGCGGAGTGGTTTCGTAGAAAAGAACTCCTGCGACCGCAAAAACAACCAGGCCGAAATACCCCACGTACATGCTGAGATTGATCTTGCCCGCGGTTAGGACCGGTACGAGATACGCGCCCAAGATCCCGCCGCCCGCCAGACAAAGGCCAAGTGGCAAAACCAGCCGGCCCATACGGTAATAGGTAAGGGACGAGATGACAGCGGACAGTCCCACCAGATACTGGTTGCAGACCCGGATCGAATCTGTCAGCAGCTTGTTCAGAGTGGGATTGGTTTGCTTGAAAGTGTTCCCGTAATCGGCCAGGCCGAAAACCGTTATATGACCAACGCCTGCCATAACTCCGCCGAACGCTCCGACCGAAGAAAATATCCATCCCACCCAAATTCCCCAGAGAATACCGTAAAGCCAAAACGTCCTTGGGGCCCCTGGAATACCCATGAATCCAGGCGGAGCGCTTTGGTCGATCATCCCCTTCTCCACACCTTGTGGGGTCTTTGCAATGGCGTCCTCCAGCTTGCCCGCATCGGCCGGAAATGCCGTAACAAGCGTTGCAGCAATGGCCGCGGCAACAACCAGACTTATCATGATCCAACTCTTTTTCGTCATACAAAGCCTCCTTACTTATTTAACAATCCTGTTATGTTACAGTTTGTCATATTACCAGAACCGAGGTCGGGAGACGGGTGGTGCAGAAGTTCTCGAACTTTCTTTTCCACTGCGTCGATGTCCATCGGCTTGACAAGAAAACAGTCTGCCGGCCCACCCTCGGCGGTCACCTGGGGAAGGTAGTCGGCAATGACCATGACCTTGACATCGGGATTGACACTCTTCAGCGCGGCAGGGACCGCTAAGCCGGCCTCGTGCCTCGAGGCGAGGTTCACGAGCGCTAGGTCCAAAGTTTTTGTCGCAGCGCATTCCAGAGCATCATTCGCGTTCACAAACGCCCACACCTCGTGCGCGTTGCGTTCAAGAAGGCGCTTGAGCAACAGACAAGAATCAGATTCTTCATCAAGGACGAGGATGGTTGCCACGCTGTTCCGTCGCTGAGCAAAGATTCAAGCTGTTGTTGCCAGCTCAGTAGCGCTTAGAGGCAAGACGCGTGCCACAAGAAAAGGATGGGACTCCAAAATCGCTTCATATTGAAAATACAAGTGAATGCACCTGGATGGGGCAGCGCGAGCCGCCCTGCGATGCCAATCTCGCGGCCTGTGGTGCAATGAAAAGTCGGCTCACCTCGCTACGGTCAGCAATTAGTTAGCAAGATATTAGGCAGTTATGAGTAAATAGTAAAAAACTTGCACTGCAATATTTATTTTGCACCAAACGGATAGCTATCAAAGGCTGCAATTCTTCGCACTAGCACAATACTCAATTCGCCTCCTGTTCGTCCTCCGAGTGGAAGTGCTTCGACTTTACTCCGTAACGTCGCATGACCTGTTGCAGCGATTGACGCTCCAGGCCGCATTCTTTGGCGGCCTTTGTCACATTGCCGGTCGTGCGGGAGAGCAAGGAAGTCAAATACTCTTGGTGAAAACGTTCCAGAACGCGGCCCTTCGCGTCCTTGTACGGAAGGCTCTTGAATTCATCCGTGACCAGGCATTCCCCGGAATCGGCAAGCCCCACCCCCAGGTCTTCTGCGCGGATCACGGTGTCCGGTGAGAGGAGCACGGCTCTGCTGATCACATTTTCCAGTTCGCGCACGTTACCGCGCCAGGGGTGATTCATGAGCCGTCTCATCACGTCGGGCGGAATGGTCCTGGGCTCCCGATGGAATTCGGTGCCGAAGCGATCCAGGAAGTGGTCTATAAGCACCGGAATGTCTTCAGGTCGTTCTCGTAGCGGAGGCATGTGTAAAGACATGACGTTGAGGCGATAGAAGAGATCTTCTCGAAAAAGGTTGTTCTTGATCTTTGCTCCGAGGTCTTGATTAGTGGAGGCAATAATTCGAACGTCAATTTTGACGCTTCTCGTGTCACCGAGAGGCCTGATTTCCTTGTCCTGCAGCACCTTTAATAGCTTGGTTTGCAGGGTCACCGAAATATCACCGATCTCATCAAGGTAGATAGTGCCACCTCGGGCCTCCCAAAACAGGCCCTTCTTATCCTGGGTGGCATGAGTAAAGGCTCCCTTTCGATAACCGAACAGCTCACTCTCCAGAATGTTTTCCGGAAGATTCGGGCAGTTCACAGCGACGAAAGGACCCTTTCCTCTATGACTCAGCTTGTGGACGGCTCGGGCCGCCAGGTCCTTGCCGGTGCCCGATTCGCCCGTTAGCAGGATAGTTACGTCGGTTGCGCTGACAAGGCGTATGGTCTCGAAGATCTTCTGGATCTTGGGGCTGACCCCTACGATTTCATCCAGGCTCTCCTGCTGCTCGATCCTCCGATGAAGCAGAAGGTTTTCCCGTACGAGCCTGCTTCTCTCAAAAGCCTTTTCGAGCAAATGCAACAGCTTGTCGTGCTCAAACGGCTTGGTAATAAAGTCGTAGGCACCCTCTTTAATCGCCTGGACCGCGATATCTATGGTGCCAAAGGCCGTCATCATGACCACGCTGAGCCCGGGAAACCCTTCCTTGATACGACCAAGAAATTCTATCCCGTCCATGCCTGGCATGCGGATGTCTGCGAGCACCACATCAAAAGGACTCTCCTCCAGAAGCGCCATGGCCTGGTACGCGTTGGATGCCGTCTGGACTTCACAATCCAAGTCGGCTGACAGGCTTCGTCGTAAGAGGCGCAGCATGTCTTCTTCGTCGTCAACGATGAGCAGTCTCGTTTTCCCCTGACGTTCCATGTCCATAATCTTCCGGAGGCTTACATTATCTGGGGGTTCTCGGGTTGCCGTCACAGTGGGCTCCAATAATTGACATCCATAACAGTCTTACGGCAAAATCATTCCTGGCTTTTGATCCCTCGATTCCGCTACTTCCGCAATAGGGAGCACAAGAGTGAAGGTACTTCCCTTGCCCGGCCAGCTGTCAACCTCAATCCGACCGTCGTGATCCTGGATGATACCATAGCTCACCGATAGGCCCAAACCGGTTCCCTCCCCCACAGGCTTGGTCGTGAAGAAGGGGTCGAATATCCTATCGATCTGGCGAGCCGGGATTCCGCAACCGTTGTCGGAAATCGATACAAGCAGGTTTCTTCCTGACGAATCCAGCCGGGTGCCCACCTGGATCAAGCCTTCCTCTGAAATCGCTTGCTTTGCGTTCATGAGCAAGTTCATGAACACCTGTTTCAGCTTCTCCCCATCTGCAATCAGTTGCGGTAAGCTACGATCCAATTGAGTGTCCACCGTAATGTTGTCCAGTTCGAACTGGTGCCCTAGGAGCGAGATCACTTCCTCTATGCATTCATTGACTTCAATTGAGGACTTAGTCGTCCGGGTGCTTCGGGCAAACTTGAGAAGGTCCTCGACCACTGTTTTGCAGTTTCGGGCATGCTTTTCGATAGTCTTCAGGTCGTCATAAATTTGAGTTCCCGGGGTATTGTCCCTTAAGAGCAACTGCGTGTACCCCAGCATTACTCCCAGCGGGTTATTGATTTCATGTGCGAGCCCGGTGGATATCTGGCCGAGTGATGCGAGTTTGTCTGCCTGCTGCAATTGCCGCTCCATGTGCAGCCTAGCCGTAATGTCTTTGGCCATTCCTTCGTAGCTGACCACCTTCCCCCCATCGTCTTTTCGTACCGTTGCGCTCACAAGAATGAAAAAGTCTGACCCGTCCTCTGCCCGCAAATGACATTGCCGGTCCTTGACGTATCCGTCTGAATGGAGATCCCTTACAAGCTGTCGGTAATCATCGGAAGATTGAAACAAGTCAGCCAGTCTCGTCTTCCCTATCACGTCGTCCCAATTTCCATACCCAAGAGCCGTCAACCCCGCCTTGTTAATATCGATGAAGCGCCCCTGATCGTCGACAATGAAGATCATGTCCATGGAGCCTTCAAAGACACGCCGATATTTTTTCTCGGATCTGCTGAGATCTTCCGTGCGTTGGACTACCAGCGATTCGAGGTTTCGATTGAGATGCATGACCTCCTGTCCAGCTTTTTCAAGGGCCTGTTTGTCCTTTAAGATCGCATTGTTGATCCTGTGTACCCGCTGAAAGTACAGTGTTATTGACGCCACCACTGCGAAAGCCATGGTGTTGATCGCACCGCTGTACGGCCGCAAGGTCAACCAAATATCGCGCATGTCCAGGACCAACAAGACACGCTTTGCAATGTGGCCGACTCCGCGAGACATAGCAAAGCCTGCAAGAGCCACTGAAAGCCACAGTAGATATGTCCAGAGCACGTTGGCCGGCTGTGTCTTTACGAGACGCATAGCGTACCAGACTGACAGGAAGGAAAACAAGATCATCAACGCTGAGCCCACCACATCCGTGAACCATATGGGACCGAGGGGATAGGAGTTATTCGCGGGCATGCCCCTCCTCCTTCAGCGCGTCCTTGTACAAAGACCTAATGCCAAGGAAGAGGCAAATCATGGCTGGAACGCTTACGAGGTGGTCTAGCTTCAGAGCGTAGTAGAGACGCGTCATCGCAGAATCCAGGATTATTCGCTGCGTCCAATCCGGCTCGCCGATGACCGCCTCTGCCGCAACTCGTTCCTCCACCCAGTGACCGAAAAACGTATTAAGATTCCAGAGAACAAAGAGGATGCACGATATCTGGATGAGGCGCCACCCCCTCTGTTGCACGAAACTGTTCACCTGGAGCCAGTACGCGAGAATTCCCATGGCAACACTGAAGAACACGTGAGACAGTTGATGCACATAAAGCCCTTCAGGAGCCGGATGGGACTGGAAGGCCCAAGCTACCCCAGGGCTGAAAAATGCGCTCAGAACAATGAACGCCGTTACAGTCTTCACCTTCGACCTCTCGGAGAGTCATTATACGCTTCAAAGGATCAGTTCGGAAAAGACTAAGCCTTGCCGCAGAACTTGGCCGCACCATCCCCGGGATGAGGCGCCGAGGAGATCTCTTCATGGCAAATGCATCGGCGCCTCTTTTCATGGAAAGACTAACTCTTGATAGGTGTGAGATTCTAGTCTGGGCTGGTGTCCGTAACCTGGCCGGTGCCGAAAGAACTGACACCCTTGAGGCTCCCCTCGGAAAGAAAAGTCTCATAGTTATAAATTAACCTTTGGACCACAGCTCCGGCCAGACGCTTGAAAAACATCATTCCCATTTGAGGATGTTTTTCAAATATCTTATTCAGGCTGTCCTTTTCAATTTTGACCACCTTGCTGGGGGCTACGCATTCAGCCGAAGCTACGTAAACGGGACGATCAACCATGCCTGTCCAGCCGAAAGCCTCTCCCGGAATGTTGACGGTGTAATCTATCTCCGCCTCTGTTCCTATGGACACTCTTACCCGCCCGTCCACAAGGATATAAAAGTGATTTGCCGGAGTGCCTGCCTTGAACACAAGCGAGCCTTTTTCGTGTGATTCTTCTATCATGACCTTGGTAATTTCACTCATGGTTTCCTGGCTCTGGTCCTTAAAAAGATCGGCTTTTTGAATAATCATGGCCTCTCCTTTCTGTTGGAAAGACATACATGGGACCCGGCCGTCTCGAACCATCATTGCGGCTACGTCGGTTCTTGCTCTTCTCGTCGATGTTCCCTATTGTCATCCTCCTTTCTGACGCTTGACCTGCCTCTGTTCATGAATCCTCAAGTCAAGCTCCTGAAGTGTCCTTTCACAGCTCATGACCCGTTCCTGGACCTCCTAGCAGCCATCTGTGCCCTTGCCTCCAATGGTCATGACAGAAACATACCGAAAAAAGAAGCCATCTCATGTAATTATTGTTACCGGGGGTACGATGGGAGTCAAGCAGTAACTTTGTAGCCATACTGAGACGCGCACTCTCGGTTTATCGCTTTGCTGCCAACAGAATCGGAATGGAAATCAATTGAGCCGCTACGGAGAAGACGATGAGAGCGGGAACCGAGATGTCGTACAACACTCCCATGAGCACGCTCCCCGCGAACCAAAACAAGCCGTAGACGGTGTTAAATATCCCAAAGGCAAAGCCGAGCCTGTTCGTTGGGACCAGGTCCGCAATAGCGGCCTTCATAACCGATGACTGAGCCCCCATGCCCACCCCCCATAAGGCCATGCCGGCAAGCGAAGAATAATACCCGCCCAGAAAGACCAATGGAGCAAAAAAGGATGAGAAAAGGACCGCAACAACTAAAGAGGCAAAGCCGATGCGGTCAAAAATACGGCCGAACCAAAGGGCCGCGACCGCGTCAACGGCCATAGCCACGGCATAAAATATGGGAATCGAGCTGTCTGGAACGATAGCCATTTTCTTGAAATGAAAGGCGATGAGAGGGAAGTCGGCATACGCTGCCGCGACAAAACCGACAGCAATAACATAGACCCAAAACTTTCGGGTAAGGCCCTTTCCCTCCAACTTCACTGAGGCGCTTCCAAGGTCATGAGGGGTCGGATACAAATTTGCCGCAATGGCCAGCAGGCTTAAAGCTATGAGCGCAGGTATCAACAGCAATGCGAAGCCTGTTTCATAGCCGCCTTTAAAATGAAGGACAGCAGCCACAAATAATGGGCCGATGACAGCGCCCGTCTGGTCCAGGGCCTGATGCAGACCAAAACCCCATCCGCGGCCAATCTGGTCCGAAGCGCAGGAGAGCATCACATCGCGGGCAGGGGTCCTGATCGCTTTGCCCATTCGTTCCGCAACGATGAGCGCCGCAGCAATCGGCCAATGGCCGGCCAATGCCAGGAGAGGCACCGCCAACAAGTTTAAGCCGTAGCCGAAGAAGACTATGGTCCAGTATTTTTTTGTTTTGTCGGCAAAGTAGCCTGATACAAGGCGCAAGGCATATCCTATCAATTCTCCGAAGCCCGCGACTATTCCCACCGCTGTTGCGCTTGCCCCGAGAACCGCCAAAAATGGACCGGTTATGCTCCGAGCCCCCTCGTATGTGAAGTCTGAGAACAGGCTGACTACCCCGATTAAGACTACGAACTTAATCGCGGCGGGCCTCGAAATGTCGCACAATGCTGTTGGCGCGTGTAGTGGGATTTTCATGACAATGAGATCTCTCCTTCGTGTTAACAGGGTCAGCTTAATGACACGAGGAATGACTGCTTACTTCACTACCAGTACCGCGCAAGGGGCGAGGCGAGTTAGAGTCTGGGACGTGCTTCCCCAGACGCGATCAAATATACGGCTGTGGCCCATGAAGCCGACGATGAGCAGGTCGAAGCCACCGTCTTTGCAAAAATTTACAATGCTCTCGACCTCGTGGCCCACCACTATGTGCGGTGTGAGCTTGGCTCCGCCGGCTTTTGCTCGTTCCACGGCTTCCTTGTTCAGCTCCTCAAAAAACGCGTCCTTTTGCCGTTTGACCTCCTCGAATTCGCCGATCGTAGCCACGTATTGGGGTAAGTCTTCCTCCACGGAAATCGAATGAAATTCCGCATCAAAGCAAGCGGCCAGCTCAATCGCCCGCGTCATCGCTTTTCGCGAACCTTCGGAGCCGTCGTATGCTATCAAGATTTTCTTATACATCTTTCTTTCCTCCTGGGGCCTGGAGCAGGGTCCATTTGCGCAAAGCGCCATCGGCCTCTTTATGGTCCGGTTGGAAAAACCACTGCGCAATCAGTGTGGGAATCACAGCACTGCCGATGACGACCGTGACAAGAATCGTATATTGTTCCTGCGTGATGATCCCACGGGTATATCCAAATAAGGCTGAAATACTACCAAAGGTCAAGCCCGTACTCATCAGAAGCGTTGTATACATCCCGATCTTGCGGGAAAAGCGAAAAGCAGTAGTGAGCGGATAAACTCCTATAAACTTGGCGGCGACTTTCACGGCAAGCAAAACGAGAATCAGACCGAAACCGGTCACAATCGCGGGCAGGGAGACTATTGTCCCTGCCTTGAGAAAATAGAAAGGTGTCAACAACGCGAACGTGGCCGTGCGAAGGTGTCGCACCATCTCGCGGTTTTCTTTGAACAGCCCTGCCACCACCAAACCTAGCAAGTACGCGGGCAAGACAGCCTCGCTGTTTGCGCGGGATGCAAGCCAGCCCAGTCCAAAGAGCAAAAGGAAAAGGAGCTTGATTTCAGGCTCACTTACGTGCCCGTTAAAGGTTCTGAAAAACCACCGCGTGAACCAAGGTGTGAGGGCGAGGACTACAGCGGTCACAACGGCGAATATGATGAGCCACATATCGTAATGCGCAAACAAAATACCCAGCGCAACCACGGTTCCAAGGTCGGTGACGAAACAAGCCGCGAGGATAAGCTTGCCCAATTCCTTTCTGTTTAAGCCTGTTTCCACCATCACCGCGTAAACTACAGCAACCGAGGTGGTGGATAGAGCGATGCCGCAAATCATTGCTGCATCGCGCGTCCAGTTCGCCACGTAATACGCGTAGGCCATTGCCCCGAGGAACGGCAACAAAAAACTTAGAAACCCTATGCTGAGACTCTCCTTGCCATATTTGCGAAGGATTTCCGGCTCAATTTCAGCCCCGGCAAGAAAGGTTAGAAGAATCGCGCCGAATCCCGCGAGAAAACTTATCCATTCGGCCTTGGGATCCAAGCCTAGAAAATTCCCGCCCAGGACGCCGACACAAATTTCTACTAGCGCCACCGAAATCGCGGTTCGCATCGAGATGACGCTGGCCAAGAGGGCCAACCCGATCCAAACCGCTGCCACATACCATGTCTGTTCCATAAAACTACTCCCGGTCCGTATTCGGAACTAACTCAACCAAGCGCCGCTTGCTTAGCTATTTGGGAAATATATTGCAGGTCCTGGTTCAATACGGGCACTTTCGGATCAAGATATTCAGCCAACCCGGGTGGCAATTGGCCGTATCTCCGAAGACGGTCGCTCTCAAGTTCCACCAGAGAGACCCATAGAACAGCGCAGGAACCTACGATCATCTTGTCGACCTTATGTACTGACCCCTCAAGATTTAGCGTGTCCCTGATTTCTTTGAGCATCACGCGCATCTTTGCCACGCGTTCCGCTATCAGTTGTCGCTGAACAGCCGAGAGCGTGTTTCGGACCTCATAGAGCACGGATTTGATCTCGTGCCCATTCGCCCATTGCTCGAACTCGCAAAGATCTTCGTCAAGGAGCGACAGTGTCGTAGAAATTCCACGAATATGAT
>Ga0209039_10003476_pt1 | contig 12281 bp, 12 predicted proteins | sample BogFormECP12_OM1_FD_188238 | JGI IMG/M metagenome (GOLD analysis project Ga0209039, IMG submission 188238) | Bog forest soil microbial communities from Calvert Island, British Columbia, Canada - ECP12_OM1 (SPAdes) (version 2) | ecosystem: Environmental > Aquatic > Freshwater > Wetlands > Bog ...
ATCCGCGGTGTGCAGGATGCGCGCGGGGCGCAGGGCGCGGGTTCCAGCGGCCATGGACGGATCCTAGCGGCGGGGCGTGACGGATGCGGTCACGAGCTGTGCGGTGGCGATGGGGTGCGGTCCGGGACGCATCGCAATCCACGCTAAGGGTTTCGCCCGAGCCGTCCGCTAGGAGAGGAGATGCTTCGCTCCCGCTACACGCGCGTTCGTCCCACGCCGGCTGAGCCCTTGCTGGTGCAGCTCATGGGTCCGCGCTTCCTCGAGCCCCTGCGCGCCCGGGATATCAGCCGCAGCGGAGTCGCCGTATGGACATCCCGCCCCATCGCGGAGTGCTCGGTGGATGCCCAGGTGCGACTCGTGCTCCGGATTCCTGGTGGGCGCCCGGTGATCGCGCTTGGCGAGGTGCGCCACCGGACCGAACAGCTCGACCAGGAGTTCTTCGGCGTCGAGTTCATGGAGCTCACCGATCACCACCGAGCGCAGATCGAGGCTTACATCGAGCGGCGTTTGCGCGAGGAGCACGCTCCCCGTCGCTCGGGTCGGTCGCCGTCCGTCTCCGGCCTAGGAGAAGGCTAGGCCAGTTTGCGCGCCAGCTCCGCGGCGCGGTCCAGGATCGGAAGCACCACGTCCGGCCCTGCCGAGGGCAGTCCAAACACGATCCGGTGGAATCCCTGCTCGACCCATCGTGCCGCCACCTCTTCTTTTAAAGGTGCGCTGAAGACGGTGAGATTCAGGGATTCGAACTTGCGACCGGCGCGCGCCGCGGCTTCACGCAGTCGCGCCAGCCCCTTGGACGCGTCGCCGCGCACCGCGATAGGCATCCAACCGTCGCAATACTCCACCACGCGCTCGGCGGCCCACTTCGAGTCCGCGCCCAGCAGAATGGGTGGACCGTTTTTTTGAACGGGCTTCGGCCACGACCAGATCGGGTCAAAGTTCACGTACTCGCCGTGAAATTCGGCATTTTCTTGCGTCCAGATCGCTCGCAAGGCGAGGACCTTCTCGCGCAAGATCTTCCAGCGCTGCGTGAACTGGACGCCATGGTTCTCCATCTCTTCGGCATTCCAGCCGCCCCCGATCCCGAGGATGACCCGGCCGTTGGAGATCATGTCGAGCGACGCCACCTCCTTGGCAAGCGTAATGGGATCGCGCTCGATGATGAGGCAGATCCCGGTCGCGAGCTTAAGGCGCGTGGTCACCGAAGCGGCAGCGCCGAGTGCGACGAAGGGATCGTGGGTGTGCCAGTACTCCTGTGGTAGCTCGGGTCCTCCCGGCCACGGAGTCCGGCGGCTCGCCGGAATGTGCGTGTGCTCGGGGAAGAAAAGGGATTCGAAGCCGCGCTCCTCCGCCGCGCGGGCGAGGGGAACGGGTTGGATCGCATAGTCCGTCGGAAACATGCACACGCCGAAATCCGTCATCGTGATACCTCCTCGGACCAGAGTATCATGCGCCTGCCCGCACCGACGGAGGACCCGATGGCTTTCGAGACCCTTCGCACCGAGATCACTGACCACGTGCTCACGCTCACGCTCTCCAGGCCTGATCGCCTCAATGCCTTCACCACCCAGATGCTGCACGAACTCCTCGCGGCATTCGACGAGATCGACGCGAACGACGACGTGCGAGCGGTGATCGTCACGGGAGAAGGGCGCGCCTTCTGTGCTGGGGCCGATCTCGGGAGCGGAGGGAATACCTTCGACGCGAGCGGACAAGAGCGGCTGGAGGATCACCGGGACGGCGGCGGCCAGGTGACGCTGCGGATCTTTGAGTCCAAGAAGCCGATCATTGCGGCGATTAACGGGCCGGCGGTCGGGGTGGGCATCACGATGACCCTGCCGATGGACGTTCGTCTCGCGAGCCAAAGCGCGAAGATGGGTTTTGTGTTCGCGCGCCGCGGAATCGTCCCAGAAGCGGCATCGAGCTGGTTCCTGCCGCGCATCGTCGGCATCAGCCAAGCCATGGAGTGGGTGGCGACCGGGCGAATCTTCTCCGCCGAGGAGGCGCTCGCCGGACGTCTTGTCTCCCGGGTCCTCCCTTCGGCCGAGCTATTGCCCGCAGCGCGTGCGCTCGGGCGAGAGATCGCGGACAACACGAGTGCAGTGTCGGTCGCACTCGCGCGGCAGATGCTCTGGCGCATGCTCGGAGCGGATCATCCCCACGCCGCCCACCTCGTCGACTCCAAAGCGATCTTCTCGATGGGACGATCGGCGGATGCCTACGAAGGCGTACAAAGCTTCCTTGAAAAGCGTCCCCCGCAGTTCAAGTTGCGCGTCTCGAAGGACATGCCCGCCTTCTATCCGTGGTGGAAAGATCCGCGTTCCCGCGGGTAATGCCGGTCCCAGCGGCACCGAGCACTCTCGGAGCTGCCGGTCTCTTGCCTGTGAAACCCCGCAAATGGGGACTTACGCCAGCGAGTTGCGCGTCGCAGCCGCAATAATGTGACGGGTGTCACGGATCGGGATCGCGTCCTTCCGTACCGTCTTGGCGGGTCCACCGTTTGGGGGTAGGCATATGCGGCGTGGCGCTCGCCTTTTGCTGGTCGCGACTGTCCTGCTCGCGCTCCCGGCATGCTCGACACTTCGCTTAGGCCGACCGATTGGAGTGGAGGAGCGCGGTCGTGCTGCCCAGATCCAAACGATTCTCGCGGACCGCGCGCCCGAGATCGACCCGCGTAGTCGTTTGGCGATTGCGGACGTGTTGATGTCTGCAGAGCAAGAGCGCGGTCTCGATGCGTTGCTGGCCCTTGCGGTGATGGAGCAGGAGAGCGGCTTCCGACCGGATGCGGTGTCGCCGCAAGGTGCGTTGGGTCTGATGCAGATTAACGCTTTTGTCGGCCGCAGTGTGGCGGAGGAGCTCGGCATCTCCTGGAAGGACCGGAGAACGCTCTTCGACCCGGTGACCAATGTGCGCATCGGCGTCAGCTACCTCGTGGAGATGCTCGGCCGCTTCGGCAAGCGCGAGCTGGCGCTCACCGCCTACAACATGGGACCGAACCGCCTGGACGATCTCCTCGCCTCCGGCCAGAAGCCCCAGTACAGCTTCTCGAAGAGCGTGCTTGCCAGGCGCGCACGCCTCCAACGCATCCAGGCCGACCCGGTGGTCGTCGCGGGATTCTGAGCCTTCTGCCCGCCTGGGCGGGCTAAGATGGGTCCGTGGAGTTCCTGCGTCTCCTATGCACCTGCGTGGTTCGGGAGCGCTGCCCGTGCTGCGGCTCGGGTCGCCTGTTCGCGGGCGTTCTGCGCTTTCACGCCGCCTGTAGCGCCTGCGGTCTCCAAATCGAGCAGTGGCGGGGCGAGTGGATTACCCCCACCTACATTGCGAGCAGCGTAGGAATGCTGGCCGGCTTTGGGCTGATGGCCGCCCTGTATCTCAGCGGGCGAGGCCTCGACGGCCCCGTGCCGCTCGAGGTCGTGGTGGGAGGCGCGGCGGCGCTGGCGGCGGGCGCGGCTTTGCGACCCTCGAAGTCCTTTTGGGTGGCTTTCCTCTATTGGATCGGGGCCCTGGAGGTGTCCGCGGAAACCCGAGCACGCCTGCGCTGGGCCCCCTCCGAGAGTCCCGAAACGGATTTGGCGGAACGCGCGGCGGCGGCCGACCGCCGCGCACGCAGTGTTCACCCTCCCCAAGAGGCCGCTCGCGCACTTCCTTCCCTCCACCGATTCGTATCCCTCCGCGAGAGCCTCTTCCCGCGGCCTTTCCGTCCGTGGTTGCGGAGACTCAAGCCGCCTGCGGGTAAAGCCAGATCCACGGCTCACGGCGATCACGTCTCCGGCAGCTTCCCCCCGCTTTGAGAGTCCCTAGATCCCCTGTCCGCGTGTTAAGGTCTCGTGACGCCACGGGGTTAGGCGCGGGAGACGAGAGGCACGGTGACGGTCGTCGAAACACGCTCGGGTCAGGTCCGGGGAGCCCAAAGTGACGGCATCGAGATCTTCCGGGGCATTCCCTACGCGCGCGCCCCGGTAGGGAGGCTCCGGCTCCGCCCGCCGCTTCCGCCTGAACCGTGGACTGGGATCAGAGACGCGACGCAACCGGGCCCCTGCGCCCCGCAAAACGCGAGCATGGTGGGGGCACTCCTTGGCCTCCCGGCGACCGAGGCGAGCGAGGACTGTCTCACTCTGAACGTATGGACTCCCGCCGCAGGCGACGGCCAGCGCCGGCCGGTGCTCGTGTGGATCCACGGCGGTGGCTTCGTCTTCGGCTCAGGCTCACAGGTACCCTACGACGGCGCCCGGCTTTCGGCCCTGGGCGACGTCGTCGTCGTGACCCTCAACTACAGGCTCGGTGCGCTCGGCTTTCTCGCGCTGCCGGCGCTTGCTGAAGAAGAGGGCGGGGTTTGTGGCAACTTCGGCCTTCTCGACCAAATCGCGGCCCTCAAGTGGGTGCGTGACCATGCGGCGGTCTTCGGCGGCGATCCTGACCAGGTGACAATCTTCGGCGAGTCAGCGGGCGGCATGAGCGTGGGAACGCTGCTCGGCACCCCCGCGGCCCGCGGCCTGTTCCGGGGCGCCATTGCGCAAAGTGGGGCCGCGCACAACGTCTCGACTCCCGAGCAGGGCGAGCGCGTGGCCTACGCGCTGATGAAAGAGCTCGGTCTCTCGCTCACGGACGTCGAGTCTCTGCGCGCGGTACCGGTGTCTGCGATTCTCGCTGCGCAGCAGCGGATCGTAGGCGACCTCTTGGGGAGCGTAGGGGTCCTCCCTTTCCAGCCGGTGGTCGACGGTCGCGTACTCCCGCGCCAGCCACTCGAGGCCATTGCCGACGGCGAAGCGTCGGGCGTCTCGCTGCTCGTCGGAACGAACCGAGATGAATGGAAACTCTTCGCTCTCGCGGATAGCAAGCTCAAGACCCTCGACGAGACCCGGCTCGTACGCCGCCTCGAGCGGGCGGTGCCTGGTCGTGACGCCCAGGGGCGCTCGCACGCCGAGCGCGCGTTGGAAGTCTACCGGCGGGCGCGCGGCGCCGGGCAGGAGGCGTCGCCGATCGCGCTGTGGAATGCAATTGAAGGCGATCGTGTGTTCCGCGTACCTGCGGTTCGGCTGGCCGACGCGCAGAGCGCGCACGCCCCGGGTGTCTACAGCTACCTCTTTACCTGGGAGTCTCCCGTCCTCGGGGGTGCGCTCGGTGCCTGCCATGGACTCGATGTCCCCTTCGTTTTCGGTACGGCGATGCTGCCTGCCCTGCGTGCCTTCGTGGGGGAAGGTCCTGCGGTCGCGCAGCTGTGCGCACGCATCCAGGGGGCTTGGATTGCCTTTGCCCAGAGTGGAAGCCCTGCGCACGAAGCGCTTCCCCACTGGCCGCGCTACGACCCGGCGCTTCGGCCGACCCTCTTGCTCGGCGGTGAGTGCTCCCTCGCAAGGGCGCCGGGCGACGAGGAGCTGCAGTTCTGGGATGGGCTGCTGTGAGGATTCGCTAGGCCGAAGCGGCCGGGAGCGCGACGGTGAAAAGGCTCCCGCTTCCCCCGGACTCGACGTGAATCGTCCCGCGATGCTGGCTCACGATCCGGTAGGAGATCGCCAAGCCAAGCCCCGTGCCCTTGCCCGACTTCTTGGTTGTGAAAAACGGATCGAAAATCTTTGGCATCGCCTCGGGTGCGATGCCGCTCCCGGTGTCTCGGACGCGCAGCAACACGCGACCCGCTTCGAGCGCGGTCGAGACCACGACTTCGTTGTCCAAGGGCGCACCCTCTTGAATGGCGTGGAGCGCATTCAAGGCGAGGTTCAACACCACCTGGCCGAGTAGGCCAGCGTCGCCGGTGACCGGTGGCACGGGTGCGAGTTCAGCCCGGAGCTGGGCGCGGAAGCGGGCCTCCTGCTGCAGGATTGGGAGTACTTGGCGCACGACCCGACACAGGTCCACAGACTCGATCCGTCCCTCGCTTTGGCGCGTCACGTGGAGCAGGTTCGACACGATGTCTCGGATTCGTGCGGTTCCTTCGCGGCATTCGGCCAAGATTTCTTCCACCTCGGTGGCTTGGTCTGGCTTTTTCCACAGCTCCGCGAGCCGATTCAGATTCGAAGTCACGAAGGCCATGGGATTGTTGATTTCGTGCGCGATGCCTGCGGCGAGCGTGCCAATCGCGGCCATCTTTTCACCCTGGGCGAGCTGCAGGTCCTTCTGTCGCAGCTCGGCCGTGCGCTCCTCAACGAGTTCGTGGAGGTGTGCGGCCAAATGCTCCGCCTCATCCATCGATTGGACGAGGCGGCCCACCAGCACGCCGGAAATCACGATCACGATGCCGAGATACCCGAAAGGAAGGAGATAAGGCGCATCGTAGAGCGTCGCCACCACGGCACAGTCGCTCAGCCCGACGCCCAACCAGACGGCGAGCGTGGCGAGGACCGGCTTCACGCTGAGGTCAGGACGAGAGAGATTCTGGATATAGAGCGCTATCACGTAGAGGAAGAAACCGATCAGGCACGCGATGGCGAGGCTGCCATAGACACTGATCTGCGACTCGGTGAATTCCCGGCCGAAGCGGCCGGCGTGGTGAACGATCGGTGTACCGGTGAAGAACCAGGGCGTGAAAAGCGCGAATGCGGCGTACAGCGGGGCGAAGATCGCGGCCATCCGTACAAGGAGGGGGCGTTCGAGCTTCATGTAGGCCAGGCTGAAGTTCGTAAAGCTGACCATCACTCCCGCGAAGAATGCGATCTGCAGGCCCTGGTGGAAGGCGCCCTCGCTCGCCGTCCGCGTCGCATAGAAGGCGGGGCCGCTCAGGGCGAAGCCCGCGACGGCGAAGGCCATCGCTGCGAACCAGAGGTGCTCGTGGGCGCTGCGGCGCATCGCGAAGATCGAGCCGTGGAAGAGCGCCGTGTAGAGTGCGACGATCGCAGTCGCGAGGCTCGCCGCTGTGGCAAAATCCATCGCATCTCTTATCGCGTGCCCGCTCGACCGCTTGAACCACGGGAGCCGACCGGAGCGTGCCTCGCGGAGGCCCGGGCGGGGGTCGCGTTATGATTCGGCGATGTCGCTTCTGGCACTCGCCCTCGCCGCCGCTGCCGGCTACGCCCTGACCCGGATCTTCCTCGGCTACTCCCGCCCCGCGTCGCGACCCGTCTTGCTCACCCGCCCTGAGCTGGCCGTGGTCGACGCCGCCGCGGAGACCCTCTTCCCTCCGGGCGGCGTGATCCCGATGTCCGGTCGCGAGGCGCGGATCGCCGCCTTTGTGGATTTCTATGTGGCCGCGGTTCCGCGGAATTTGCGGATCCTCATCCGAATGCTCTTCTTTCTGGTGGAGCACGCGACCCTGTTCTTCCCTGCGCCGGGAGGCCTCCTGGGCGGCGGTATGCGGCGCTTCTCTCGCCTCTCGCCCGAGCAGAGAGACGCCGCTCTCGCGGGCTGGGAGCGCAGCTCGCTATTCCCCCGGCGCCTTGTCTTCACGAGCCTGCGGGCGATCCTCACGATGGGTTATCTGTCCTCGCCCGCCGTGCTGCGAGCCCTCGGCCTCGCGCCGCGTGAAATCCCGACGCCGATTTGCGAAGCGGACCTTCTTTACCCGCGAATCGGTGCTCTGCCCTCCACGATCGCGCTTCGCGCCGAAGACCTAACGCCTCCGAGTGACGGGACGCCCCTCGGCCCGACGGGTCCGCTTCGCGCCGACTACGCAGAGCGTGTGCAGCCGTGAGCCCTCGTCTCCCTCCGGGCGAGATCCGCGTCTTTGCGCAATACGGCGAAGACTTTCGCGAGCAAGCAGATGTCGCGGTTGTGGGCTCAGGCCCCGGCGGAGCCGTCGTTGCAAAGGAACTCGCCGAGGCGGGCAAGCGCGTGGTGCTGCTGGAGGAGGGGCCGCCTCTTACCCCGCAGGATTACGAGTGGGACGGTGCGCGTTCGATGACTCGAACGCTCCGCGAGGGAGGTCTGCGCGCCACGCGGGGCTACGTGATGCCCACCATGCAGGCGATCTGTTTGGGTGGAGGCTCGCTCGTGAACTCCGCAATCTGTCCACGCGCGCCGGACTTTACTCTGGAGCGTTGGTGCACGCAGTTCGAGCTCGCCCACACAACGCTCACGGGCCTGAGGCCTCACTACGAGTCTGTCGAGAAGTTCCTCGGGATCGCGCCCACCCCCGCAAATGTCCAAGGCGCGCGCAATCTGCTCTTCAAGCGAGGCTGTGATGCCCTCGGCTACTCGAGCGAGCCCATCCCCCGGAATGTGCGCGGCTGTCGGGGCAGCGGCGAATGCTTTACCGGCTGCCGGAGTCGCGCGAAGCAAAGTATGGACATCTCCTACGTGCCTGCGGCCATCCGCGCCGGTGCGCGTGTGCTGACGAGCGTGCAGGTACAGGAGGTGATCTCGGAGGGGCGCCAGGCCGGCGCGGTCGTAGGGCAGGTGGTGGCTCCGTTCACCGGGCGACCAAGCTACCGCTTCGAGGTTCGCGCGAAGGTGATCGTGCTCTCGGCCGGCTGCATGGCGACGCCTGTCCTCCTCCAGCGCAGTAGGAATCTTGCGAACAGGTCGGGCCAGGTCGGCCAGAATCTCCAGTTCCATCCCGGCGTCGCGATCCAGGGAGTCTTCCCCGAGCGCACCGATCCCCAGTTCGGCGCAACCCAGGGCTACCAGTCGCTTCACTTCCTGCGCGAGGGATTTAAGCTCGAGACGCTCTGGGCGCCGCCGGGCGTGCTGGCTGTACGCACACCGGGATTCGGCCATGCTCTGAAGCGCCGTTTGGCGGAGATCCCGTACTCCGCGACCTGGGATGCCATTTCGGGTTGCCACTCGTCGCTTGGCACCGTGCGTGCGCGCCGCGGCACGCTCGATCCCGCCCTCCACTGGCAGCTCGACGAGCGCGACATGCCGATCCTCCAGCGGGCCCTTTGGGTGCTGGCGGAGATCTTTTTCGCGGCCGGTGCCCGCAAGATTCTTCCGGGGGTACACGGTGTGGCGGACGAGCTCCACTCCCTCCGCGAGGCCGAGCCCCTGCGCTCCAAGGGGCTCCGCCCGAAGGACCTCGTGTGCGGCGGGAACCACGTGTTCAGCACCGCCCGTATGCATGGAGACCCGCGGCGGGGCGTGGTGGACGAATATGGGAAGTGCCACGATCTTGAGAACCTCTGGATCGCCGACACCAGCGTGTTTCCTCAGAGCCCATCCGTGAACCCGATGCTCACCTGCATGGCGCTCGCCCACCGCACCGCGCACGCCATCGCCGAGCGCGTGTAGGGCGCGGCGGGATGGGCGATGCGCGCGAAAAGGGCGGCCAAACGCCCGCAGAGTCGGCGGGCTTCCCGCCGGATGCGCCCTGGCGCAATCCCGAGCCGGGGCACTTGGTCGGCCGAGGGCATCCGATCGGCGACCTCCTCGAAGCCCATGACTGGCGGGTGCTTGAGGAACGCAACGGCTATCTGCTTCTCGACTGCGCCCTTCCCGCGAAGCTGCGCAACTTCCGCGGCTCCCTGTTCGGCGGCTTCACGCCCGTGTACGTCGATCTCGTGGCGCTGCACACCTTCCGGGCGGGGCGGGCGCGCGGCTCGCCTCGCCATCCCCTGGTCACCGTCAACATGCGGACGGACTACTTCGAGCCCGTGGTGTCCGATCGCTTCCGCATCGAGAGCGAGGTCGTTCACCGGCGCGGCCGGACCTGCCTTGTGCAGACGCGGTTCTTCGATGAGCACGGGGGACTGTTGGTTTTCGCCCTCACTACTCTGCGAGAGCTCGCCTAGGCATCTCGGGGCTGCGCTGCAGCTCTACACCTGCCACCGTGTCCAGCCGATAGGCAGGCGACCCCCGTTGAGGAGCATCTGTATGCGCACTCTCGCGATTTTGGTGATGGGGATCACTGTCGCCCTTCCGCTCGCCGCGGCCGGCGCCACCCCAAGCGCATCCGCGCCCTCCGTGAACGGCACCCCGATGACGGCAGACCGCAACGGCCAAGTCCACGTGGCTGAGTGCAAGCGTATCGCCAAACAGATCATCCACTTTGAAAACGTGAAGGCGATGGCCCAAGAGCGCAATGATGCGATGTGGTCCGCGGCGACCCAGGATCACATCGCCCTGCTCGAGGGCCAGTGGAATGAGCACTGCTACGACGGCGTGGACCAGTGGCAGGTGGCCTTCAACAAGCTCCTCAAGGTCGCAGCCGAGGCGGCGATCCGATACTTCACCTGGAACGGCTTCTAGCGCGCCGGCGCTAGACGGAGCGCCTCAAGCCGCAAGAGCCGCGCGTCGAAGCCGCAGGAGGGTCGGCCATCCAGGCGCCAAAGAGCGCTCGGGGCGGAGCTGCCGTCGGCTTCTCGCTCCGGCGGAGGGGGAGGCCCGGTAGCCGATGCACCCCTACGTCTTGATCCCGCTCGGTGCGAGCATCGTCGCTGCGATTGCCGCGAGCATCATCTGGACGCCTGCTCCAGCCCAGAAAGCGAACCGCCTCGCTGCGACCCTCATGGCGGGGACGCTCCTGTGGGCGGTGTGCGAGGTGCTTTGGAATACCTGCCAGAGCCCGGGTCTCGCGCTCTGGCTCGTTCGAATCTCCGCGCTGGGGTGGGTTTGGACGGGGCCTCTTGCCCTCCACCTTCTGCTCGAGATCACGGGGATCGATTCGCCCCGCTTCAGCCGCTGGCTGCCGAGGCTCTACACCGCAGCCGCAGTGTTCCTCGCGATCGATCTGTGTACTCCGTGGATCCACCCCGGGGTCTTGCGCACGAGCTGGGGCTTCGCCTACCGGCTCGGGCCCGCCTACGTTGGCTTCTACGTCTTCACGGTGTCGGGGCTCGGGGGTGCGATCGCCCTCGGTGTACGCTCGTACCGCAGCGTCATGTCGCCGGGCGAACGGAGCCAGGCCCGCGCGATCGCCCTTGGCATCGTCGTGCCCTTCGTTGTGGCCTCACTGACCGACGGGCTCCTCCCGCTTTGCAACATCCAGCTCCCGCGGCTCGGCACGGCGTCCTTTGGTTTCCTCGGCATCACGATCGCGTGGACCTTCCAGCGCTTCGGCTACTCCTTTCCCGCACCCGGTGCATTCGCTCGCGAGATCCTGGAGACGCTCCCCGACGGGGTGGCGCTGTTGCGGCTCGACGGCCGGGTCCGCACCGTGAATGAAGGCTTCGCGCGGCTCGCCGCAGCACACCCCGAGCGGCTGCTCGGAGTGCCGGTGTCCCAGCTGCTCACGGTCTCGCCGGCGGAATCCGTCCAGGAATGCGACGACCAGCCCTGCGAGCTCACGCCCGCCCATGGCCACCGCATTCCGGTGTCGATCTCGTCATCGCTCTTGCGCGACAAACAGGGCTCACCGATCGGGCTCGTCGTCGTCGTCCGCGACCTTCGTGAAGTGGTCGCCCTGCGCAATCGGCTCGTCACCTCGGCTCGCCGTTCGGCCATCGGCGAGCTGGCCGCCGGGATCGCCCATGAGATCAACAATCCGATCGCTTTCATCCGCGCAAACCTGAGCCTGCTGCGCAGCCATTGGTCCGCTCTCAGCGAGCTCCTAACAGACAAGGGCGACGCCGGGTCTATCGCCGAGCTGCTGGACGAAGGGGACGAGCTGCTCGAGGAGTCGATCGAAGGCGTCGACCGCGCAGCGAGCTTCGTACGCGACGTGAAGGGATTCTCGCACGCCGGTCGCGGCGAGCGCGAGCTCGTCGATCTCAACGCATTGCTCGAAAATGTGCTTCGTGTGGCGGCCCCGCAGCTGCGCCACCGCGCGCGGATCGAACGGTGCTTTGCCGAGCTTCCCCCGGTTTCCTGTGCACAACAGGAAATCAAGCAGGTTCTCCTCAACGTGGTGCTAAACGCAAGGCAGGCACTCGGACCCGAAGGTGGCGAGATCCAGCTTGGGACGAACGTCTTGGGATCGGAAGTGGTCGTGACGATCCAGGACGATGGTTGCGGGATCCCCACCGAAGCGATTGAGCGCCTGTTCGATCCTTTCTTCACGACCAAGCCCGGAGGAGAGGGCACCGGGCTCGGGCTCGTCATCTCCTATGAGATTGTGCGCAAACACGGCGGCGATATCGCGGTCGAGTCCGCGCTGGGCCGCGGGACCACCGTGCGCATCCGCCTGCCGATTGCGCCCCCCTAGTGCTTGGCGAAGAAGTCCAAGAGCGCGCGGTTGGCCGCCTCCGGCTGCTCGATGAAAAACACGTGGCCGCCGCCTTCGATCACGCCAAGCTCCGCCCCCGGAATTCGTCCAGCGAGCCGGTGCGAGTTCTCGGGTGGGACCAGACGGTCGTGGGAGCCGGTGAGCAGGAGGGTGGGGACCGAGAGGCGCGGGAGCGCATCAAACACATCGAAGCTCGCGATTCCCCTCACACGGCGTGCAATCTCCTCGGCCGCGTGCGGGAAAGCCCGTTTGG
>Ga0209039_10003477_pt1 | contig 12280 bp, 13 predicted proteins | sample BogFormECP12_OM1_FD_188238 | JGI IMG/M metagenome (GOLD analysis project Ga0209039, IMG submission 188238) | Bog forest soil microbial communities from Calvert Island, British Columbia, Canada - ECP12_OM1 (SPAdes) (version 2) | ecosystem: Environmental > Aquatic > Freshwater > Wetlands > Bog ...
GCTTCCATCGCCGCCCCCAAAACTCAAACCCAAGACCCTGTCGGGCATTAGCTTATTGCGGGCAAAAAATGGTCTTGACAATGGGGTCCACTTTAATCTGACGTCCGCGGAGCAGTGCTGGATTATACATAGAATGCATGTATATTATAAGTATGACGAGGCGATTTGCTTCGATTGGGACCAAGCGAATGTGAGGCACATCTCCCGCCATAACGTCACTCCGGAAGAGGTCCGGCAGGTTTTCGCCAACGACCCGCAGGACGTGGGATACGAAGAGATCGAAGGTGAGCACCGCTATACGGTGATCGGTCATACGAGGGAATACCGGGTCCTCGTGATCGTCTGGACAGTTCGGAATGAGGCCATCCGCGCCATCACCGCGCGAGAAGCCTCAAAAAGAGGCCGGGAGAAATACTTCCGTGCTAGGAGGGAATTGAGAACATGAAGAAACTCGTTATGCCCAAGTTCAAAACCGAGGCCGAGGAGGCAGAGTGGTGGGACGAGCACATGGACACGGTCGAGGAAAACCTCATCGAAGCAGTAGAAAATGGGACCGCCGGACGCGCCACGGCAGAACGAGTGCTCGCCGAAGCGCGCGGATCGAAAAACATCACCATTCGCATGCCGCTAGCCGATCTCGAAGCCGCTCAGAAAATGGCGCAGAAGAAGGGCCTGCCCTATCAGACGTACATGAAGATGCTGCTGCACCAGGCGCTCGAAAAGGAAAGGCGGGCGAGTTGAGCGGCTATTTCGTGGCCGTCTCCAAAGCCGCCTGAACGTACCGACGCGGGCTATGGGAAGGACGGGCCTACACTCGCCCTACTGAAACTTCGGTAGGTTGTCCTCCAGCACGCCATCGATGATCTCGCGGATCGCGGCCGGTGCGTTTCGAATCTTAATCCATTGATATGCTTTCGGCCCGAGCTTTGCGACTGGTGTTGCCAGGAGCGCATTTAGGAAGCTGTGCGGCGCCGTCTCGACCCGATCAAAATCGAGATCGATTCTCTTACCCTGTTCTAGCGCTGGAATAAGATGACGATCTCGGTATTTGATCGCTGCATCTTTATCTTCTGCATACTTCCCGAAGTAGTTGTAGACGCTGACGTAGAAAGTAGCCTGCCGCTCACGTTCCGATGCTTCAGCGACTTCACTTTGGGCTTTCCCCGAGATCTCCGCGATCAGCTCCTTCACCGAAATATCGAGAGTCTCACGGATGTTCAAATTGATGAGGACGAAGGTCCCCGGCCAAGTATGCAGCAGCTTGCGGCTAGTAACGTCTTCTGGCGAAACGTGGACGAGCCCGTCGTGGGAAACAATGTACATGTCTCCCTTTAAGTGTTTCAACTATTGATAACGTTGCGTGCCCTATTGATCGTCACCTGAACGTCAGAGCGTCGCCGCAAAGCGATGGTCAGCCCGCCCGGCGTGGTATCGAAGTCTCGACCGTCATCAAACAGAATTTCCCGCCACTGAGACGCACCCATTTTGATGAGCATCCCGGTCGGTCCCGTCATGGCAATGCCGTACCTGAATGTCACCGAACATCCCTGCAGGATGAGTTGCCAACCATGCTGGATCAGGAGCGTAAGGGCCTGAAAATTCGCCCGTTCGCAGGTCGTTAGATCGATTACAACGGAGCGGTTATTGTAGCCCCAGTCCATGTACTTCAAGACGTTGTCAAAGTCGACGAATCCCTTACCGTAAAAGGTAAAGCTCATTGGCAGAGCAACAACCTGTGCTTCGTCTGCGAAGCCTGGAGCGATCATGGCTGGCGACGGTGACACTGAACCCTGGGGAATCGGGGCGATTCGGCGAGAGGTCCCAGATGCAGACGGGATTTCACCGTTACTTCTGCCTGACGACACCAGCATGGACGTCAGGTTATGAGGCCGGGGGGCCTGGCCCTGTTCCCCCAATGCGCGGCGAAGATGCTGCTGCCGCGCCTGCACCGGTCCGACTCTATCTCGCCAGCCTCCGGATCTTGAGGTTCCGGAACCACGCTTCGGTGTCGTGGTTCTGCAGCGAGATCTGGCAGATCTTGCGCGCGTGCTTCACCAGCCGCTCGTACACCGGAGTGCCCGCGCCCCAGCGCGCCGCCGTGCCCCGCGCCACTTCCGGCGCGTCCAGCCGGGCGTCCACCACTTTCACGCCGTTGAGCCAGTGCTCGACGTGCTCGCCCCGGGCCACCAGCCGCGAATGGTTCCACTCGCCCACCGGGCGCGTCGCGTCCTGAGTCGGCGGAAACATGTCGTACAGCGCGCCCGCCTGGTGGCTCGGACCAACCCGCGCATCGGCGTTCAGGGCATTGTCCAGCAACTGGTATTCGAACCCAATCACGTATTCCTGCCCGCGCTCCGGCCGCCCCTTGGGCCGGTCCGTCAGGGTCAGGTTCACCAGGTCCTCGAACTTCATTCCGCGGCGCTCGAGCAGAAACACGCGGTCTTGAATCCGGTACTTGATGCCGCTGTTACCGCCCGGCGAAATCTTCCAGTCGAAATTCAGTTCGAAATCGCTGTACGTATCTCGGGCAAAAAGGTCTTCCACGATGCGCGGACGCGCCACCGCCTTCAAGCATCCGTCTTCCACGACGAACGAATCCCCCGGCGGAGATTTCTTCGTCGGATCTTCCCACCCGGCGAACGATTTGCCGTCGAACATCAGTTGCCAGCCGGCGGCCTTCTCTTTGGCGGTTAGTTGATTGTCCGCCGCGCGCACGCCGCCGGCTGCCACCACCACGCACGCCAGCGCGCCCATCCGGATCGCATTCCACATGCGATCATTGTGCCACGCCTTGTATTCCCCACGTGGTTTGGCGGAAAATAGGCTACCTGAGCATGATAGGGCAGACCGTTTCCCATTACCGCATTCTGAGCGATCTCGGCCGCGGCGGCATGGGAGTGGTCTACGTCGCCGAAGACACGCATCTGGGCCGGCGCGTGGCCGTCAAGTTCTCCACCGCCTCGCCGGAGAACACCCAGTTTCGCGCGCGGTTCCTGCGCGAGGCGCGCGCCGCATCGGCTCTCAACCATCCGCATATCGCCGGCATCTACGACTATGGAGAAACCCCCGAAGGCCACTCCTTCATCGTCATGGAGCTGGTGAGCGGCGAGGACCTGTTTCACGTGCTGCGCGGCGGCCCCATGCCGGTGGCGGAATCGCTGCGCATTGTGGAACAGGTGGCGGAGGCTTTGGGAGAGGCCCACCGCCAGGGAATCGCGCACCGCGACATCAAGCCTTCCAACATCGTGCTCGGGGAGCGGGGCGAGGTGAAGGTCCTGGATTTCGGCCTCGCCAAGCAGATGCAGGAAGGTCCGCCCAGCCAGGACGCCTCCACCATCTTGACGTCCGCCACTATGGAAGGCACCATTCTGGGCACGCCTCAGTACATGTCGCCGGAACAGGCCAAGGACGCGCCCATCGGCCCGGCCAGCGATCTGTTCTCGCTGGGAGCGGTGCTGTATGAGTGCCTGGCGGCCAAGCCCGCTTTCTCGGGGGCCAACTCCGTGGAGATTCTGGGGGCCGTGCTGCACGTGGATCCGCCGCCCCCCTCGCAGTTCAATCCGCAAGTCACTCCGGAGATGGACCGCATCGCACTGAAGGCCCTGGCCAAGCAGCCGGAGGCGCGGTACCAATCCGCCGATGAGATGGCGGCCGATCTGCGGGCAGCGTCGCTGGCCCTGGGCCCGGCGCCGGCCCCAACGGAAAGCCGGACGACGGAGGTGGCGCCCGTCCCCAGTGGGGCAGGCCATCGTTTTCCGTGGCCTGCCAACAAGCGCCAGAGGGCCACCGTCGCCGCGCTCGGGTTGTTCCTGGCGGCCGTGCTGGCCGGTTGGTGGTGGCTATCGGCCAGGCCGTACCAGCCGGCGCCGGAAGCGCTCCGCTGGTACCAGGAAGGCGTGGCGGCGCTGCGCGACGGAACCTACTACAAGGCCAGCAAGGCGCTGGAGCGCGCCGCCGCTACCGATGGCCGGTTCTCCTTGGCCCACGCGCGCCTGGCGGAGGCCTGGCTGGAACTGGACTATGCCGACCAGGCCAAGGATGAGATGCTGCGCGCCACGCCTCCCGGGGGCGGCTCGCGGTTGAGCCGAGCGGACCAGTTGTATCTCGAAGCGCTTCAACTGACGATGACCGGCGATTTCGCCGGGGCGGTGGAAAGGTATCGCGACATCGTGCGGCGGATGCCGCAGGCCGACAAAGCCGACTCCTACGTCGACCTGGGCCGGGCCTGGGAAAAGAATGAGAAGTTGAAGGAGGCCGTCGAGAGCTACCAGGAGGCTACCCGGCGGCAGCCGCAGAATCCCGCCGCGTGGCTCCGGCTGGCGATTCTGTATGGCCGCCAGATGGAGCAGGCCAAAGCCGCGGCGGCGTTCGGCGAGGCCGCGTCGCTGTATCGCAGCCTGAGCAATCTGGAAGGCGTGACGGAGGTGCTCTATCAACGCGCCGTGCTGGCCAACCGGCTCGGCCGCAGCAGCGAGGCGCAGACGCAGCTTCAGGAGGCGCTCGAAATGTGCCGCAGCACCGGCAACCTGCACCAGCAGATTCTGGTTCTGCTCCAGTTGAGCAATACCGAGCACCGCATGAACGGCGCGAAGGCTCAGGAGTACGCCACCGAGGCCATCGACCTGGCGCGCAACAACGGCCTGGAAAACCTCACCACGCGCGGGTTGATCGACCTCGGCAACGCATACTTCGTGAAAGGCGAGGACGACGAGGCCCGCAAGTACTTCACGCAGGCCCTGGAGTACGCGCGGCGCTACAAATCGCCGCGCAGCCAGGCGCGGGCCCTGCTGTCGCTGGGGAGCCTGGAATTGCAGCGCGGCGCAACCGGCGAGGGTCTGCGCAATGTGGAAGAGGCGCTGGCCTGGTACCAGCGCGGAGGATATCAGAAGGAGACCGCCCAGGCGCTCATCCTGATGGGCCGGGCGCAACGGGAGAAAGGGGACTACCAGGCGGCGCTGCGGTCTTTCCAGCAGCAACTCGAGGTTGCCCGCAAATTCGGAGACCAGGTGCAGATGGCGCTGGCCCAGCAGGGTCTCGGCACGGTGCTCGAGGCGCAGGAGCGCTGGCCCGACGCATTGGTCTGTTACCAGGAAGCTTACGCCGCCGCCAAACAGGCCGGCGACCAGTTGAATGTGGCCTACAGCCTGCTGGATTCGGGCCGAATCCTGTGGCAGCTCGGGCGCTACGGCGAAGCCCAACAGGCTCTCGACGCAGCCAGCCCCGGAACGTCTCGGAGCTTGCGCGACCAACTGGACGCCGCACGCTGCCGTATGGTTCTCAGCCAGCGGCAATTCGCGGTGGCCGTGGCAAGCAGCCGTCGTTTGCTCTCGCAGGCGGGCGTGAGCGACCAGACGGCGGCGGAAGCCGGAAGCGTGTTGGGGCTGGCTCTGGCCTCGACCGGCGCCGGGCGCGACGGCCTGGCGTCCATCACCAAGGCCGTGGCGCTGGCGGCGAAATCCGGCAAGCCGGCGCTGATCGCGGAAACCGGGCTGGCGCGGGCGGAGGCGTCGCTGGCGGCAGGCGATGCCCGCCAAGCGCTCGATACGGCTCTGGAGGCGCAGCCGGGGCTGGCGCGCACGGGCCGCCAGGAGGCGGAGTGGCGCTGCTGGCTGCTGGCCGCGCGGGCCGCCGCCGCCTTGGGCGCCGCCGCAAAATCGCGGGAATACGCCCAACAAGCCTCAAATTTGCTTGCGGGCCTGGAACAAAAGTGGCATTCTGATAGCTACAGTACATACTTAGCCCGGCCCGACATCCAGTATGCTCGCAGCCAGCTTACGCGGCTCGCGGGGGGGAAATAACCGGATTCGGCTAGCCGGAGGGGACCGACGCTATGATAGCCACTCACTTCACGTTCAATCGAAAACTGCGCAGCCTGACGGTCGTCTTTGTGGCGCTCCTGGCGGCTGCAATCTTGTGGGCTCAGGATACACCCATCATCATTGCGGACGGATCTCTGACCATCGAATCCCGCGGGGTTCCATGGGCCAATTGGGGCGGCTCCGGCAATACCAAAGTTCACCCCAACGCCGGAAAGGCCGTCTCCCAGGTGGTGATCGCCATGCCCGGCAATAACCGCACCGTGACCTTCTCGGGGCAGAAGTGCACCGTGGCCGTGCGCTACGCCTCGACCGACATTACCGTCACCACCGGTGACAACGGCCGGGGCTTGCAGGTCACAACCGACTTCGGCTCGTTCCACGGCGGAGCCACCAACCAGCACCTGGCGCACAATAACGCCACCGCCAAGATCTCCCGCGTGACGGTGACGCAGGGCAATCAGGTGGCGTTCAATGCCACCGCCTCGGGCGGCACCACGGTCACCATCAGCTACCAGTAGCGCGGGCATTTCACCCACTTGTGGGGGGAGCTTTGGGGAGGGAAAAGGGGCCTTTCACCCAATCTTTGTCCTACTTGTCCGGATAATCGGGCTTTTCGGATGTGGCTCTAAGAGTGCATGATAGGATGTAGTATGCAACTGACAAGAGCCGCCGACTACGCCGTGAGGGTGATGATTCACCTGGCCGGCCTCGCGCCGGGCGCACGCTCCAGCCGCGGGGAGCTGGCCCGGGCGGCCGAATGCCCCGAGCAGTTCCTTTCGAAAGTGCTGCAAAGCCTCACCCGCGCCGGGCTGGTGATTTCGCACCGGGGCAACACCGGGGGCTTCGAACTCCCGGAGGCCAACCGCATGGCGTCGGTCCTGAATGTGGTGCAGGCCATCGAGGGCCCCGTGCGCCTCAACCTCTGTCTCACATCGGACCATGCTTGCAGCCGCCAGCAGTCGTGTCCCGCGCATGGGGTTTGGGCCCAAGCGCAGGAGGCCATGCTGGGCGTTTTGCAGAGCGTCTCCATCGACAACCTGGCGGCGCAATTAGCTGCCGGAAACGGAAACGGCGCGCACACCGACACCCCAAGACATAGTTGACGCGCGTGCAACCCCGTCCGCCATCGCGTATCATGGAACCGGATGGGCGTCGACGAGACATTACTGAATGAGATCGTGCACCGGGTCCTTTCGGTCGCGCGGCCCGACAGAATCATTCTGTTCGGTTCCGCGGCCACCGGGCATATGACCAAAGACAGCGACATCGATTTGCTGGTGGTCGAACCGTCTCCAGCCAACACCCGCGAGCGGAGCGTGGAGATTCGCGACGCGCTTGGAAACATCGGCTACGCGGTGGATGTCATCGTGATGCGGACAGAGCGGTTTGAACGGACCAAGCGCGTGATTGGCGGCATTGCGTACCCGGCAAACAAGTACGGGCGTGTGATCTATGCAGCCGCTTGATCCGGAAGCCGAGTCGCTGCTTCGCGATTGGATCGAGAAAGCCGACGCCGATCTCGAAGTCGCGCGAAGGATGGCGGCGGAAGCCGCGGATAATCTTCGAATCCGGGAAATCGTCGGCTTCCATTGCCAGCAGGCCGCTGAAAAGTACCTGAAGGCTCTCCTCACCCGATGCCAGATCGAGTTCCCCAAGACGCATGACATCAAGACGCTGCTGCAGCTTGCCGGCGACCCTGTCGCAGGGTCCTTGGGCGGTGCGAAGTGGCTGACTCCGTTCGGCGTGGAGATCCGCTATCCGGGCGACACCGCCGAGATGCTACCTGGCGATGAGGATAAAGCCCTTGAAATCGCCAGCCAGGTAAGGCAAGTGGTACTTGAGATCCTAGTCAGGGGTTGAACAGGCACCGCCTTTTCCGGCGCCAGAGGACCAACGGTTTCACTGCCCTTTGTCTGTCTTCGCGGCCCGCCTATCCTTCCACCATAGCCACGCGGCGGCCAGCGCTACCATCGATAGCATCACCAGGAGCGTCGCCAACACCGTTTGCGGAATCGATAGCGCGCGCTTGAAGGGCTTCGCCAAGTCCCCGTAAACCAGCATCACGTGCACCCAGTAGACCATCAGCGAAGTCTTCCCGAAGCAGAGCATCCAACTCCAGGTGGTCCCCATGCCGAACTCCGTCCAAAGGTACGCTCCGGCCATCATCAGCAGCATGATGCCCACGCGGATCAGGATCAGCGCCGGGCTGTCTTTCCAGAAGTCGGACTTAGGGTAGATGGAGTAGGGGATGTTGGAAAAATACTGGGCCGTGAAGACCAGCACGAATCCGATGGCTGCGGACCATTGCATGAGCCGGTCCAGCCGTTCGGCGGCGGTGCGCTTGACGATGGCGCCGGCGGCCAGGCCGAACCCCACGTAGGAGGCGCACGGGAAGAACGGGAACCGCGGGCGGCCGGGACCGGGCACGAGGTACTCCTGGAGGAGCGCCGGCGCTCCGCCCCACGGGAGGTTCGTCATGATGGGCGCCGCCGCGGCGATCGCCAGGCCGGCCAGCACGGCGAAGCGCACGCGCCCCTTGAACTCGAACAGCGCCGCCAGGGAGACCGCCGCCATCCCCACCCCCATGCAGTTCAGGATGTCAACCTTGGTGATTTCGTCGACGTTCGAATGGGGCAGGCTGGCCACCCAGTTGGTGAAGCGGAACAGGAAGGCGATGCCCAGGATGTAGCCGGCGCGGCGCAGGGAGAAGCGCCAGCGCCGCCACCGGCTGGGCTCGCGGCGTTCCAGGCTATCCAACTGGAAAGCGAACGTCATGCCCGCCATGAAGAGGAACAGCGGCGCGGCCATCCCGCCGACGAATTGCGAGAGCACGTAGGGACCGCCCTCGCGCACGTCCATGCGCGTGAACGAATTGAACACGTGGCACTGGATCATGATGACCACCGCCAGCCCGCGCATCCAGTCGAGAAAAGGGAATCGTTTCACCGCCGAAACAGGGTAACACGCGGCGCCACTATTGCAAATCACCACACGCGGTATTAGAGTAGATTAAGCTTGAATAGCCTGAATCGTTAGGCCGTATCGCTGAATCTGACATAGCCGAAGATCTCGCAGGCCGCGGGGGGGGCGGAAAAGTCAGCGCGAAGACCAACGATTCCCGTCGGGCGCCGCGTTGTGCAGGCGGCACCCTAGCCTGGCGGGCTACCATAACGAAAGCGTGAGCAGGAGTCTCTATGAGAAACCGCCCCGCGAAGGATAGCACGCCACTTAAGGGACTGGAGAAGGTCCCGACCGGCATTTCCGGTCTGGATGAAATCACCGGCGGAGGCCTGCCCAAGGGGCGCCCCACTTTGGTATGCGGCGCCGCCGGCTGTGGCAAGACCATGATGGGCATCGCGTTCCTGACGCATGGCGCCCTGGAACAGAACGAGCCCGGCGTTTTCATGGCCTTTGAGGAGACCGCGGAGGAACTGACCACGAACGTGGCCTCGCTCGGCATCGATCTCGGCCAACTGATGGCGCGCAAGAAGCTGATCGTGGACTCGGTGCGCCTCGAGCGGAGCGAACTCGAGGAGACCGGCGAATACGATCTCAGCGGTTTGTTCATCCGGCTGGGCGAAGCCATCGATTCGATCGGCGCCAAACGCGTGGTGCTGGATACCATCGAGGTGCTGTTCGCCGGCCTGTTGAATCACGGCATTGTGCGCGCGGAGTTGCGGCGTCTGTTTCGCTGGCTGAAGGATAAGGGCGTCACGGCCCTGATCACCGCGGAACAGGGCAACGGCGGCGGATTGACGCGCTATGGCCTGGAAGAGTATGTGGCCGATTGCGTCATCCGGCTCGACCAGCGCGTCACCGATCAGATTTCGACCCGCCGCCTGCGCATCGTCAAGTATCGGGGTTCGGCCCACGGCACCAACGAGTATCCCTTCCTCATCACCGCGCACGGCGTCTCGGTCCTGCCGGTCACTTCCATGGGGTTGGAGCACCAGGCCAGCACCAAGCGGATCGGCACGGGGGTGCCGCGGCTCGACACCCTGCTGGGCGGCAAGGGCTATTATCGCGGCAGCAGCGTTCTGGTTTCGGGAGGCGCCGGAACGGGAAAGACGACTCTGGCCGCCGCCTTCGCCGCCGCCACCTGCCGGCGCGGCGAGCGGTGCCTCTATATCACTTTTGAGGAATCCGCCAGCCAGATCCTGCGTAACATGCGATCCGTGGGAATCGAACTCGAACCCTTCGTGAAGAAGGGATTGCTGCAGTTTCACCCGGTCCGTCCGACCACGCAGGGGCTGGAATCCCACCTGGCTGCCATCCACGACCTGGTGGCTCGTTTTCAGCCGACGGCGGTGGTGACCGATCCCGTTACGAATTTGACCACCGTGGGCAGTGTCCAAGACGTCAGAGCCACGCTGAGCCGTCTGATCGATTTTCTGAAAGAGCGCCAGATCACGCTTCTCTCCACCAGCCTGACCTCCGGCGGCGCCAATGAGGAGCAGTCGGAGGTGGGAGTCTCTTCGCTGATGGATACCTGGCTGCTGGTCCGTAACATGGAGAGCAACGGGGAGCGCTCCCGCGGCCTGTACATTTTGAAATCGCGCGGCATGGCGCATTCCAACCAGGTGCGCGAGTTTGTATTGAGCGACAAGGGAGTTCAGTTGATCGACGTGTACACCGGCGGCGGCAGCGTGCTGTCGGGCTCCGCCCGGGTGGCCCAACTGGAACGCGAGCGGCTCGAAGAGGTGCTCGGCCGGCAACAGGCGGAGGCGAAGCGGGCCGCGATCCGGCACCGGCGGGCCGCCGTCCACGCTCAAATCGAGTCCCTGAAGGCCGACTTGGTGTCGGCGGACCAGGAATTGAAACATCTTGAGACGGCTTCCGCTATACGCCGGCAGGAAGCATCCAGAGCCCGGGCGGAAATGGCACAAAGCCGCATGGCCGACGTCGACCGTGTGCGAAGGCGGAAATGAAACGGGACCCAGGGGACATGCCGGCCAAGCAGGCGGCGAAGACCAAAAAGGAAGATTTTTGGGAATTGCGCCTGTATGTTGCCGGCCAGACGCCGCACAGCACGCTGGCGTTCGCCAATCTCAAGAAGATCTGCGAGGCGCACCTGGCGGGGAAGTATAGCATCCAGGTGATCGACCTCCTGGAGAATCCCAAACTGGCGCGCGGCGACCAGATTCTGGCAATTCCCACCCTCGTCCGGCGTCTGCCGGAGCCGGTGAGAAAGATTATCGGCGATCTTTCCAACACCGAACGGGCCCTGGTGGGTCTCGACATCCGTCCGAGGAATCCTGATGCCTCGTAAGAGGACTGAGGAGTCCGACCAGCAGGTGTACGTTTTGCGGCTCTATGTGACGGGGGCCACGACGGTCTCCGCCCGCGCCATTGCCGATTTGAAGGCCCTGTGCGAGCGGCGCTTGAAAGGCCGCTTCCAACTGGAGGTTATCGATATTCTCCAGAAGCCCGCGCTGGCCGAGGACGAGCACATCATCGCGGCGCCAACCCTGGTGAGGGTCCTGCCCGCGCCGCTGCGCAGATTCATCGGCGATCTGTCGGACCTGGATGGCAGGCTATTCGGCCTCGACGTGCACCCCAACTGAGGATGGGGACTGGTATGCGCAAAGACGAATTATTGCTCGAACTGAAGGCGATCAGGCAGCGGCTGGAAGAGGCCGAGGATACCATCCGCGCCATTCGCGTGGGCCAGGTGGATGCGGTAGTGGTATCGGCGCCTAAAGGGGAGCGGGTCTTCGTCCTGAAGGGCGCCGAGGAGCCGTACCGGATTTTCCTCGAAACCATGAACGAGGGAGCGGTCACGCTGATTGCGGATGGCACCATCGCTTACGGCAACCAGCGCTTCGCCGAGATGCTCAAGACCCCGCTGGAGCGGGTAATGGGCGCGGCGCTCGAAGGGTTTGTCGCGCCGGAATATCGGCATCGTCTGGCGCCGCTGATGGCCCGCGCCCTCGACCGGAACGCGGACGAAGAGATCCCCTTCGTCGCCGGCGACGGGACCACGGTGTGGACCAAGCTTTCCCTAGCGCGGACGCACCTCGAAGACACGGTGCAGTTCTGCCTGGTGGCCACGGACGTCACCGAGCGCAAGAAGGCCGAAGCCTTGCACGCCTACCTGGCGGCGATTGTGGACTCTTCCGACGACGCCATCTTCGGCCGGGATCTGGAGGGTACGATCCTGAGCTGGAATGCTGGCGCGGAGAAGATCTTTGGGTACTCCGCCGGGGAAATCGTCGGCCAATCGACATCCATTCTGCGGCCGCCCGGCGTCACCGGCGATTACTTCGACATTCTCGAACGAATCGGCCGCGGGGAGACCATCAGACATTTTGAAACCGAGCGGATTTGCAAAAAAGGGCGGCGGATTTACGTATCTCTGACGGTCACCGCTATCCGGGACGCCCACGGCCGTATCGAGGGCGCCGCCACCATTGCCCGGGACATCACCGAGCGCAAGCTGGCGGAGCAGGAAGTGCTGCGCC
>Ga0209039_10003478_pt1 | contig 12278 bp, 10 predicted proteins | sample BogFormECP12_OM1_FD_188238 | JGI IMG/M metagenome (GOLD analysis project Ga0209039, IMG submission 188238) | Bog forest soil microbial communities from Calvert Island, British Columbia, Canada - ECP12_OM1 (SPAdes) (version 2) | ecosystem: Environmental > Aquatic > Freshwater > Wetlands > Bog ...
TGGGCGGGTCCACAACCCAGATCGATTTCTAGGTGACCGGCCTGGTTGGGAGGCCTTCTGCCGGCGATACTCGTCCCGGCCCTTGGGCTACCGTGCACGCCGCGTCATGGCGGTCTGCGGGGTAGTCCAGGAACTGGTTGGAGGGGGTGGCGGTGGCGGCTCTTCCGGAGCGGGCGGCTTGCGCACGCGCCTGTCGAGGCGGTTGGAGACAAAAGCGTCCTTCGCCTTGGCATAACGGGGCGTTCCGGGCTTGCCTTCCACCGTGGCCCATTCCTCGGGTGTAATTTCCTGCACGGTCAACAGGTATTTCTGATAGTAGTTGCGGAGACGTTCCTGCACCGGTTTGAGCGCGGAGTGGTATAGCAGGAACAGCACTTCATCGGGGCGCGCCACGGAGACAATCCGGTACACTTGCGACGCCTTGCGGATGCGCGCCGCGCGGAGTGCCGATTCCAACTTCCTGGCGCGGGCTTCGAGCTTCTGCCAAAGGTCCACATCATGCCGGGACAGGGCCGTGCTAGCGATCAGGCCCACGCGTTCCTTGGGGGTGAGTTTCTCGGCGAAGGCGAATAGGAACGGTCCCAGGCGGGCGGCGCGGGAAGGGCTGTCGTCGGGCAGAAGACCGGCGATCCTCTCGAACTTGGCGATACCGGAAGGATTCAGTTTGGAGCCCGCCAGGACGGGCGAGAACAGACTCACCAATCCGGCCTCTTCGAGCCCCTTGAGGATTTCGGACGGGCTGTCTTCCAGGGCGATGCGCTTCAACTCCTCGCCCAGCGCCTTGGCGGGAATGTTCTTTTCCACTTCCGCCTCGCGGGCGTTGGCCACCTGCATGGCGGTTCGCTCTTCAATGGCGAAGCCGAGGCGCACGCGGAAGCGAATGAGGCGCAGCAGCCGCGACGGGTCGTCGTAGAAACCGTAGGGACTGATGGCGCGGAGTTCCCGATGCCCGATATCGGCGAGGCCGTTCATGGGGTCGAGCAGCAGGCCGCGGGAGGCGCGGTTGAGGGAGAGGGCGATGGCGTTGCAGGTGAAGTCGCGGCTGCGTAGGTCCTCCTGAATGGTGCCTGGCGCGGCCGCCGATTTGCCGGGCTTGGAGGCGCGTTCGCGCCGGGAGGCGGCCAACTCGACGGTGACCCCGCCCGGGAACAGCAACTCGGCGCTGCGGGCACTCTCGTCGACAGACAGCGCTTTGACGCCAGCCTGCCCAGCCAGGGTGCGGGCCAGTTTCAGGGCGTGGCCCTCGACGACGAAGTCCAGGTCGCGAATCCGGAACCCGGCCAGCATGTCGCGCATGGCGCCGCCCGTCAGGAACAGGTTGACGTTGGCCTGCGCCGCGGCCTTGCGGACTTCTTCCACCACCCGGTTCTGGTCCGGACTCAGGTGGCTCTCCAGCATGTACACGTAATCGCTCATCGTAAGAGCTCTCGAGTTAAGTCCAAAATATCGTGCGGCCCCCCAGGGAAACGGCCTTCTCAGGCCCTGGGGTGATGCCGCTCCACGGTTTCGCGCAGCCTCGACCGCATGACATGGGTATAAATCTGGGTGGTCGAGATGTCCGCATGGCCCAACATGATCTGCACACTGCGCAGGTCGGCCCCGCCCTCCAACAGATGGGTAGCAAAGCTATGACGCAGGACGTGAGGCGTCAAATCCCGGAAAACTCCAGCCTTCCGGCCGTAGCCGGCCAGCGACTTCCAATACGCCTGGCGGGTCAGGCAGCCGCCGCGCGCGGTCACAAACAGGTACCGGCTGGCGCGCCCTTTCAGCAAGGCGCCGCGGGCCTCGGCGAGGTACCGCTCCACGGCCTGAATCGCCGCCTTGCCGATAGGGACGAGGCGCTGCTTGTTGCCCTTACCGGTGGTCTTCAGGTAACCGAGCGAAGCGTTCAGGTCCCCCAGCCCCAGGTGGCACAACTCCGACACCCGTAGACCGGAGGCGTACAGCACTTCCAGCATGGCGCGGTCGCGGACACCCGTGGGCCGGGTCAGGTCCGGGGCCTGTATCAGTTTTTCGATCTCCTCTAAATTGAGGAACTTAGGAATGGTCTGCCATTGCCGGGGGGTACGCAGGAACTCGGTGGGGTCGCTGGGGATGACGCCTTCTCTCAGGAGAAACCCGTAGAAGTTGCGCAAGGTGGTGATATGGCGGGCGACCGACCGATGGCTGAGGCCGGATTGGTATAGATGATCGAGATAATGACGAAGGCCGTCGATGCCTGGCAGGGCGGCTTCTCCGAAGAAGGTGGCAAATTTCGACAAATCGGCGGAATACGCTTCCAAGGAGTTGGCCGAGAGACCCTTCTCCATACGGCAGAAGTCGAGAAACAGGTTGGCCTGCCGGGCTACCGGGCTGGATTCCGCCGTAAATACAACAGACATCGTGCCAATGATACAATAAGCGCCGAAATGTTTGAAACACAGTTGTGAAGAAGAGGCGGGTTTGACGACGTCCACCACCAAGCGCGCGATGGTCCGGAGGTTCGACCGGGAGACCCTCGCTGGATACGTGAATCCCGTTTCTTATCTGCAACCTACAGGGGTCGAATGGCTGTCCATGGACGGCCAGACGAGTATCCTCCCGTATGCCGAAATAAAGACTATTTCGTTCGTGCGGGATTTTTCGGCCGGAGTGGACACGGGGCGCAGAGTTTTCCAAACCCGGCCGAAAATGGCCGGTCTCTGGGTCAATTTCCAGTTGCGCGACGGGGAACGGATGGAGGGGATCCTTCCCAACGACCTGTTGAACCTGGAACCGCACGGGTTCACCCTGGTTCCCCCGGACCCATTCGGAAACACGCAGAAGGTGTGGGTGCCGCGGAGCGCACTGAAGTCGGCGGAGGTGCTGGGGGTGGTGGGCAGTCCGATCAAGGTCCGAAGGGCCAAACCGGTCCCCAAGGAACAGATCGGTCTGTTCGAGCAGGATGGCTGATGGACGAATCAGTATAATGGAATTTCACACGCACGAGACTCTAGTTGGAGGTTTTATGAAGATTCGCAACGCGGCTTTGGCGTCCGTAGGGCTCTTGTTTTGCGCCCTCACTTCGTACGCGCAGATCACGGCGCTCGAAGGTTACGTCAAAGGCACCGACGGGAAGCCCCTGGACAAAGCCGTAATCGTCATCGACCGCACGGATATCAAGGGCCACTGGACCACCAAGACGGACAAGAAAGGCCACTACATTTATACGGGACTCCAGATGGGAACGTACACCATCAGCCTGATGGTGGATGGCAAGGTGGCGGACGCCGTAAAGAATATCAGGACCCACCCCGGCGACCCCACCTTGAACAACTTCGACCTTTCGAAGCTGGAACAGACGCAGGCGGAGACCAAGAACCTGCAAGCCCAGGCCCTCGCCACCGGCCAGATCCCCAAGGAACTGGAACAGGGCCTGACGCCGGCGCAAGTCGCCGCGCTGAAGAAACAGCTCGACGAACAAGCTGCCAAGATGAAGGGCCGAGCCGCGCTGAACAAAGCTTTTAACGAGGGCACCACGGCGGCCGAAGCGGGCGCGGCGGCGATGTCGGCGAGGCAGGCGGCGCTGGCCGCCAACAACGCCGACGAGGCCGCGAAACAAATGGCCCTGGCGGTCCAGCAGTACAACGCGGCGATTGCCAGCTTCACCGAGGCTTCCACTCTCGATCCGACGCAACTGGCGGTGTGGAACAGTCTGGCGGACGCCTATCTCAAGCTGGCCAAGACGAAGACCGGAGATGAGTTCACGGCCACGACCGAGAAGGGCATCGAGACCTACAGGAAGTCTCTCGAGCTGAAGCCCGACGATGCGGGCATCCACAACAACCTTGGCCTGGCGCTGGCGCAGGACAAGAAGCTTCCCGAAGCGCAGGCGGAGCTGGAGAAGGCCGTGGCGCTGGAGCCGACGGCGGCCTGCAAGTACTACTTCAACCTTGGCGCGGTGGAAGCCAACGCGCACCAGGATGACGCCGCCACGGTGGCTTTCCAGAAAGCCATCGCGGGAGACCCGAAGTGCGCGGAAGCGTATTTTCAGCTTGGGAACTCGCTGATGATGAAGGCGACCACCGCGCCCGATGGAACGGTCACGCCCGCTCCCGGCACGGTGGACGCATTCCAGAAGTACCTGGAAGTGGCGCCCAACGGTCCCAACGCCGAGGGAGCCAAGGCCATGATCGCAGCCCTGGGAAGCAAGGTTGAAACCAACTACGTCGATCCCAAGGCGAAGAAGGCCCCTCCCGCAAAGACCAAGAAGTAGTGAGCACTCCGGGGCGGAGACGGCCGTCTTCGCCCCGACTTCATGATCCGCATTTTTTTTGTCGACTTCCTTCTTCCGCTCCTGATCTTTCTCCTGGCGAGATCGTTCCTACGGGCATTCCTGGCGGGTCAACGCCGCGACCGTTCCGCGCCCGCCGCGCCCACTTTGCAGTCCGGGGGCGACCTGAAGCGCGACCCGGTGTGCGGCACCTACGTCTCGACGGCAGTCAGTGTGAAGCGGACGGTCAAGGGACAGGTAGTGCATTTCTGCTCGGACGAATGCCGGGACAAGTACCGCGCTTAGCCAGCGCCGCTCACGCGGGTCCAGCGGAAGTAATCGGACGGGGCGAAAACAGGGGCCGCCGCGCGAAAGCTACTGGCTGCTGACGGTTGTGGAGATGACCTCGGGAACATCGGGCCTTCGGCTGGCCACCTCGTAGTGCTGCTGTGCCAGGCTCCTGTATACCGCGCCGGCCACCGCCGACGCCGTTGCACCGTTCACGGAGTGGACCGGACTGGCGAGCATCACGACTACCACCAGCTTGTGCGGCTGGGTGTCGAGGAAGGAACCGAACCACCCCATGTATTCGCCCGCTCTGTAGTCCTCGCAGGTTCCGGTCTTGCCGAAAAGCGGCTCGCCGGGGTCGTAATTGGCCAGCCTGGCGGTGCCGTGATCGACCGCGCCACGCATGCCAAACTTGATATCTTCGATGCCGTTGGGAGCCAGTTCCAGCGGACGCTTCACCTTGGGACCGAAGCGCTCGATCTCATCCGGTGTGCGGGGATATTGGAGGTAGTACAGCGTGCCGCCATTGGCGATGGCGGACACGATCGCGGCAAGTTGCAGGGGCGTCACCAGGAAGCCCGATCCGTAGGCGGTAAGCAGGCCCATGCTGGCGCCCTTGGGGGGCTCGCCGGGCAGTGCGCCGGGCCGCTCGCCGGGGATGTCGAGGCCGGCGGCTTCGCCCAGCCCCAACATCTTGGCGTAGCGCGTCACGCGGTCGAAACCGAGGCGCTTGCCCAACTCGCCGAAGTACTCGTTGTTGGAATGGGCGAGGGCCTCATCAAGGCTGAAACTCCTGTAGCGCGACAGGCGGATAGTATCGTCGCGCGCCACCACGCGTTCGCTGAGCGCCGCCAGCGCGGTCACCAGCTTGATGGTGGAACACGGCGTGAAGCCGTTGGAAAAGGCCAGTTTCTGGTTGACGATGGAGAGCACCCGGCCATTGCCCGGGTCGACCACCACGACGCTCCCATTGAGCCCACCGAGAGCTTCGACGGCCGCACGGCGCACGGTGAGATCGTCGCCATCGACGTTATCTCCCAGGGTGGGATCCACCGGCGGCGGCTTCCTGACGGCCACCTTCCGCCTGGTTCTGGGAGCCGGGGCGGCTTTCCTGGCCGGCGATTGGGCGCGGGCGTACTGAGGGCATTGGAGCAAGCCCGCCAACGCCAGGACTGGGAAAACAAATCTACTCATCGGCGTACCGTCGGCTATTCCTGTAGTGCCCGCGGCGGCGCTCCTCTCTCGATTATAAGGCGGCGGCGAACCGCGCCGTCAACCGGTTTCCGGGCGGCGGCGCGCAACCCGGCGGCTAACCCAGCCTGGTGGCCACGGATTTCGCCTGCAGAAACAGCAGCATGTAATCCGGGCCGCCGGCCTTGGAGTCGGTTCCCGACAGGTTGAAACCGCCGAACGGGTGCGCCCCCACCATGGCGCCGGTGCACTTGCGGTTGAAGTACAGGTTGCCCACGTGGAAGCGCTCGCGGGCTTCGCGCAGGTGCTCGGGGGTGTTCGAGAAGAGGGCGCCGGTGAGACCGTAAACCGAGTCGTTAGCCAGGGCGAGAGCGTGCTCGAAGTCGCGGGCCTGGGTCACGGCCAGCACCGGGCCGAAGATCTCCTCCTGGAAGATGGTGGCCTGGCAATCCACGTCGCCGAAAATCGTGGGAGCGACGAAGAAGCCGCCGCCGGGAACGGCGGCATCGCCCACCACCAGGCGTCCTTCGCGCTTCCCGGTTTCGATGTACTTCAGGATGGTGCGCCGGGCGCTTTCGCTGATCACGGGGCCCATGTAGTTGCCGGGGTCGTCGGCGGGGCCGACCCGGATATTCCGGGCCTTGGCCGCCAGGCGATCGACGAACTCGGCGTACACGGCGGCGTGGACGATGGCGCGCGAACAAGCCGAACACTTCTGGCCCTGGTAGCCGAATGCGGAGACGAGCACGCCATCCACGGCCTTGTCGAGACCGGCGGAGTCGTCCACCACGATGGGGTCCTTGCCGCCCATTTCCGCGATCACACGCTTGATCCAGATCTGGCCGGGCTGGTGGCGCGCCGCCAGCTCGTTGATGTGCAGTCCCACGTCGCGCGAACCGGTGAAGGAGATGAAGCGCGTCCTGGGGTGCCCGACGAGGGTGTCGCCCACCGCCGCGCCGCTGCCCACCAGCAGGGTGAAACTTCCTTCCGGGAAACCGGCTTCCCGCAGCGCTTCGGCGAACTTGAGGGCGATGGTGGGAGTCTCGCTGGAAGGCTTGAGCACCACCGGGTTGCCGGCCACCAGCGACGCCACGGTCATCCCCGCCAGGATGGCCAGCGGAAAATTCCACGGCGGGATGACCACACCCACGCCGAGCGGAATGTAGATCATCTCGTCGAGTTCTCCGGGGAGTTGCGACACCGGCTGCGGCCCGGCCAGACGCTCCATGGCGTTGGCGTAGTACTCGCAGAAATCGATGCCTTCGCAGACGTCGGCCTCCGCCTCGATCCACGTCTTACCGGCTTCGTAGACCAGCCACGCGTCGAATTCGAATTTGCGCTGGCGGACGATGCGCGCCGTCTCGCGCAGCAAGCGGACGCGTTCCGAAGCGGGCGTGCGGCTCCATTTCGAGAAACAGGCGTGCGCCCCTTCGACGGCGCGGGCGGCCAGTTCGGGAGTCGCTTTGTGGTGGACGCCGACCACCTGGCGCGAATCGGACGGATTCACCGAGGTCAGCATGTCACCGGTTGAAAACCACTCGCCTCCCATGCTCAGGGCGTATTCGCGTCCGAATTCGGAGCGGACGCGGGCGAGAGCCGTTTCCATGGCCTGGCGGTTGGCAGGCACGGAAAAATCGGCGTGGGGTTCGTTGCGGAAGTCCATCAGGGGTGCAGGTGCCATGAGTTTCATGATAGTCCCCGCGCGGACGGCCGGGGGTACGCCGGCGCGGAGTTTCATTCCGGAGGAGATGGTCTACCAGGGCGAGTTGGAACGCCAAGGCTGCCGCCCTATTCCGATTCACTCAAGCCGCCGATGTTATGGGCGTGCGCCAGCTCATTTGTCTGCTCGTCTGCGTGCTGCCGGCCGGAGAAGGCCTGGCTCAGGACTATTCGCGCGCCAGAGTGGTGGAGAGCATCGTACCCTGGCTGGCCGGCAATTCGTCGTGCTGGTCGGCGGTGGAGCTGGAGAACCTGGGGGACCGGGAAGTTGCGGCCGAGGTGGAGGCGCACAAGAGCAGCGGGGCGCTGGTTCCGCTGGTGGGACACAGTGGAATCCAGGTGCGTCTGAGCGCGGGCGATCGCGCGCGGTACAAACTGAAACTGCCGAAGGAGAAGGAAACATCCGGGGCGTGGGTGCGGGTGCGGGAGAAGATTCCGTCGCCGCAGCTTTCGCCGGTTCTGGCGGTGAGCGGCGCCACCGAGTGCCTGGGCGCCGATGAATTGGACACCACCGTACGCGAAGTGGCATGGCCCGTCCGCAACCCGTGGTTCAACGGCGATGTGAGCGAAGGCGACGACGGGATGGTGGCGCTCATCAACGCGTCGGAACGCCAGGCCCGGGTGTGGGGGTGCTACTCATCCGGCGTGCTGTACTCGGTTCCGGGCGAGGGCCGGCCGGGCGAACTGAAGCCGGTCTGTTCCCAGACCATCGACGAGTTCGTCCCGCCGTTTGGAACGCGGCAGTTTCCGGTGCTGCGCGGCGGGAATTCGCATTTTTCCCTGACCGCCCGGGGCGATGCGATTGTCATGCAGATGCTGCGGCCGGCGGGGACCAGCGTCAGGGCGTACCGGGTGGATTCCACCATCACGTTTGGGGAAGCGGTTCCCAGCGTGGAAGCCGCCGTGCCGACGGTTCACCAAAGGCGGTAGCCGGCGGAGGCCGGTAGAGTGGAGCCAGCGGAGGGAATCGAACCCCCGACCCGCAGTTTACAAAACTGCTGCTCTGCCGACTGAGCTACGCTGGCCGCTCCGGCAATTTCATTATAGACGGAATGGTATGGCGGCGAACCCGCGTCCCGGTGCGACCATCCGGCACGCCGGGCGCCTGCAAGGGCCTGTGGGCTCCGCAATCCGCCGGTCCCGGTTCCGGTCCGGATCGAACTCGATCCCGGCAAATCCTTTCGCCTGGGCATCGCTTCGGGGGTGAGCGCGGTCCTGAAGGCCGGACCCGTCCGGATCGGACCCGGGACCGGCTATACCCGTTGGACGGCAGGGTCCCAGCAGCCCGCCAGGAACGAAGTGGATTGACTGATGAGGATGGTGTTTCCGAAGGCCGGACCGGCTGGTGTTTCGTCATCGAAGCTCTTACCATGGCAGGTGTGAGACGGCTCGCCTGGATTTTTTTGCTGGCCGCGGCTCCGGTGTGTTGGGCACAGACCGCGGTCGCCATCAAAGCGCATCCGGAATCGCCGGGCCTCGCGATTCCCAGCGGCTATCTGGGCCTCAGCTTCGAGACCGGTTCGCTCACCACCGCGACCGGTTTTCCAGCGGAGAACGCCGTGTTTCAACGCATGGTGGCGCAGCTTGGACCGGGGCTGGCCAGGTTCGGCGGGAATTCGGTGGATCAGCTCACGGGTTGGATGCGGGGGCAGCGGACGGCCTCGATTTCGTCGAGCGTCATCACCTCGAGCGATGCCGACCGCGCCTTCGCGTTCGCGCGCGCGGTGGGCTGGCGAGCGCTGTTCTCGCTGGACCTCGGGAAGGGAGATCCCACCAGCGATGCCGACGAAGCCGCCTACGTGTACCAGACAGCCAGCGACGTTCTCGCCGGTTTGGAAATCGGCAACGAGCCGGACCTCTACCGCAGCAACGGTCTGCGGCCCAGCACCTACACGGTCGCCGATTACATCGCCGAGTGGCAGACCTACGCCAACGCGATCCAGGCCAGGACTCCCGCGGCGGTGCTGACCGGTCCGGCGGCGGCGGGATCGATCACCACCTGGACGAGCACAGTCGCGCAGCAACTCGGGCCGCGGCTTGCGCTGCTCACGCAGCATCTCTATCCACTGGCCCCCAGTTCGGCGAATCCCAACGCCTCCAACGTGGCGTCGATTGCCCACATTCTGGGTAGCGCCGCCCGCACTACCGAGGACACCGATGGTTCCGAGTTGCAGCAGATCGCGCAGGGTCAGAAGCTCCCCTGGCGCATGTCCGAAACCAACTCCTGTTACAACGGCGGCCAGGCGGGCGTGAGCAACGTCTTCGCCTCGGCGCTGTGGGGCGCCGACTATATGTTCACGCTGGCGGGCCGCGCAGCTGCAGGGGTGAACTTCCACGGCGGGGGCGCAGGAAATTACACGCCCATCGCCGTGAGCGGCGGGCTGGTGACGGCGCGGCCGCTGTACTACGCCTTGCTGCTGTTCCGCGCCGCGGGGCGAGGCCGCCTGGCGCCGGTGGACGTTGCGGCGAATGGCGTGAACCTGACCGCGTACGGCGCACTGGACAGCGACGGCACCCTACGGCTGCTGGCAATCAACAAAGACACGGCGCAGGACGCCGCCGTCACGATTACGCCCGGGGCATACACGGCCGCGGTGGGCATGCGTCTGACCGCGCCGGCGGCCGATTCGACCAGCGGCGTTGCGCTGGGCGGGGCGGCGGTGCAGAGCGACGGCAGTTGGCTGCCGCAGCAGCTTGAGACCGCAGCGCTCGCCGGCGGCGTGTACAGTACCACGGTGCCCGCGGCGAGCGCGCTCGCGGTGAGCTTCGGCAACGGAAAGCTGGCGGTGGGGAACTCGGCGAGCGGCCAGGCGGAAATCGCGCCCGACAGCCTGGCCTCGGCGTACGGGCAGGCGCTCGGCCTGGTGGAGAGCGGGACGGCCGCGGCGGCGCAGTCGCTGGCGGGCGTGACCGGGACCTTCACGGACGCAGGCGGAGCGGCGCACCCGCTCGCGATCGGCTACGCCGGCCCGTCGCAGGTGAACTTCCTGGTCCCGGGCGGGATCCCGAGCGGCACGGCGACGGTCCGTATCGGCGCGGTGAGCGGCACGGTGACGGTAAGTGGCGCGGCGCCGGGGCTGTTCTCGATGGGCGCGTCGGGAGCCGCGGCGGCGCTGGCGGTTCGTATCGCCAACGGCCAGACCGCGCAAACCGCCGTGCCCACTTTCGATTGCAGCAGCGGGGCGTGCGTCACGGTCCCGATACCCATCGACGATCAGTCCACGGTGTACGTCAGCCTGTACGGCACGGGGATTCGCGGGGCCGCGTCATCCACCGTGTGCACGGTGGGGGGAGTGACGGTTCCGGTGACGTTCGCCGGAGCGCAGAGCGTGTACCCGGGGCTCGACCAGGTGAACATCCCGATTCCGCCGGCCCTGGGCGGGCGCGGCGAAGTGGACGTGGTGGTGACCGTGGGCGGAATTACATCCAACACCGTGAAGTTGGCGTTCGGGGGCTGAGGGGCGGAGGAAACCTGTCCAGTGACGGTCCAGCAAAAAGCACGCCGCCAGCGGGTTATCTTCGGGCTCTCTGTCTACCTCGTCCTGTGCGGCTTCTGCCTGCGGGGGTATGGCTCACTCTACTCCAGCATCGTGTCGCTGATTCACGGACCATTGGTTTCGCCCCTCGATTTCGAACATGCGAGGGCTCCCGACTACGGTTTGGTCTGCGCCGTAAGCGTTCTGTCGATCGCCATCCAGGAGGCGTTTCGGCGTCTGAGAATGGCTTGCGGACCAATGCCCGCGGCGGGCCGGTTCAAGCGTCTGCGGGACCTTGCCGATGGCCCATTTGGCGGCGGCTGCATCGGGGTCTGGGCCCCCATGGGAATGGTGGTTTCGCTGGGAGCCGCGTGGCTGAGTGTGCTGGTCTTCGCGGCGGTCCGGCTTGCCGGTGGACGAAGCCCCTTGTGGGGGTGGTTCTGGCTGGCGATGCTGTTGGGCGTCTGCCAAATCGCTTTGGCCCTGGTGGTCTGGGGCTTATCGGTTCTGCTGCATGAGCGCGCCCCACTGAGCGCGCCAGCCTTCGCGGCATCGGCACTATCGCTTTTGAAAGTGGCCTACCTGCTGTTGGCTCAAGGGATAATCATCAGTTGGTTTTGCGCGGCGATGATGGAGAGTTTTTCCAGATGCCTGACCATGCGCCCGCCGAAATGGACCTGGCCGCGATATGCTTCTCTGGCCGGCGGAATCGTTTTGGCCGGTCTTAGTTTCGTACGGAGCCCATTGCAGGCCGATCGGATCGTGTCGTGGTTGCGATCCGGTCTCACGGTGTGGCCCGGCGGCGCCCAAGGCCTGGCGTGGGCCGCGATTGCGGTGTGCTCGTTGCTCACCTGCATGAGTCATTGTCTCGATCTCGCGCCGCCTGTCTTTCGCCTGGCCAGCCTGATAAAGATACCGGCCAAAGATAACCGCGGAACCAGAGAGGCTCACGCGTTCTGGCTGGCGGGAACTTTGACGTCGGCTGCGGCAGCGGGGTACGGGCTGGCGCGCTGGCCAACGGACAATGCATGGTGCCTGCTAATTGCGATGGTCGTGGGATTCTCGATGTCGGAGACCGATCCTTCTTCCCTGCTCGCGGCGGTGTTCTTCCTGATTCCCAGGTGGACTGTCTGGATGGTAGTAGCCCGTCAGGCCGGGTGGGGCTGGACAGGTGTGTTTCTGCTGTGCGAGGCGCTGCTGCTGTTACCGACGCTGCATGGAAGTTGGGTGGCATGGCAGTGCCGGGCGGATCTGCCGGGCACTCTCCGGAAGCGGCCGCGGCGTTGGGTTGTGCCGGTGCGCATGGGTGAAGCCGCGGGGTGACGGGTATCGCTGACTCACGCCAGCGGGCAGCGGTGGAACTGAAAAACGAG
>Ga0209039_10003479_pt1 | contig 12278 bp, 15 predicted proteins | sample BogFormECP12_OM1_FD_188238 | JGI IMG/M metagenome (GOLD analysis project Ga0209039, IMG submission 188238) | Bog forest soil microbial communities from Calvert Island, British Columbia, Canada - ECP12_OM1 (SPAdes) (version 2) | ecosystem: Environmental > Aquatic > Freshwater > Wetlands > Bog ...
AGTAAAATTATGCCAATTTTAATATTCCGATAATCTGCCTTATGCATGTCGAACACGCAAAGTTTTTCATGGGAGGACACGGAGGACACGGAGGTTTTTTAAATGCTAAAGGGGGACTGCGTCCCCCTCGCTGACCCCCGGCCCCTTCTAATATCACTAGATAATATAATTACATTTTTTTAGTAAACAAAGAAAATGTTCTACATATTTTCGATCGTAAAAATTTAATTTTAAAAAGTAAAATCACGTGATACCGATAAATAAAAATGGTCGAGGGGTCTCCGAGGGGACGAAGTCCCCTTTTGGATATCTTAACCTCCGTGTCCTCCGTGTCCTCCGTGGTTAATAATCGCTATATGGGTCCACGAACATATTCTCATAACGAATAGAAATCATCGTCCTAAAAGCACGGAAGAACCAAAATAAGATATTTAAAAATGAAAAAAAAAGACGAGACTGACCCCTTAAAGGGTCAGCTCCTGTCCGTTTCTTAAGATGTGGGCGGTCTCCCCGAACTCATATCCCGTATCCTCGGCCATGTCGACGTATGCAGTGTGCATCTGCATGGTACCGTGGGCGGGTATGACGTGCTCGGGCTTGACCATCCTGAGAAGCTCCCAGTGGTCTTCCTTATAGGCATGGCCGGATACGTGAACGTTATCGTAGATCCTGGCGCCCTTCATCTTTAGCTTGGTCTCGCAGGCATACCGGTTGGCCATGTTGAGCATGTTCGGGATGACGCCTGCCGAGAAAATGACCTTATCGCCGGTCTCGAGCTTGAAGTCGAGCTCGCCGTTGGAGATCCTTCCCAGGATCGCGTCGGGCTCGCCCTGGTGGCCCGTGACGATGGGCAGGTACTTATGCTTGCCGTCCTTCATGATCTGCTTGACGGCCTTTTCAACGGACCTGCGGTAGCCGAAGATCTTCAGGTTATCCGGCTTCTCCACGATGCCCATCTTGAGGGCCGTGCCGAAGTACCGCTCCATGCTGCTGCCCAATAAAACTGGTATCCGGTCCATTTTCTCCGCCGCTTCAATGATGGACTTCAGCCTGGCGATGTGCGACGAGAACGTGGTGACCAGCACGCCGCTCTCGGTCTCCTCGGTGCCGAGTAAGGCGTCCCAGACCATGTCCCGGGCGATCTGCTCCGAGGGCGCCTTTCCGGAGCGGTCCACGTTCGTGCTTTCCGTGATGAGCGCCAGTACGCCTTCTTTTCCTATTTGCTTGAGCCGCTTGAAGTCGGGCAAGTCGCCCAGCGTCGGGGTCCTGTCGATCTTGAAGTCGCAGGCGTACAGGATAATGCCCTGCGGCGTGTGAAGAGCGGCAAATGCGCAGTCCACGATGCTGTGCTGTACGCGGATAAGCTCAATGGAGATATTCTTCGACAGTTCCAGGATCTGTCCGCATTCCAGCGGGCGCACCTTGTTTGCGACTTCGAACTTGCGCTCCGACTCGATCTCCTGTTTTATAAGCTCCGATGTGAACGGCGTCCCGATGACCGGGCACTTATAGCGGTGCGCCAGCTTGGGTACCGCACCGATGTGGTCGAGGTGGCCGTGGGTACAAACTATCCCGAGAACGTTACCGCCCACGTTGTTCATGACCTTATCGTCGGGTATTGCGCCCATCTTGATGAGGTCCAGCGAATGCATCTTCTCTATTTCCGTTTCCTCATGGATCTGGATACGGTCCAGCCGTATGCCCATGTCCATGATGACTATTTCTTTTCCTACTCGTATGGCGGTCATGTTACGGCCTACTTCCTCGTAGCCGCCGACCGCGATTATCCCTACATCTCTCATTTAAATTACACCTTTAGTATTAGCCTGATCGGCTTAGCGCTGTGCAAAATTCTTCCAGTTGAAGCCTCTTGCCTCCAGCGTGTCTCTTGTTTTTCCCGAAATGATCACGGGGGCCCGCCCGATGTCCTCTATCGACCTTGACCCGGTCAGGAACATCGTGGCCTTGAGCTCCTCGATATACAATTCAAGTTGTTTCTTTACGTGCTCCGGGCCTTTCCTCGCGGGCGCCACCAGCGGCAGTGCCATGCTGCTCATGGATGCTCCCAGCGCCAGGGCTTTGGCGATCATGATGCCGTCCCTTATGCCGCCCGTCGCTATCAGCGGCAGTCCGATGTCCGCTTCGACAATGCTGACGGCAGTCGGTATGCCCCAGTCCCAGAACTTTTTGCCCAGGTGCTCGCTTAGCCCGTCCGGCTCGTTGCGGGCCCGGTATACTTCCACGCCTGCCCAGCTGGTCCCGCCTTTGCCGCCAATGTCTATGGCTGCTGCGCCCGCTTTTCTTAGCGTGTAGGCATCCATGTGGCAGATCCCTGCACCAGTCTCTTTTACTATGACGGGCACGGATAACTCGCCGGCGACGTGGGCTATCTTTTCGATGATGCCCCTGGCGTCCGCTTCTCCCTCCGGCTGGATCGCTTCCTGCAGGAAGTTCAGATGGATCGCCATGGCATCGGCATCTATCATTTCCACCGCCCGCTCCAGGCCCTCTATGTCATATACCTTGAGCTGCGGCGCACCGATGTTACCGTAAATGAAAGCGTTCGGAGCTTTTTCCCGGACTATCCGGTAAGAGTCCTCGAGCTTCGGGTCTTCCAGGGCCGCCCTCTGGCTGCCCACGCCCATGCCGAGTCCCAGCTCCTCCGCCGCCATCGCCAGGTTAGCGTTTACTTCGGTCGTGCCGGGATGTCCGCCGGTCATCGACGCTATCATGAGCGGAGCGTTAAATTTGTGGCCTAAGAACGTGGTCGCTATCGAGACGCCGGCGCTGTCGATCTCGGGCAGGCACCGGTGTACCAGCTCCAGATCATCAAAGCCGTTGTCTTTGGATTCCACGTTCTCCCCGGTGCATATGTCCAGGTGCTCTATTTTCCTCTTCGAGGTCACCATTGATCTATTCTCCGCGTATGAATGTGCCTTCTTTCAGTTCGTTTTTCAAGAATTTAGTGACGTTGCCCGGCTTTTCGGCATTGAATACCCTGGAGGGTATGCCGGCGCCGGCGAGCGTCATCAATTCCATTATTTTCCCATGCATGCCGCCCGTCACGTCGACGCCCCCGGAGCCCGAGAGCGTTCCGCCGATCTCCGTGATACTGGCGGGCGTTATTTCCTTTATTACCTGCATCTGCCGGTCCAGGACGCCGTCGACATTCGTGCCTTCCCCGACGCTGTCGGCTTTCAGCTCCCGGGCCAGGTAGACGACCAGCTGGTCGCCGGAAAGGATATTTGCACCTTTCACGCTGTCCATGGCCACATCGCCATGCATTACGGGCACGATGTTCGCCCGAAGCATCATTTCGATGACGTCCAGGCACATGTGCTCGATCCTCCCGTCCTTGAGGGTACAGCAGGATAGCGGGTGTACGGGCAGGGCGTCCACGCCGCTCATTTGAAGTGCATCTATAATCATCTTATTTAAAGCCTTAACGGCATTATGTGTGGGCAGCATGCCCTTGATGCTCCAGTCGTTGAGGCCTTCGGTCAGCCGGTATTCTTTCGCCTGGTGGTGCCCGAACGAGCCCGCGCCGTGTATGAGGACCAGGCCCTTGCCATTGCCGTCGCCGATCTCTCGTGCAATGCGGGCGATGGCATCCGGCTTCGCCACCGACATCTTATTTTTGTCGGTCAGCACGCTGCCGCCGATCTTGAGTATGGTCGTCATCTGATGAGTACTCCTTCGACAGTGGGCCTCGTGATAAAGCTGTCGCCGTAGGACCGGCCGATGGCCGTCGCGATCTCCTTGCTATTCTTTTCATTGCATATCGCGACCATACAGCCTCCGCCGCCTGCGCCGGTGATCTTTGCGCCATATGCGCCGTGCTTCCTTGCGGCGTGTATCTGGAGCGAAAGCTCGGGGATGGTGATGCCCAATGCATCCAGTAAACCCTGGTTGACGTTCATGAGCTCGCCTATTGAACGATAATCGTTCTTTTTAATTAAATCCTCGCCTCGGGTCGATATGTCCCCGATGGCGTCCATGATGCCTTCGATGACGTCCGGGTACTTTTCCTTGAGCGTCCGTACCCGAGAGACCATGCGGGACGTGGACTTGGATATCCCCGTATGCCCGACGACGATGCCACACTTCACGGGCGGCAGTATTTTCTTATCGGGAACGACGACCGTACCGCCCATCGTGGATACAAAGGTATCCGTGGGGCTCGCCGCTCCCTGCACCTCCAGTTCCGTCTGGTATGCGATGAATGCGATCTCGTCTTTCGTCAAGCCGACCTGAAATTCTTCGTTAAGCGCCCCTAAGGTAGCCACCGTTACTGCGGCCGACGAGCCGAGCCCGGACGCCACCGGTATTTTAGAGTTTACCATGATGTTCAGGTTCTTTATGTCCGTGTATTGTTGGACCTTTTTTAGGGCGGTCTTAATGTATAGATTCTTATCCGGGTCATCCTTGAACGCGGAGTGAATGTGAATGCCCTTGTTCGCATGGGTGACCTCCACGGTGGTGCGCAGGTCGATGGCACAGGCGATGGCCCGTTTTCCATAGACGACCGCATGCTCTCCGAATAAAAAGACCTTGCCAGGCGCTGAACACACAGTCATGATATCACTTGACCACTGCGAGTCCCGCGTATCCGACGACTTCCCGGTCCCCGGTCACGTCGCCGCTGGTGGCGTATGCCAGCAATTCGGCTTTCGTAGCGCCCCTATGCTTACATGAGAGCATCATGGCCGCGATGGGGCCATAACCGCAACACGTCGAGTCGACGTTCGCCAGCTCATCATAGAACCCGGGCACGTCCAGCTTCTCTATTTTCTCAATGAGCAGGTGATCCTTACGCCTTGCGGCCTCGACGGGCTCATAGTGGGTAAAATCGCTCGATGCCACGATGACAATCTTCTTGTCATATTTATCCAGCGCTTGTGTTATTTCGCCGACTACTTCTTTTACCGTTTCATAATCCTGTAGCCCGATGGCGATGGGGACGATCTTGAAATCCTTAAAAAAGTACTGCAAGAAGGGGACCTGCACTTCGATGGAATGTTCCATGCGATGTGCCGTCTCATCCTGGTCTATGATCCCGGGCGGCAGAAGGTCGATAAGCTCGTTGTCTACCTGGACCGTACCGAGCGGCGTCTGCCACGGCTGGGTCGAGACCGCCACAGCGGAGCCTTCCCAGCTATGCCTCGGCCCGAGAATGACGAAGGTCTCGGCGCCCTCGATGGACGCGTATACCTTCGCAGCCACGCCGCCGGAATAAACGTATCCGGCGTGAGGCACGACTACACCGAGGGCGTCAAGCCTGGAGGAGACTTTTTTTGGCGCAAGCTCGCCGATGAGCTTACGCAGCCCCTCTTTGCTTCCCGGGTAGAACATTCCCGCTACTGCTGGGTTTCTCATAAACGGTATGATGTCTCCATTCAGGTTTATATCTCTGACTCGAAATCGTTGACGGTATAGCTGAATCCCTGTTCGCCGCGTGCGTTGACGATTTCCCTGGCGAGCAGCCAGTAGACGAGGGCCAGGGCTTTTCTGCCCTTATTATTGGTGGGTATGACCATGTCGATATCGGTGAGCATGTTGTTGGTATCGCACATGGCGATGACCGGCACGCCGATCTTGATGGCCTCGTTTACGGCCTGTATGTCGCCGATTGGGTCGGTAACGACTACGACGTCGGGCTCTGTGAAGAACATATACTCGGGGTTCGTCATGGTGCCCGGTATGAATCTTCCGACGATCTCCTTGGCGCCGATCGCCTTTGCGAACATCTCGGCCGGGTGCTGGCCGTATTGCCTTGCGCAAACTACTAAAACATTCGCCGGCTCATACCTTGCGAGGAACTTCGCCGTGGCGCGGATGCGCTCGTCGGTGCTCTGGACGTCCAGGACGTACAGGCCATCGTTCCTGACCCGGTAAATGAACCTCTGCATGTCCGCAGTCTTCTGCTGCGTACCGATGTGTACGCCTGCAGCAAGATATTCATCCATCGGTATCAATGACTGGTAGTTCTCATCTCTGATCTCTCTAATTTCCTGTTTTTCAACAGCTTTATCTGCCATTTTTTCCTACTCCTGTTCTTTTGTAAAATTTTTCAAACGTTAAATTGTTTAGTGATCCTAAAGCAGATCCTCGGTCAACTTGTTGTTGCCGATGTCCTCTCCAATGCGGATCAGCTCGTTCAGCTTCGCGATGCGCTCGCCGCCCACGATTCCCGTCTTGAGGAGCTCGCAGCCGAATGCGACCGCCAGGTGGGCGATGGTATTATCGGTAGTCTCTCCACTCCGGTGCGACATGACCGTTTTGTATCCGTACCGCTTTGCCAGCGTGATGGCGTTATACGTATCCGTGACGGTGCCGATCTGGTTGGGCTTTATCAGTACGGCGTTAGCCGAGAACTTCTCGATGCCCTCCTGGATCCGATCGACGTTCGTAACGAACAGGTCGTCGCCGCATATGATGCAGCGGTCCCCGACCTTTTCCGTTAGCTCGGCAAAGCCGTCAAAATCATTCTCCTGTATCGGGTCCTCCACGTAGAAGAGATCATACTTGTCGACGAGGCCTGCGATATATTCGATCTGCTCTGCGGTGGTCCTTTTTGCGTCCTTGTAGACATAGGCGCTCTTCTTTTCATCCCAGAGCTCGGATGCCGCCACGTCCAGGCCGAAGCGTACTTCGAAGCCGACCTGTTCCGAAACTTCCTTCACGGCCTGGCTGACGAATTCGAATGCCTTAGCGTCCGTTATATGGGGGGCCCAGCCCCCCTCGTCGCCCTTGCCGCACTGGATGCCGCTGTCGGTCAATAGCTTTTTGACGCGCTTGTGGACCAGCGTGTTCGCATAGACCGCATCGTCGATGGTCTTCGCGCCGACCGACGACACCAGGAACTCCTGGATATCGGTCGCGCCGGGGGCATGCGCCCCGCCGCCGAGGACGTTCCCCAGCGGGAAAGGTATTCGCGGGTATGCGTTGCCGATGTACCGGTACAGGTATCGCTCGGGAGGCTCCACGACATAGTCGCCGCACTTGAACAGTGCATTCGAGGCCGCCTTTGCGACCGCCATCGAAACTGCGACAGACGTGTTACCGCCGATATTCTTGAAATTGTCAGTCCCGTCAATATCGTGCAGGAGCGCATCGACGTTCTCCTGGTCTTCCGCGTCCTCCCCGATGAGCTGCTCTACGACCTCGTTCTCGAGCTTTAAGAGCGCTTCCTCCACGGGTATTGCGACCGCCTCATAAGAGCCGGTAGAAGCTCCGGCAGGTGCTGCGGCACGGCCGAAGCCGTCGTCCAGGTAGACCTCGACCTCGATGGTCGGGTTCCCCCTGCTGTCGAAAATCCTTCTTCCTATAATGTCCTCGATTATAGTCACGAACAAACCTCCCATACGATATTCTTTAAAGTATGTCTGACAAAAAGAATTAGGCCGATTTAACCTCTCGCTTTGCGGATTTATTTATTCTCTTAACGGTGATCGGTATCAGTCCGCGTTCCAGTTCGGCCATCGCGACCTCGATCGGCTCTACCGTCGTAATATCCTTTAATAGGACGGGGGCACCCATGGATATTTGGAGGGCCCTGGCCCCGACAATACGAGCACGCTCGTAGCGTGTATACTTCGAAACTTCGATAATTTCGTTAGAAATGTCTATTTGTTTAGCGCTCAAGCTAATTCCCCTGATAATTTATTAAAGAAATGAAATTTATATTTCATCGGCTTATGGATTGCGTTCATTTCCCAAGCGTCCCGTTGGGTGGTCTTCGGCTATACGATTGTTTGATCATAAGGGTATATGGTGGGATCGCTGAGATTTGAACTCAGGTTTCCGCGTCCCGAACGCGAAAGGATGGACCAGGCTACCCCACGATCCCATATATCCTTATCACTGGTATGGTGCCAGAACGTCGACCAGCTCGACGTGTGATAACAGCATGCGCCTGCAGCAGTATCGATCTACGCCCAGGTCATCGAGGATGTCTCCGACCTTAAGCTGTTCACCCTTAGGTAGTGTCTTTTTTCTCTCTTCAACGCGTGCCTTGTATTCTTCCCACACGTTTGAGACAACTTTACCGCAGGTGAAACATCTGACTGGGATCATTTCTTAGTACTCCAATTTTAAATTTAATTCATTGGAAGTATTAGAATATACCCCCAATGAAAGCATTTATATTTAACGGTACGATTTCTGGAACTTGGCCCTTGCGCCCGTTCCGCCGTAGTGTTTAGACTCTTTCGCCCGGATGTCGTTGACGAGGAGAGTCCTGTCGTGGTTCAGGTAGTTGTCGCGCAGCGCCATGTCGTTCGTCCAGTTGACGATGCCACGGGCGATCGCGCATCTTGCCGCCTCCGCCTGTCCCATGACGCCTCCGCCGCGTATGTCGACATCGATATCCAGCTGTCCCGCGATCTCAGTTCCTGCCATCGTGAGGGGCTCCGATATCTTGAGCCTGATGATATCCGGCTGAACGAGAGTTAATGGTACCTTGTTGATCCTGACGATACCCGTTCCTTTTCGGACTGTTGCCCGGGCGATCGCAGTCTTCCTTTTTCCGCTAGTAGTAATGACCTTTACCATTCTCTCACCTTAAAATTTTGCTCCAAGCTGCTTTGAGAGTTCGCCGAGCTCTATGTATTTGAAGGAGCTGAGGCGGTCTACACTTGCCTTTTCCAGAGTGACCGAGGGCTGTCCCTTTAACTCAGTGGGCGTGCCTATGTATACCCTAAGGCGGGACGTTGCGTCCTTGCCGCGCTGGGTCTTATAGGGTAGCATACCCCTTATGGTCCGGGTCATGATGGTGTCCGGCCTCTTGGGAAAGTACGGGCCTTTTTCCTTGGTGCCGCGGTCCACGGTTTGCTTATATTCCATGAACGTAGTGGCCTTAGAGCCAGTAATGATCGCCTTCTCCGCATTGATGATCGTTATCTCGTCGCCCTCTAAGAGTTTCTTAGCGACGATGCTCGATAGCCTGCCGACAATTAGTCCCTGGGCGTTGATTAATACCATGGTCAGTCCTCCTTACCTTATGATGCGGACTCCCTTGCCCGCGGGATTCGTCTGCATTAGCTGTTCGATAGTTACGCAAGTGCCGTTCGCGCCGGTGATCAACATCTCTGCCGTCTCGCTGAAATTGAGCGCTGCGACCGTGACGGGGTGGTCGAGGGCGCCGGTGCCCAGAACTTTTCCGGGTACGAGGACGATCTCGTTCTCCGTCGTATGGCGGTTGATCTTGCTTATATTGACCGCCGCGTAATGCCTGGCCGGCCTCTCGAACCTCTCCGCAACATCTCTCCAGAGCGCTACTTTCTGATCCCTGGATTTTGCCTTGAGGTCGAAAATAAGCTTCGATAATCTTGGGTTAGTCTTTTTTAAAGCTTTCATTTCGTATCCTCCGTAAAGCCCAATGGGGCTTGACTTACGCACTAAGATAATTAGTACGTTCGGGCGTTCGCCCATTCGCCGGATAACAAAACGTTATCCTACGGTTTGATGTCATCATTTTCTAATGACGGTGTCCTCTTAACGACATTCGAGCATATGAAGTTTTCGGTGATATTTCTAGATCATGGCTTTCATCATCCGAAGAAGTATGACGAGTTAAAAAGGCTTTGTCCGGGGTCTACGCCCACCATTGCGCTCGAATATCCGAGCCCGAGACCCAGCGGGTAGCCGAATCCGCCCACCTGGAACTTGTTGCTTTCCGTTGAGAACTCGAACTTCACGCTCTCCATGTACTTGATGTCGGACTTTTGGTTGGTGATCGTCGGGAAACCCACTCCCAATGAACCCACACCGATTCCCGGGAACGCGATGAACGTATTATCGAGATTCGCCTCGTAATAAAGGTCTTTGGCGAATGCAGTGTCCGATGCGTCATGGCTTGCCTGGGTTAATCCAAAAGCTACGCCCAGGTCCATGCCGTTCAGGTCCGGCCCGATATATCCCGTGCTGCCGCCCAGCAGCGGCGACTGTTGGGCCTGGAAACCATAGGTGGCCCCGAAATCCGGCAGAGCGTACCCTCCGATATTATAGGTATAGCCCTGCCCCGGAATATTTGCCGCCCCTGCGTCAGGTGACACTATATCCAGCGGAAAACCGAATATGTTCATGCCCATCGAGGTGGTTTGTGCCATCGCCATCTGGCAGCTTAGAAGTATCAGTATTATGGCGGCGGCAACTGTCACCACGGGGAATAAGTTGTACCTCACCATACAACACCCGCCCAATTACATGATTAGGTAGTCCAGGCCACATAAATAAATTACTAGCTAAATTAACGATTATCCTGCCCATATCGAAATAATAAACGTAGTGAAGCCATATAAATTTAAAATAATCGAAATTTTTTATAAAAAATAGCATTTTTAAAATGTTGTAACGAACTGGAAAGAAAAGCTCCTTTTTCCGGAGATCGATACTCCCCAGTTCGTCGATTCTTACATGCCAGTTTTCCCAACCTTTACTATTGCATGTATATTGCCGATTTATATCATGCCGCCGACGCTGCCGAGGCCCATTCCACCCAGGCCGCCATAGCCACCGAGGCCCATGCTGCCAAAGCCCATGCCGGCATTACCATAGGCGCCAAGTCCATTGCTCAGGCCCATGTTGGCTCCGCCGATCGGTGCGTTCGCACCGCAAACGGGCGCATTTGCTCCGCATGCGGGGATCGCCGCTGCGCCGCCGCCACAGCCCAACGGGACTGTGGTGACCTGCGGGATCATCGACGTGACCGGCACGCTAGAGCAGACCGGGACTGTTACCGGAATAGTCGTTGAAGTGCATACAGGCCTGACGAATGGTACAGGTATCGTCTGGGGCACAACGACTGCCCTCGGGATAACTACCGGCGCTACATCTCCGACCGGCACTGTGATCGGGACAGTTTGCGCAACGGTCGTGGGTACGGTAATGGGTACCTGAGAAGTTACCGGTATGTTGCAATAGATCTGTGCTACACAATCCTGCGGGGGCCCATATGCCACAGGGCCGCAGCCGCCACAGCCGCCACAGCCGCCACAGCCACCGAGACCATAGCCCCCAAGGCCATATCCACCTAAGCCACAGCCACCTAAGCCACAGCCTCCCAGGCCGGCGCCACAGAACTGTGCTAATGCGGGTGTCGCAACTAACATAGTAGCCAGTACGCAAAGTACGGCTAAAGTTACGTTTCTTACCATTTTCATAACTACACCTCCGAACTGCACTGTTATGTCTAGCTCGACGATTAATATATATTGTTATATAAAAATACGAAATGTAACTGTTTTGAAGCTCTTTATCGCATTCTGACTATATTTAGGCTTAATAAGCAAAAATGACCTGCTGATGGGTTTACGCTCATACTTAAGAGTGTAAATTGACTTATGTTTAAAAAAAGAATGCCGATTGATCAAGCCACGAGGTTTCTTATGTATGCTACGCTAAAAGTTTCCTAAAAAAGGCTTGATGCCCCAAATGCGCCATAATAAAATAGCGTCTTTTGCGCCATAATAAAATAGCGTCTTTTAGACCTTGCCCCGGTTGAAGCCTAAAAGACCTTGATCCTTATAGTGTCGGGAAGCCTGAGAACGGCAGGATCGCTTTAGCGTTGTTCAATGACGCCACATTGGACCATTGCTGGCCGAAATGCGTGGTCGTGATGCCCTGTTCAGTCAGCGGTATCCCGTAGCCAGTGCCATCGAAACCGCCACCGCTCGTTGAATCAAGGGTAAGCCCGATGCCATAGCCAATGCCACCCTGGGTGACCGCCCCCAGACCGCCATAGCCATATGGATATCCGGCCATGGTATTCAGGTCGACGCCAACACCCCAGTTAACGCCAACGCTCAGGTCTCCTATGCCGAAGGCGGAGCCATCGGCCAGTGCTAAGTTTTTGCCTGCGTTTATATTTATTGAATTACCAAATTGCTTGTCAATGCCTACACTAGTGCCGATGAACTTTGCACCAACGGGCATAGCTATACTAAGGACTAGCAGAATGGCTGCAGTGAACGCCAGTATTTTCGTCCTTTCCATTATCTACCCTCCTCATTGAATAAGATTTAAGCTATTGATTTTAAATATATTAGTAATGCAATAAGCGAATAATAAGGCCATGTAAGCCCATAAAATTAGAATTCAAATGGTTGCCTAGCTAAAAATAGTTATCCGGTATAATAAATAGTGTAGTAGGCGTGCATAACGCCTACCATCAAACTATCCAATCTCTCTTCTCGTGTAGCTTGTGGGTTTGGGTTTAGCTTATTTTGGATATGTCAGGGTAAGTGGTTTACCACCAGCCGCCCCAGCCGCCCCAGCCG
>Ga0209039_10003481_pt1 | contig 12277 bp, 11 predicted proteins | sample BogFormECP12_OM1_FD_188238 | JGI IMG/M metagenome (GOLD analysis project Ga0209039, IMG submission 188238) | Bog forest soil microbial communities from Calvert Island, British Columbia, Canada - ECP12_OM1 (SPAdes) (version 2) | ecosystem: Environmental > Aquatic > Freshwater > Wetlands > Bog ...
TGCCTCGATGCTGCGCGAAACTACCGAACAATCTAATGCGCAAACAAATGAGTTGATTTTGTTGGATGGTATTCAGAACGGCACTCATCGCCTACATGCCATTGTCGATGATATGATTGATGTATCCATGATCGATAATAACTTGATGGAATTGAATTTCCAGCCGGTCTGGTTTAACCGATTGTTCGCTGTTCTTCAATTAGAACTGATAGAGAGTATCTCCAATCGCCACCAGCAACTAACCATTCATCCATTCCCGGGCAGCGATGAATTGACATTTGGTGATCCAGATAGATTGCTGCAAGTTTTTAGAAATGTCTTTACCAATGCAATCAAATTTACCCCGGATGGCGGCAAAATAGACGTAGATGGACGCAAATTACCCGGTTTTCTCGAGGTTATCGTCAGTGATACCGGAATTGGCATTGATCCCGAATACCAATCGCTCATATTTGAGAAATTTATTCGTCTGGGAAGCGTATCTCTACACTCCAGTGGAAAAACAAAATTCAAAGGGGGTGGTCCGGGATTAGGCTTGCCAATAGCAAAGGGCATCGTGGAAGCGCACGGTGGAGCAATTTGGGCAGAATCAAACGGCTATGACGAGAAAAACTGCCCAGGTGCAACTTTTCATATATTGTTGCCACTCAGGAATTCACCGCCTGACACAACAATGGCAAAGTTATTTGAATCACTCACTCAACCTAAAACAATTGATGGCCCAAACCATGCAGATTAGATTGTTCACGCCTACAGATTCGGATCAATCAAATTCATGTCAAAAAAAGTAGCTGAACCGACACAGCCACCCAGGGAACGCGCTTTTCTGGTGGGGGTAGAACTGCGAAACCAATCTTCATATCTAACAACCGAAGACTCACTGGCAGAATTGGCTCTTTTAGCAGATACAGACGGCTTAGATGTGGTTGGCGAGCTCACTCAAAACCTTGATGTTCCTCACCCGGAAACATTCATTGGTTCTGGTAAAGTAGAAGAGTTAAAAGCTTTGGTTGAAGATAATTTAGCAGATGTGGTAATCTTTGATAATGATCTCTCCCCACGGCATTTGCGAGAATTAGAACTTCGACTGGGTGAAAATATCCGTGTTATTGACCGCACCGCCCTGATTCTGGATATTTTTGCTCTGCATGCACACACCAGTGAAGGTATTTTACAGGTTCAATTAGCTCAGTATGAATACCGTTTACCACGTCTGACGCGTGCCTGGACTCATCTGGCACGCCAAACTGGTGGTGCTTCTGGAAGAACCGGCGGTGTCGGAGGAGTTGGCTTACGTGGCCCAGGGGAAACTCAACTAGAAGTAGACCGTCGTGAAATCCGGCGCAAGATCTCTATTCTGAAAGTAGATTTGGAAAAAGTACGAGCTCACCGGCAGCGTTATCGCAACCAACGCCGGCGTAGCCAGATACCCATTGTCGCACTTGTTGGCTACACGAATGCTGGTAAATCTACCCTACTTAACCGCCTTTCAAAAGCTGATGTCTTTGTCGCCGATCAATTATTTGCTACACTGGATCCAACCACCCGGCGTGTTGCCTTACCGGGTGGTCATCAGGTATTATTTACCGATACGGTCGGTTTTATTCAAAAACTGCCTACTCAACTTGTGGCGGCTTTCCGAGCAACTATGGAAGAAATTGCCGAAGCTGATTTGCTCGTCCACGTGGTTGATATCACACATCCCAATGCTATCGCCCAATGGAAATCTGTTCAGGAAATACTGGTCGAAATTGGAGCTGAACACATCCCGGTTATTACTGCTTTAAATAAAGTAGATCATTTGACGGATCTAGAGGCAGTACGGCAGGCTTTCTCAGAGTTCTCAAATTCGGTTGCTATTTCTGCCCTGACCGGAGGAGGCATGGCAGACTTGCGTTCAGCTATTGAATCCGAGCTTTTCGAGACGATGATACCAATTTCTGTCCGCCTTCCCTATCAGGAAGGTCAGTTAATTTCATTATTTCATGAACAAGGTCAGGTTCAGACTATTGAACATGGTCGCGGGGGTGTATTGCTGAAAGGATTTATTCCAGGAAGATTAATGGCGCGGTTTCAATCCTATATCCTTAAAAACAAACCTAAAAGCATATCCGCCGAGAAAGAATGATTATGTTTGAAAACCTCTCGAAATTACTCGACCGTTTTTCCGACTTTCTCGCAACCCGTAAAGGGCTTCTCCCAATGATCGGTATTTTATTGGTGGTCGGTAACTTTATAATCCGTCTTTTCCCACCCAGTTGGCTCTCAAGAACAGACCTGTTTCTTCATCTCGGTGTCATCCTTTGTATTTTGGGGATTATGCTGGCATGGGCTTTATAAATTATTGTATAAATAAAAAACGGGCCGTTTTTGTCCGGCCCGTTTTTATTATTTCTTCTTTTCTTCTTTTTCTACAGAGATAACTTCTCGACCTTGATAATGACCACAGTTAGGGCAAACTGTATGCGGCAAACGCATTTCGCCACAATTGCTGCACTGAACAAGGTTAATAGATGAAAGCGAATCGTGCGCCCGGCGGCGATCGCGGCGGCCTTTAGATAATTTTTTCTTTGGAAGCGGAACCATGCGAAAACTCCTGTATCATTGTGACAGATAATTACAAAACTTGCCATACAAGCGGAACAATTATACTTATATTGAAAGTGTTATGTCAAGGTATGGAATGTTTTTCAACATCAACAAAGCGCTAAGCTTGTTTTTTCGACTTCTATACCACCCCTTTGCCTGGACTTATGATTTTGTATCCTGGGTTGTTTCCTTTGGCAGGTGGCAGAGCTGGGTAAACAACTGTTTACCTTATGTGCAAGGGCCAAATATCCTGGAATTGGGTTATGGTCCTGGACATTTACAAAAAAGTCTGATCGATGAAGGTTTTGCGCCGATTGGCCTGGATGAGAGCAAACAAATGGGCCACATCGCTCACCGGCTACTCAAGAAAAACGCCGTGGTTAAGACCGGATCAAAATCATATGATTGTCATCTGGTCAACGGCCGAACTGAGCACTTGCCGTTTATCAGTGCACATTTCCATACTGTAGTTACCACCTTTCCCACTCAATACATTTTCGATTCCGTTACTCTTGGCGAAGTCAAACGGGTATTAAAGCCGGGTGGCAAACTGGTCGTACTCATTGCTGCCTGGATTGTCGGCGATAATCTGATCGATAAAGGATTGGCATATTTATTTAAGGTTACCGGTGAAGCTCCTGATATCGATTCGGAATTCAACCACTTTCTGCTCCCTTTCTCCTCGGCGGGTTTTTCTACCGAGATCAAATGGGTAAAAACCCGCTCCAGTAAATTATTACTTATTTGTGCAAGTAAATCGTAAACTTTCAAAAATACTTTTCATATTGACAAAAAAAGTTGTAAAATTGATACATGGAAATCCAAATAGCAGTTGCTAAGACCAGCAAATACGCTGTTTCAGAAAGCGGCGATACACTCGAAGTCGTTGAACGACCCAATGGAGGTGTATCAGTGGTACTGGCAGATGGACAAACCTCAGGCAGAGGAGCCAAAGCGATTTCCACTATGGTAGTTAGAAAAGTCATAAGCCTGCTAGCGGAAGGTGTCCGCGACGGGGCCGCAGCCAGAGCTGCTTCTGACTACCTGTTTACCGAACGGAATGGCAAGGTCTCTGCCTGTCTGAATATCCTGTCTGCAGACCTTCAAACGGGTACTCTGGTAATAACTCGCAACAACCCAATGCCAATTTTTGTGGCCCAAGGAGAACGGATTGAATGCTTGTCCGGAGAAAGTACCCCCATCGGAACTGCGAGAAATATCCGTCCCGCAATTTCCGAAGTTAGCTTAGAATCAGGAACATCGGTTGTCCTTTATACAGATGGTTTGGCGCACGCTGGCGAACGTACAAACCAGGTAATTGATGTCTGTACGCTGTTAGAGGCTCTTTTAGAAGAACAAGACCCCCGTCCCCAGGAAATCGCCGATACCCTTCTATCAGAAGCCATTCGGTTAGACCAGGGTCGCCCGAACGATGATATGAGTATCGTCGTGCTGCGAATATCTCCAACGGATACCGATGAAATCAGAAGAATGACAGTGCGTTGGCCAATAATAAATTCGCTCAGTACATTATAAAATTCTGCCAATAAAACCCATGTACGATTGTGATAGCCAAAAATGAAACACCGGTTATCGGAGTAGTTGGAGTATGTGGATCAGGGAAATCTACTCTGATCGCTGGTCTGAAATCGTTTGGAATCAATGGCAAGCATATCGCCCAAGAACATTCTTATGTTCAAACGATGTGGATGCGAATAGTACATCCAGATTTATTGATTTTTTTAGATGCATCTTATTCAACCACAATTCGGCGTAGGAATTTAAATTGGAGCGAGGAAGAATATCAAGAGCAGCATCGCCGCTTGGCTCATGCGCGACAGCATGCCGATTTATATATCTTAACCGATGCACTCACCTCAGCTCAAGTCATACAAATTGTTCTTGAATTTATAAAAGCGCGGGGATCAAAAGTATTAACGGAACAAAACCCTCAGTAAATGATTCAAATTTTCTGTCCTGGTTCCCGGACATGCATTTCCCTATTCAGCATTCCTTAACAAGAGTATAATTTGTCAGAACGCCAGCCTGTGGCTGGCATTTGTGTGAATTGGAGGCCATTCCCTAATGAGAAGACGCTATATTGATCTCGCCCTGATCCTTATTATTCTTGCTGCTGCCATCTGGGCAAATGTACCAGGAAATCCAGGTATTTCGATCGGAAATTTTAACCGATCGATGCAACCTGTACTTGGCCTGGACTTACGCGGAGGCTTGCAAGTATTGATGCAAGCCGATGTTACCTCAGGCACATCGGTCAATCCGGCCGATTTGCAAACCGCCGTGACAATTTTGGAAAACCGTGCCAACGCATTGGGCGTTAGTGAAGTTTCACTCCAGGTGGCGGGTAGCAATCGCATCGTTGGTCAATTCCCAGGTCTGAAAGACCCTGAGCAGGTGTTGTCTGTCTTGAAAGAGACCGGTGTGCTCGAGTTTGTGGATATGGACAGCTCTCCGGTGGCAGAAGGCACAATTGTCAAGACCGATCTGGCGACTTCAGCCTCTTCTCCAACCAGTTCAACTACCCCTTCTACCTCTGAAGCGACCAATTCACCTACGCTTTCAGCCTCGGCGACAGCGCTTCCCACTACGGCTGGAACTGCCCAGACAACTGCTGAAGCGGCAATCGCCGCACAAACTACGCCAGCTGCCTCACCGACAACAAGTCCTGCCGATCATGTCTATCACACTGTGATGACAGGTGATCAATTAGCGACGGTCAACGTTTCGGCTGCTTCAGTAGGCGGCCAATACGTGGTCAACTTTACCTTAAAACCAGCCGGTCAAAAGGTGTTTGCTGATTTCACATCGGCAAACGTTGGCAAGTATCTGGCCATAGTGCTAGACAAGAAAGTTGTTTCTGTCCCTAAGATCGATACTGCCATCACTCAGGGCAGCGGCGAGATCACAGGCAATTTTACATATCAAACTGCAAACGATCTGGCAGTCCAATTACGCTATGGTTCTCTGCCGATTGCGCTTAAGATCGTCCAAACTCAGGTAGTAGGGCCAACCCTCGGTCAGGATTCAATTAATAAGAGTGAAAGAGCCGGTATTATCGGCCTGTTAGTTATCATACTCTTCATGATTTTGTATTATCGCTTGCCCGGTTTTATTGCTGACCTTGCTCTGCTGATGTATGCCTTGGTCAGCTTATCATTATTCAAGCTCATTCCAGTTACGTTGACATTGCCTGGCATTGCCGGTTTCGTATTAAGTATTGGCATGGCAGTGGACGCTAACATCTTGATCTTCGAGCGTTTAAAAGAAGAGCTGCGTGCTGGACGTACATTGGAAAAAGCAATCGATTTGGGTTGGAGACGGGCCTGGTTATCCATTCGGGACTCCAACATATCCACCTTGATCACCTGTCTAATTCTATTCTGGTTTGGCAGTAATTTTGGCGCCAGCCTGGTGAAAGGATTTTCCATTACCCTGGCCCTGGGTGTAATTGTAAGTTTATTCACTGCCCTATTTGTTACCCGAACGTTCTTACATGTCGTTCTGGACAATATCAAATTTGTCGAACATCCAAAGTGGTTCGGGGCTTAGGAGAATATTTTATGAATAAAATCGATATCATTGGAAAGCGATATTATTATTTCGCACTTTCCTTGCTGATCATCATTCCAGGACTGATTGGGCTGGCCATTTGGGGAATGCCCTTTTCGATTGATTTCACCAGTGGTAGCTTGCTTGAAGTCAAATTTGACTCTGGCGTTGCACTAGCACCCGCGGATGTCATCACAATTTACAATCAATCTGGTTTCAACGACCCCCAGGTTCAGACTTCCGGCAATGACACGATCATCGTTCGTTCAAAAGAAATGAGCGATACGGTGGAAACTTCAATTCTGGCTGCGCTACAGAAACGCTCAAACAGTACTGTAACGGTCTTGAGCTTTGAAAGCGTCGGTCCATCTGTAGGACAGGAAATTACAAACCGGGCAGCTGAGGCAGTTGCTTTGGCCGCAATCGCCATTTTATTGTACATTACCTTCGCATTTCGCGGTGTTCCACACGCCTTCCGCTACGGGGTTAGTGCTATCATCGCAATGATTCACGATGTCTGTGTAGTCATCGGTGTCCAAACCTTCCTGGCTCATTTTCTGCATTGGGAATTTGACAGTTTGACTTTGACCGCATTGTTAACCGTCATTGGTTTCTCGGTGCATGACACAATCGTGGTCTTTGATAGAATCAGAGAGAACTCGAATATCTACCGGCGCTTGCCTTTTGAAACAATTGTCAATCATTCTATCTTGCAGACACTCGACCGCTCTATTAATACCACCTTGACCGTTTTGTTAGTCCTGTTTTCTCTGGCTTTATTTGGCGGTCAAACAATCAACCATTTCGTCATCATTCTATTGGTTGGCATGTTTAGCGGTGCTTATTCCTCGATATTCAATGCCTCACCTATTCTGGTTGTTTGGGAAAATCGCGAATGGAACAATTGGTTCCGGCAAAAAAGCAAAGTTGTAACTGAATAAATAAGTTTCACAAACTTAATGCAACTAAATGGGTTCTAATGGGGTGATCTCCTCACTCAGAACCCATTTTTTGTTAATGATGTCATAAATAACTATCTCTATTTTCTATAACTTATCTTCTGTAAACTGGTAAAATAAAAATAGTGGTTCATTGGCGGGGAATATTCAAATGATCAGAAGCTGTTGTTTTTAGTTTCTCCCAATCAAATCCTGTAAAGGAGCGTAGGAAAATGCGTAGAGAAGTAGTGTTGATTACAGGCGCTAATGGTGAGATAGGGCACGGATTAATCACCCATCTTGGAAAACAACCCAGTGTGATGATTGTCGCTCTCGATGTACAGCCTCTGGATGAAGAATTGAAACCATTTGTTAGTAAATTCATTCAAGGGGATATACTGGATAATATGTTGCTCGGGAGGCTGGTTGCCGAATATGAAATTCGCACCATTTTCCACCTGGCATCAATTCTCTCAACCAAAGCCGAATATAATCCTGAGGCCGGTCACCGGGTAAACGTCGAAGGTACATTAAACCTACTTCGCCTGGCCGTTGAACAGTCACAATGGCAGGGTCGTGCAGTCAAATTCATCTATCCAAGCTCAATTGCTGCTTATGGTCTTCCAAACCTCGAAACAAAAATGAGTTGTTTCTGCGTCAAGGAACAAGAATGGCTTCAACCAATCACTATGTATGGTTGCAATAAGCTCTATTGTGAACACCTGGGTAGATATTATTCTCGGCATTATCGACAGCTAGCAGCAGACCATGATAAAGATAATGTTGATTTCCGTTGTATTCGTTTTCCAGGGCTTATCAGCGCAATGACCGTGCCAACCGGTGGTACGAGCGACTATGGACCGGAGATGCTGCATGCCGCTGCTCAAGGCGTAGATTATGACTGTTTTGTCCGGCCGGATACATGCTTACCTTTCATGGCTATGCCAGATGCTATAAAATCTTTATTGCTGCTCGAATCTGCCCCAAAGGAAAACCTTCGGCAATTGATTTACAACGTCACAAGTTTTTGCCCGAGTGCTCAGGAGATATATGACATCGTAATAAAAGCTTTCCCATCCGCTCAAATAAACTTTGCTCCCCACCAAAGCAGACAGACAATCGTTGATAGTTGGCCTGCAAATATCGATGATACAGCCGCACGACTCGATTGGGGTTGGCTGCCAGATTTTGACATGAAGCGTGCGTTCGATGATTATCTTATCCCAGCCATTAAACAACGCTATGCAGTTGCAGGATAATTATCCACCCCATATACCAACATGATCAGGAAATAAATTATGGCAGAGCCAATCGCAAAGTTACCAGTTCCTATAGGGCAAGATGAAAAAAGCGTTCCGGTAATGATCTACACGGCAACCACTATTTGTATGGGTGATGTGGTGCTGAAAGAAAAACTGCGCGGCAGCATCTGGTTGAGAACAAATGCTGCTCCCGAAAATGTATGCTTATATAATGCCCGCGTGCTGAATGTAAATAATATCGGCACACCCAAACAGTTGCTATTTCCTGAAGTCCATATTTCAGTCGCTCAGATCCATATTTTTCATCTGGTTCCACCCACTCAAGACCCAGTGGACTATGATGCAAACGAACCAAATCGTAAATTCGAGCCGGTTTCAATATTATGTGATGTATTTCGAATTGATGGTTTAATACGAATATCAACCCAGTCCTCTCTGGCAAAATATGTGGAGCTTACAAGGGAAACTTTCACATCTCTTTATGAGGCCGAGATCTCGTGCTTCCTTCTCCCCGCTTTAGGCATAATCAAAGTGCCCTATACAATTGTTCGCCAGTCAATTTCGATGTTTGCTACTCGCACCGCCTGACCCCGAAAAAAGTTGCTTATAGAATAAACGAAAAACAAAATTTTTCTTAAATCGTCTGGTTTGATTCAAAATAACCTGGACGAATTAGGTTAAATAGGATAATTATAGTCGTATATGTATTTCTTATCAAATTGGGATATGATAGGTTTGCAAATTTTTATTTGAAAGGAAAATAATTGAAAGATGACTTCGTCAGATCCCAATGATAAATCTCAGGAATTTACTTTTAAGGCTGAAACCCGCCAGCTTTTAGACATATTAATTCATTCATTATATACAGAGCGGGAAGTTTTTCTACGTGAGTTGATCTCAAATGCCTCGGATGCTCTCACTCGAATGAGTTTTGAAATGCTGACAAACAGGAATGTGCTCGATCCTGAAGCCGAACTAGGCATTTGGATCAAAGCTGATTCCACCGAAAATACTTTGACGATCCACGATACCGGTATTGGCATGACCCAAGATGAAATGGTGGAAAATCTGGGTACAATTGCACATTCTGGCGCCAAGGCATTCCTGGATGTTGCACAGAAAGATAATGCCCATATTTCAGATATCATTGGACAGTTTGGCGTTGGTTTCTATTCGGCCTTTATGGTAGCTGAATCAATCCGGGTTATTTCACGTTCCTACCAACCAGAGTCCCAGGCATTTGCCTGGTCTTCTGATGGCTCAGATACGTACACAATCGAAGCAGCCGAAAAAAACGAGCGCGGTACGGATGTAATAATTAAACTTAAATCTGACGCCAGTGAATTCACTCAAAAACCTCGGTTACACGAAATTATAAAAAAACATTCCGATTTCATCCCATATCCAATTTATTTAGAAGGACAGGATGGGCAAGTTAATCTTCAAACGGCACTTTGGCGGCAACAGCCGCGCCAGGTGGAACCACAAAAATACCAGGATTTTTATAAGCAATTCACACTAGATACTGAACCTCCAATTACTTACGCTCACCTAGTGGTAGACGCACCTCTGCAAGTGTACGCTTTGCTGTACATCCCTGCGTCACCGGAACATAATATTTTTTCGCCACGCAAGCAAGACGGGCTGAAACTCTACGCTAGAAAGGTGCTTATTCAAGAATATTGCCAGACACTGTTACCTGAATATTTAAGGTACGTCCAGGGTGTGGTTGATTCTGAAGATATCCCGTTGAATGTTTCACGCGAATCGGTACAATCCACCCGTGCTATGAGTCAGATCAAAAAGCTGGTCACCAATAAACTCATTGACTCTTTGAAGGATCTGGCACAAGATAAACCAGATGAATATGAGAAGTTCTGGAAGAATTTTGGCCATTCAATCCGGGAAGGAATTGCATCCGTACCCGAGGATTACGAGATGCTACTACCGCTGCTTCGTTTCCACTCAATGAATAGTCCTCAAAAATGGCTTTCACTCGACGATTACGTACAAGCAATGGCAGGTCAGGACAAAATCTATTATATTCTGGGAGACGATGAACACTCAATTATTAATAGCCCCCACCTGGAAGTATTCCGTCATAAAGGCTACGATGTTTTATTAATGGCCGATCCACTCGATCCCTTCATGTTGATGCGGCTGGATGAATATAAAAAATTCAAACTGGCAAATGTTTCACGCGAAGACTTAAAAATGCCGGAAAAATTAGAAGAGAACCAAAAAACAGATGAGAATTTACCAGACGAAGATATCAATAAAATTATAGGACGTTTTAAGACACATCTTGGCAATAAGGTTTCAGATGTACGCACGACCGAGCGATTGGTAGAATCGCCTGCCCGTTTAGTAGATAAGGAAGGCACCCTTAATCCAGAAATGCAGCGAGTTTATCACCTGCTGAACCGTGAATTTGAGACACCCCAAAAAATCCTCGAGATCAACCCCCATCACCCCATTATCAAGGATTTCAACCATCTTAATGACGACGATGCCCTGAGCGATTTAGTGATCGATCAAATCTATGAAGATGCACTCTTATCAGAAGGTCTTCATCCTGATCCAGCCAGTATGATCAACCGCATTCAGCAGTTTATCGAAGTTGCATTAAATAACCGTAAATAAAAATGCCAGGTCATTGACGTTCGTGCCGGTCGGTCCAGTTCGGATCAGATCGCCAAGGCGGTCAAAATAAGAATACGAATCATTCTGTTCCAGGAAATCATTCACAGATAACCCGAGTGCGTTGCCGCGTTTAAAGGTGTCACCGCTAACGACTGCTCCAGCAGCATCGGTCGGCCCATCTTCACCATCGGTTGCCAGGGTGATCAGTAAGGCCTTGTCCAAGCCATCCATAGCACGTACCGCCCCTAAAGCGGTTTCCAAATTTCTTCCGCCCAGTCCACTGCCGCGTAGCATAACGGTTGTTTCTCCACCCAACACAAGACAGCCTGGACGAGAGACCGGCTGCCCGCTGTCGACCATTTGATGCAAAATTCCCGCCATAAAATTTCCAGCCTGACGCGCTTCCCCATTAAGAAATGTGGTGAGAAGCTGGCAATTAAAACCTTCTCGACACGCCGCCTCGACGGCAGCCTGCGCTGCCTGGAAATTACTGGAAACAACCAGATTTTGGACTTTTTCTAGACATCGGTCGCCAGTCTTGACGGTTTCAATTTTTTCCCCCTGGACGCCGGCTTCTATGTAACGTCGGATAGAAACCGGTGTTTTCTCAGCCAGGTGATATTTTAGGATGACATTCCAGGCATCTGAAAATGTAGATTTATCGGCGGTTGTTGGACCTGAGGCAATGACATCCAACGGGCTGCCAATCACATCTGAAAGTACCAGTGTTACCAGTTGGGCAGGATGAAATTGCCTGGCTAAACCACCCCCTTTTACCCGGTCGATGTGTTTACGGATAGCATTCATCTCGCCTATTTCAGCCCCACTGGACAAAAGCAGACTCGTCATTTGCTGGATATCAGCCAATGAAATCTCGTCTACCGGAAAGGATAGTAATGCCGACCCTCCTCCCGATATCAGACAAAAAACCAGATCATTTGCTTTCAATTGATGGCTGAATTCAAATACCTGCCGGGCGCTTTCAACACTTCCTGAATTGGGCACTGGATGTCCACCTACCAATACTTTGAATGTGACCGTCAACCCGGTTATGGCACTTTCGAGTGGGGTATGCTTTAAAACAATCATACCGCCAGTCAAGCGCCCGTCCAAAGCATCAACCAGCCCCCGCGTCATTGCCAAGCTGGCTTTCCCAAAAGCCACCACGAAAATTCTTGAAAAACGCGCCAGATCATACTCGTGATCAGCTATACGAAGTCGGTCAGATTGCAAATGCACAGATCGCTGAATCACCTGATACGGATCGGCTGCCAG
>Ga0209039_10003482_pt1 | contig 12276 bp, 9 predicted proteins | sample BogFormECP12_OM1_FD_188238 | JGI IMG/M metagenome (GOLD analysis project Ga0209039, IMG submission 188238) | Bog forest soil microbial communities from Calvert Island, British Columbia, Canada - ECP12_OM1 (SPAdes) (version 2) | ecosystem: Environmental > Aquatic > Freshwater > Wetlands > Bog ...
GACGTCATCGCGTCCCGCCCTTGCAAAGAACGCAAGGACGGGGCATCCACAGTCGTGTTATCGGAGAGGAAACCAAAACCGAAGGTCGGGCCACCCGCCAGTGTTAGGACACTACCATTCTCCTGGACTATGTGTGAGCGCCGCTTGGCGGAAACCGGCCTTCCACCACCAGTTTCATAATGTGGGCCGCGTCTCGTTTGTCCGTCTTCTGCTGGCGCACGTAACTGGCACACTGGGAAGTTCGTTCCCTGTGGTCCTTCACGCATGAGCCTCCCGCAACACGGTCGCCACCGACGCCGTGAACACCGCGCGCGCGGCCGCCGCATCTTTTGGCAGGATCGTCTTTGCGATCAGCAGCATCGCTGCCCCGTGGACCAGCATCCACAAGGCTGTCAGGAGGCGCGCGTGATTGTCGGGCGATCTGCCGAACTTTTCCGTCAGCTTTTGTCTCATAATTTGCCTGGTCGGCCGGCCCGCAAGCTTGACCCCAGCGCGCATGGAACGGGCCGAATGAAAGAGTTCGTATTCTTGCTGGAAAAGCAGTTCGTACTCGTGAGGATGGCTCAGCGCGTAATCGAGATACCGTTCGCAACCCTCTTCCGGAGAGGAGGCGCCTTCCATCTGGGCGGCAATCGCCAGCCGGATGCGCTGCAGCAGCCTACGCAGAATATCTTCCCGGTTCCGGAAGCGCCGGTAAACTGAAGGCGTGTTCGTCCCGGCCGCTTTGGCGACCGCCCGCATCGTGAGAGCCTTCGTCCCTCCCTTCTTCCATAGCTTTTGAGCTGCATCCAGGATTTTGCTTTCCAGATCAGGATCCGGTCGTCGCGGCACGTTGCCTCCCCCAGGGAAAATGAAACCTCGAATGTTATGTATACAACGTAAACATAACAATGTATAGGGAATAAGTGCACGCGCTGTCCAGCCCCCCCCCCTGAATAATCCGCGAATTATAATGTTGACAATGTAAATATAACGATGTATACATTACTAGTAATCGGGCCCCCGCAGCGGTATCCAATGTGCTTCAGGAGTTGATTAAGATGTATTCGTGGGAAAACCCCGCCGATAGAGTTTCCATCGCCCAGATGAATTCGGAACTGCAGCATGCGCATCTGGAGTTGCTCAGCGCCCATTGCGCCACTCACCAGCTTCGCCTCCGTTTTTCCGCCGATAATTTGGCCCATTTCGGCCAGCGCGATATCCTGCGCAAGTCCGCCCAGACCGCCGCCGCTCTGAGCGAATATTACGCCTCCATCGAAAGGGAAATCCCCAGCGCGCAAGCCGCCTCCGAAGCTCTCACCCAGCTAACCGAAGAGCGCATCCTCGAGGGGGTCGAGCGCGTTTCTTCCTATTTGCGCGAGCAGCGCGAACACTACTTCCATTCGGCAGCGCCCCTGAATGACCACCAAAAGGCCGTCATGTGGCCATATTTTTCTGCCGCTCTGCTCGATCGGGTGAGGATCGTCGAACTCGAAGGATCACGTGTCCCGAATCCGCCTTTTTACGAGGAAGCGAAGGCTTTAGGTTTCGTAAACCTGCCCGAGGTTGCGCACATGCACTCCTTGACCTTTCTCGATGTTGTGGTCTTCAACGAGAAAATTGTCGAGAGATTTCTGTTTCACGGGCTCGTACATGCCGTCCAGTTTGAAGTCCTGGGACTCGAACGCTACGCCAATCTCTTCGTACGCAGCTTCGTGAGTACCAAACTCCATTTTTTGGTGCCGCTCGAATCGCACGCGTTTTCTCTTGAGTCAAAGTTTGCGGGCGCACCCGCGAGCCGGTTTTCGGTCGAAGATCAGGTTCGTCTCTGGGTCAAACAGGGCCGCTACTAGCCTGCTTGCGGCCCAAGAAAATTCCGAAGCTGGCAGTCTTCGGATACGCGGGCCCTCCCCCGTGGCGGTGTCCGGGGCGGCATCAGCCGCCCCGGAAACCTCAACAGTTTGTTCCCCCCACGCTGAAAGCCTGATTAGATAGCTGTGTCGGACGGGCGCCCCATCCTTGACGTTCAAAGAACGCAAGCACGGGGCACCCACAGTCGTGTTATCGGGAAGGAAACCAACGCCGAAGGTCGGGTCACCCGCCCACCACCGGCACGTATTGCTGGGGATATCAGTTTCAAACTTATGATTTAAGATGATGTCCGAGGGATGGTTGAGCAACCCAATATTTTCTGGAGGAATTTCATGCAGAAGATCACCGCGTGTTTCCTGGCGGTAGTGCTGCTGGGAGCGTCCTCGTTCGCCGCTGACGTTAAGGAACAAGAACGCGTGAAGGAGGCAGGCGAGGTGCTGAAAGAGATTCTGAACATTCCCGACAACATCCCCCAGGACCTGCTGGATAGGGCCGAGTGCGTGATCATATTGCCCTCTGTGAAAAAGGGAGCGCTTGGAGTGGGTGGCAGTTACGGCCGTGGCGTGATGGTTTGCCGGAGCGGCGAGCATTACACGGGAAAGTGGGGAGCTCCCGCCCTGTATGCGCTGGAGGGAATCAGCATCGGGTTTCAACTGGGCGGCCAAGCCACCGACTTTGTGCTTCTGGTCATGAACCCCAAAGGCGCGCGATCCTTGCTTTCCAGCAAGGTGAAGCTGGGCGCCGATGCCTCCGCCGCCGCCGGCCCAAAGGGCCGCACCGCCGAGGGCGCGACGGATATCGTCATGAACGCGGAGATTCTCTCTTACTCGCGCAATAAGGGATTGTTCGCCGGCGTCTCGCTGGAAGGCTCGACGCTGCGTTCCGACGGCGGCGCCAACGAGAATCTCTATGGAAGAAAATTGAGCGCCAAGGAAATCATCCGCCAGGGAAAGGTCGGCATTCCGGCGTGCGCCCGTGAGCTGGTTTCCCGGCTGAATGCGAAGTCGCCCAAGAACAAGTCGGAGCCCAAGTCGCTGCAATAGCATATTTCCGTGGGTCGAAATAACTGAGAGCTGAGAACTGAAAGCCCGGCATCGCGTAGTGCCAGCATCCCAGTCATGACCACTATACCGACTGTTTCGAGGTGAGCATGCCGATCCGCACAACCAGCTTCCGCGCGCTGCAACTTGCGTGTCTCGTTTTTGTTACCTTGATGATCGCAGGCGCGCAAGCTAACAAGGACCAGCAGAACCGGGCCCCGAGCCCGGCACCGCCCGGAGCCGATTGCTCGGGCATGTACAGCTTTTTGCAAGACGGCGAGTTTGTGCAGCTCACCGTCGAAGACCAGGGACGCGTGACCGGCTTTGTTTCCCGCTACGGCGACTCGGAAAACGAGCGCGGCGTTTTTCTCGATCACTTTTTTAAATCGGGTAAGCTCGATGGCAACCAGCTCGCGTTTACCACCGAGGCCGTGCAGGGCGTCTCGTTCGAATTTCGGGGGACGGTCGAGCGCGGCGAGGGCAAGAGCCGGGGCGACGAAGCGTATTACGTGCTGAAGGGAACTCTCGTCGATACCACCACCGGCGAAGCGAAGAAAACTTCTTCCCGCGCTCGCCAGGTTGCGCTGAAAAGCTTCCCGCAGGATGTGGCGCCCCCACAGGCGGAAAGGAAGTAGGTCGTCAGCCTTCGATCTACCATCGATCGATGATTGATTGTTCCGTGCCTGAGATGGCTGCCCCACCAAGCCATGCTGGATGCGGAGCGCTCTATGGGTACTTGACATCCTTAGCCAGCCGCCGCAAAATAGCGAAAATTTGGGAACAACGCCCAGTTCCTCTCAAGAGTTGAACAGTCGACAAGTTTATGACGCTTAGCCAGCCGTCGCATTCCCCTCAAAAGAAAGTCAGTCCCGAACAGTGCAAGCATCCACGTGTACAGATCGTCTCTCGCGACGAAGAAACGGAATATGTGGAATGCCAGGAATGTGGGGATGTTTTCGAGTCCAGCGAATTGAAGGACATGGCGATCGAGGAAAAGAAAGAACCAGACGAAGAGTGAGCCGCGTTCCCGCGCTGGGCTGATCGCGATCGCATGATGTCAATCAGCTGATCTTAATCACCAGGTTTTCCGACGCGTCCACCCAAAACCTTTTTCCCGCCGGAATCACCGTGGTCGCGCTGTATTCCGTGATCACAGCCGGTCCCCTCATCGAACGGCCGGGGACAATGTCCCCACGCTCAAACACGGGCGTGGTCACGGCTTTATCGTAAAAGAACACGGACGCGCGTTCGACCGGTGTGGCGCGGACACTCTTGTCGGCGAAACGCCGGCGCTCTGCAGGATTGTCTGCCGCATGCAAATCCTTGTTCAGCGATTCCCTGGAGCTTGGCGTGCGCAAACGAGCGCGCAGACGCAGCGTGACCAGTTCAATCTCCCGCCCCGCGTGGTGATACCCGTAACGCCGCTGATGTTCTTCGTGGAAGCGGGCCATGACGTTCGCCGTGGCGGGCACGTTGAGTTCGTAGCCTTGACCGCGATACCGCAGGTCAAGACTCCTTTCATACTGAAGAGCGCCGCGCCACCGTTCCGCGCGAAATTCTTTCTGCGCCGCCGCCTCCAGCTTGCGAAATTCTCTTTGCAGTTTTGCCCCCGGTAAACCATCGGCAAGCCGCCAGAGCAGCGTGCGCGAATAATCCTTGACCACGTCGCTGACCAGGATCCCAAACGCCGAAAGCGCGCCCGGCCGTGCCGGAATCATCACCGTCGGGATCGCCAGCGCCTCCGCCAGTTCGCAGGCATGCAGACCTCCCGCTCCGCCGAACGCCACCAACGCAAATTCGCGCGGATCGTACCCGCGCTCGATGGAGACGACGCGCAAAGCCCGCTCCATGTTCGCATTCACCACGCGTACGACTCCGGCGGAAAATTGTTCCAGGCTCAGGCGCGAGCCCTGTTTCTTAAGCCATTCCGATGTAATCCGCCGCGCTCTTTCGACGTCGAGCGTGAACTCGCCGCCCAGAAAACGGTCGGGGCGAAGCCGTCCCATCAGCAAGTTGGCGTCCGTTACCGTGGGTTCAGTTCCACGACCATAGCAGATCGGTCCCGGATCGGCGCCCGCCGACTCCGGCCCCACGCGCAGCGAGCCGCCCGCATCGAAGCGGGCCAGCGACCCACCCCCGGCGCCCACGGTGTGAATTTCCAGCATGGGAACTCCCACCGGAAGCCCGGCCACTTCCGATTGGCTGCCGGCTCGAACCTCGCCCTGCACTGCCGCCACATCGGTCGAGGTTCCTCCCATGTCGAAGGAGAGAATCTTTCGGAACCCGCTGCGGCCGGCCATAGCCGCCGCGCCCACCAGTCCGCCGGCTGGGCCCGATAACACCGTGCGCACCGGTTCCCGTGCCGCCGATTCCAGCGCCGTGATCCCACCGCTCGATTGCATGACGAAGATCCGCGGCGCGTTTCGCGGGTGCCCCAGGTCTCCCGCTTTCCGAGACCTGGGAGCGGCGCCGTGAAGCCATCTCCCGCACTCTTCGGCGCGCTCCGCCAGTCTTTCCATGTAGCTCTGCATGAGCGGCTGCAAGTAGGCATTCACCACGACCGTGCTCGTGCGCTCGTATTCCCGAAACTCCGGCAGAATCCGATGAGACACCGAAAGCGGCTTGCCGAGTTCCGCCACGGCCGAGGCTACGGCCGCTTCATTCTCCGGATTGGCGAACGCAAACAGCAAAGAGATGGCGATGGCATCTGGTTCGGCGCGTCGCACCGCCTCCCGCAGTAGTGTCAACTCCGCTTCTGACGGGCGCTCCAAAACCCGGCCCTCGGCATCCGTCCTCTCCTTGACGCCGAACCGCAGTTCCCGGCGGACGAGCGGCGCAATCCGATCGAAGAAAAAGTCATACAGGCGAGGACGCGCCTGCCGCCCAATCTCAATGACGTCTTCAAATCCCGACGTGGTAATCAGCGCGACCCGAGCGCCTTTTCTTTGCAGCAGAGCGTTGGTCCCGACCGTCGTGCCGTGCAGCAGCGCCACCGCGGCTCCGGCGCCAGGCTTTCTTGTAGCTTCGCCAATCTTTCTCAAAGCTTCGGCAATGGCGCGCGACGGATCGTCGGGTGTCGAGAACACCTTCAGAGTTTTGAGAGCGCCGCCCTCTACCCACACGCAATCGGTGAACGTACCTCCGGTGTCGATTGCGATGCGGATTTCGGGATGAAGCTCGGAATGCGATGCGCGAGCCATGGGTGCGGAAGATGAACAGGGAAGACTACCACTGCTCGCGGCCTGTCAGCCCATGGCGAAAGTGAGACCCCGCCCTTCAACTCTCAATTCACCAGATTTTGTCATCCCGAGCGAAGCGAGGGATGGCAATTCATGAAGGGTGTCATGCACCGCGCCGGGCTCGACTTTCGCCACAGGCTGCTATGCAGTAGTGGCGGCCCTGTGCCTGAAACATAATCGCCTCCCGAACCCGGCTGCCGTATTCTGAATGGGTGAACGGGAGAACGTGGAAGGCATGGCTGGTTCCGGGCGGCCTGTTATTGGCGCTGGCGGCGGCGCTCGTCAACAGCACTCTCTTCGTCCAGGTCGCGCCCTCGCTGGCCTTCTACTACGTTGGCGTTTTCGCCGCCGGATTGGCGCTTGCCTGGCGTTTTAGTTCCAGCCGCGTTCTGTTTTCCCTGCTGGTTCTGCTGCTCGCGCATCGCGCGGTTGATTTCTTCTCCGCTGGACAGATTCACACCGGACCCGGGCGCATGGCCGTCGCTCTCGCCGCCCTGCTGATCCCGCTGAACTTCATACTGTTCGCCGCGATGCGCGAGCGCGGCCTGGTCATTGCCGGAATCGCACCCCGCTTTGGATTGCTCTTCCTGGAATCGGTTGTCTTCGCCGTGCTGTGCCGGCCGGAAAATAGTCCCGCCAATCCAAGTCATCCCGGCGCGCCCGCGATCCCGCTCTGGATTCTGTTGAGCTTTGTAGCCGCCGTCGCCGTGTTCGTCCGCCGTTTTTTTCAAACGCGCAAGCCCATCGAGCCCGGATTTGTGTGGTCCGTGTCCGCCGTTTTCCTATGGCTCCAATTCGCCCCGGTCGGCAAGGTGTCGGACGCCTACGTCGCCACCGCCGCCCTGATTCTCGCCGCCTCGCTGATCGAGACTTCCTACGTGCTCGCCTACCACGACGAACTCACCGGCATTCGCGGACGCCGCGCCTTCAACGAGTCCCTGCTTTCGCTCGACCAGCAATACGCCATCGCCATAGTCGATATCGACCATTTCAAAAAGTTCAACGACACCTACGGACACGACGTAGGCGACCAGGTGCTGTGCATGGTGGCTAAGCGGCTATTGCAGGTCGGTGGCGACGGCCAGGCGTTCCGCTGCGGAGGCGAAGAGTTCGCCATCGTCTTTCGCAACACTTCCGCCAAAGAAGCGTTCGAGCATCTGGATTCGCTGCGCCAGATCATCGAGAAATCCACGTTTCAGGTCCGCGGCGCTGACAGAAGAGCCGAAAGAAGTGAAGAGAGAAGCGCCGAGAGCAGAAGTGATCGCCGGGTGGGGACAGCTGAGTCGGATCGCAGAAAGTCCGCAAAAAAGAAAACCGCCGCCGCGATTCCTAACCAGTCGCCCGATCGTTTATCCGATCGGCTATCCGTGACGGTCAGCATCGGCGTAGCCGAACCAAGCACCCGCTATCGCCAACCCGAGCAAGTGATCCAGTCAGCCGACCAAGCTCTCTATCGCGCCAAGAATAAAGGCCGGAACCGCGTGGAACTGGCGTCCACAGCCCCACTCCGGCTGGCCCCAGGCAAGCGCGCTAAGGCGTCGCGACTCTGATCCGGCACTTTCGCCTCACCAGCCTTCAAAGCCTCATCATTCGACATCACCACTCAAGAAGATGGATTAGAAACAGAATCACCGTCGCCCCCAGCGGCAGCAGCAGACCTGCACGCAGACTCCCCGTGCGATGCGAGATCACGCCTACCATCCACGGAATGACCGCCGGCCCCGCCGCCGCCAGCGAAAACATAACCGCGCCAATGCTTCGGGCGGCAACGCCGAAGTGATGCGAGAGCCGGGCCACGGTGATCGGATACAACATTGCTAAACTCAGTCCCGTAATGAGTACTCCGCCAACCACGCCCGGCAGTGCTGAACTCCAGAGCATCAGCCCGATGCCCGCCGCTGCCGCCGCATAGCCGGCCCGCAAAACGCGGCGTTCCGAAAAGTGCCGTAGAAACGCGATTCCGAACACCCGGCCCACGGTCAGCGCCGACCAGAAAAACGCCGGCATCATGGACGCGATCGCCGCCCCGCGCGGTCCCAGCCGCGAAACATAAGAGCCGGTCCATCCGCCCATCGAGGCTTCCACTCCCGGATACAGAAAAAACACGGCCGCGAAAAGCCAGATTGCCGGACTCTTCGCCAGGCCTCGCCACGAGGCCGACGATCCCGCCGACGTTTCCGCCGGGGGGAAAGGCAAATTGCGAATGGCCAGCGCCAGCACTACAAGGAACAGCGCCACCGAGCCGAGAAAAAATGGCAACAGCTTGTGTGCCGCAGTCCACGCCACCATCAGCGAGCAAAATATCGCGCCGACGCTCCAGAAAAAATTCAGCAGGCTCACCGCGCCGGCACGCGAATTGACGCCGGAACCTGTACTGGACCCTATCTCTGCAATCAGCAGATTGTCAGACGGGATAATCAGCCCCAGTCCCAGACCATACGCCGCCACCGAGGCCAGCCCCAGACCGAGCGATCCCATATAGAGCGTCGCCACGCCGCAAGCCATCAAGAGCAGCCCCGACAGAAATGCGGGACGGAATCCGAACCGCGCCAGCAGAACTCCCGCGAGTTGCACGCCCACCAGCATCGCCAGGAATTGCACCAGAAACAGATTGCCGGCCTGAGTGTCGTTCATCGCCCAGCGCGCAATCAGGATGGGCAGCATGGGGCCGAGCAGCGTAGTGAGAATGCCGGTGGGCAAAAAGGCAATCTGGCCGGCCAGCACCAGCTTGCGGTTCGAGGATGACGGGGAAAGCTCGGCTTGAGGGCTAGCCATGCGAAATGAGGATGTCCCCAACCTAAGTGTCAGGAACGTTCAGCATAACGCAACCACCGCAGCTTCAGACGGACGCGAAAAAAAACGCGCGCTGGTGCAGCGCAAGAGGCGGCGGACACCAACCGGAAGCCCCGCCAGTGGTAAACTATAATTCCGCAACGCCGGAGAGGTGGCCGAGAGGCTGAAGGCGGCGGTTTGCTAAACCGTTATAGGGTCTAACAACTCTATCGAGGGTTCGAATCCCTCCCTCTCCGCCAGTTCTTGCAATCCCCGAATGGAAATAGCTTGACACCCAACTCGCTGTAAGAGTATGTAGGGTGGTCATATCCGGCTATGTATTTGGATGGGGCCTACAGATATGTCGTCGGGCCAACGATCTGAAACTTTATCCTCGGAGGTTGTTCCAAGTGAAAAAAATCGTCTCGCGATTGATTTTGTTGACTTCCGTGCTTGTCCTGGCCCTATCGGCCATGGCCCAGCAGCAGGAAAACCACACAACCAATAACAACCCTCTCGCGCTACTGCTTCAGTCCAAGGGAATTCTGTCTCCCAGCGAGGTTGCAATGATCGACCAGGCGTCCTCCCCGGAGGAGGCTAATGCGCGCCTCGCTCAATTGCTCGTGGAGAAGGGCCTGATCAGTCAGCAGGAATACAAGGCAACGGTCGCGCCCGTGAACATGGACTCGTCCGGGCCGCGCCTGGTAAACGCCGTACTGCACACCTCGACCGCGGCGGCGCAGGCCTCCTCGGCTGTGCCTGCAACTAAGCCGGCTCCGTCGGGACCAACGGTGATCCCAGCGGTAACGCCGCTTCGGGTTTTGCCGATTGATGTCCCTAAGCAGGGCGGGATTATTCCCGATATCAAACTGGGCAGTGGCGCCAACCTGAAGTTCTACGGCTTCTACAAATCCACCGTCGCCTCCGATACTGCCTCCAGCGGCGGACCCACTTTCGGCAGCCAGGATTGGCCCCTGCCGCTCCTGCTCGCCGATACTGGTCCCACCTCCGACCCGCAGATCCATATCAAGGCCCGCGGCTTCCGCATTGGCGCCCAGACGGAATGGGTTCCCAAGAATTCGGACTTTACCCTCACCGGCCGAGTGGAAGGCGACTTTGAAGGCGACTACACCGACGTCAACAACCGCAACATCAGTGGCAGCGCCCGTTCCCAATTCTCGCTTCGCCTCGCCTGGATGCGCCTCGACCATAAAATTGGCGACCTTCCCTGGTTCGCAGAGTTCGGCGAGGATTGGTCACTTCTCGGCTCATCCACTCTCCCCAGCCTGTTCGAGACCACTGGCTTGGGCGTCGGTATGGGCTCTCTCTATGAGCGCATGCCGATGTTTAGAACCGGCGTGCAATTTCATTCGGGTGACTTCAAGGTTCAGCCTGAGTTCGCTATCGTGATGCCGACGGCAGGTTCCTCCGCGCTCACCGTGGACCAACGCTTGCGCTTCGGTGACCGCGCCGGAGCCGAGTCCGATCAGCCCGGGGTGGAGGCTCGCGTAGTCTTCCAGTTCCCGCTCAACCATAGCTGGAAGGGCGTGGCTCCCGCCCAAATCATTTTCAGTGGCCACCATGCCCGCATGAACGAAATCATTCCCCATGCGGCACAGGTCCTTCCGAGCAGTTACACTTTTACTTGCGAGACTACTCCTTGCACAATCACAATCCCACCCCCCACAATCTTCACCAACGTTAACAGTCAGAATCTCGGATTCACCACTGCCACGTCAATAATCGGGGCCACCAATTGCACCGAGGCGTCAGGGATATGCAACCTGGAGCAGTTGTTTCCCCACGGCACCCAGGTCGGCAACCCTCAGAACATCTGGACCGCTGAGATTCAATTGCCCACGCCCTGGGTAACTCTGGCTGCTAAGTTCTACAAGGGAGACGACATGCGGTTCTTCTTCGGCGGCCAACTCAACGACGTCTGGTCCAACCTGGCCAGTAATGGCTTGTTCGAAGTAGGGAACGGTGTTTCCGAAAGCGGACGGGCCATCTTGTTCGGCTGCTCAGGTGGAACCACTACCGGCGAACCCGCCGAGACTGTCAATTGCCAGGGCACGCCTGTCCAATCCGCCATCCTTCAGCCCGTCGGCGGATCGGGTGGATTCGCGGAGTTGAGCTTCCCGCTCTCGCGTATCTTCAACGCCAATCCAGAGGGCCTCAATTCCGGATGGGTGCTGCACCTGGGGTATGGCACCGACCGCTCCAAATACTCCGATGCCCAGCACGGCAATCACTTGGGCCGCACCGACCTCGACAGCGCTTCGCTCACCTACAGGCTCAACAAGTGGGTCACGTTTGTGCACGAAGTCAGTTACATCGCCACGTTCACTGCCAATGACCAATCGGCCAGCGGCTTTAAACCACACTACCTGCTCTTTGCGGGCAAGGACGTCCGGCAGGCGCACAACTGGCGCAATGAGTTCGGGCCAGTGTTTACGTTCTAGCTAAAGCTGGCGCTAGCCGCGATTCCGGCGGAGCTTCCCTTTTCGGGGGCTCCGCGGAGTCGCCCGGATCAGAATTGCGGGTCAACGCAGTTTTGCTCCAACCTGACTGTTTGTTCGAAGTGGGGAATGGTGTTTCCGAAAGCGGACGGGCCAGTTCGTTCGGCTGCTGAGCTGGAACCACTACCGGCCAGTCCGCCACGACTGTCAATCGCCACGCACACGGCTTCGAGACCCGGCATACGCTTCGCGGGATCTGACCGGACCCAAGCGCACGATTGGCGCCAGGAGTTCGGACCAATCGTCACGTTCTGAACTTTGTTTTAGGATCATCTCCTGCGGGACCGTTGCTCGAAGGTCCCGCAGGAGTTTTTACTTTGCAGCGAATGACGGCGACTCTTAGCAGCAGCCCATCTTCACTTCGCCGGCAGGGGTGAGCGGAGGACCGAAGGCCTCCTGCGGCGCGGGCGCGCCGTTCAGCACCGCGATCCAACGTCGCACGGCATCGAATACGACGAGAACTACGCCCACGATAAAGATGGTCATGAGGACTGTATCCAGGTAGCCGGTAAATACCTGACCGGGCTTGGAGGTCAAGGGCCAGAAAATGTTCTTGATCCCCAGCACTCCCGCCGTAACCGTGGTGACCCCCACAAAGCACATCGGAACTCCCGTAATCCAGGCGTATTTCTGCTTGCCCATGTTAATGAGGAAGGTAGTCGTCACCGCCAGCGCGATGGTCGCCAGCAACTGGTTCCCGGTCCCGAACAACGGCCATATCGTCGAAATACTTCCCGTGTAGATCATGTATCCCCAGCCCAGAACCACCAAGGAACTAGTGATCAGATTTCCCGGCCACCAGGCAGTGTTCCCGAAGGGCTTGTGCACTCTGCCCATGAGTTCCTGGAGGACGTA
>Ga0209039_10003483_pt1 | contig 12273 bp, 11 predicted proteins | sample BogFormECP12_OM1_FD_188238 | JGI IMG/M metagenome (GOLD analysis project Ga0209039, IMG submission 188238) | Bog forest soil microbial communities from Calvert Island, British Columbia, Canada - ECP12_OM1 (SPAdes) (version 2) | ecosystem: Environmental > Aquatic > Freshwater > Wetlands > Bog ...
CGCTTTCCGCGATATCCGCCACCCCTTTTGCTTCGTAGGCAACTTGCGTGCGCGAAGCTCCATTGACCGCCGCACTCAGAATAATTTTCACGTCCAAGAGCTCAAGTTCTTCTACCAACCCGGCGACGACTTCTTCGTCAAAGCCCTCCAAGAGTTGCTTGGCAGGCGAAATTATGGTTATATGGACCCCGAGATCTGCAAACATGCTCGCAAAAGTTAACGTTATGGCGTCGTTCCCGACGAGGGTGAGGGACGAAGGTACATCGCGCAGGTCTAATAACTCGCTGGAGCTCAACGGCACACTTTCATCGTCCGGCATACTCGGCAGGTTAGTAGGCTCGGTGCCAGTCGCGATCACGACATACTTTGCGGTCTTGGTTATAGTTTCCTCGGCCATTGCGATTTCTACCGCGTGAGGGTCAACCACGCGGGCAGTTCCCCGCACGACCTCGATATTCTGCTGCTCGAAACTCCGCGTCAGACCGTCCCGGAGCATTTGCACGAGTTCATTCTTGTGGTCCACGACCTGCCCGAGGTCAAGCGTGACGTTCGCGGCGTTCAGGCCGAAAGACTTCTCCTGGGCGGTCGCCAATTCGTGCTTGAGCTGCAAGGTCCGGAGAAAGTTGCGCACGGGGATGCACCCACGATTCAGGCACGTGCCTCCCAAGAGGTCTTTTTCCACGACTACGACCTTGCCGCCCAATTCCGTCAGGCGTTCGGCGAATGCCTGGCCGGCCGGCCCGCACCCGATGACTATGGCTAGGGCGTCGAGCTGGGACTCGGTTGCAGCCTTGAGCTGGGTCGCGCGGACTTCCCGGAACGACGTTTTATTGTATAATTGAGTCAATTTCGGCGCCGACTCGAGGAGTTGCTTCAGATCCTGCAGGAACAAGGCCCCTTCGTGGCCGTCGATGATGCGGTGGTCAAACGTCAACGATAGCACCATCATCGGTCGGACCACGACCGCCCCGTCCTTAGCCACTGGTTTCTCGTTGATGCGGCCTACCCCGAGAATCGCAATTTCCGGCGGGTTAGAGATTGGCGTGAAGGCGTCGATGCCGAACATGCCGAGGTTAGTGATTGTAAATGTGCCACCACCCAGCTCATCGAGGGCGATTTGATCTCCGCGGGTCCTGCTCGTCAAGTCCCGCGCCTGGCGGGCAACTTGGGGGAGAGATTTCTTGTTTGCTTCCCGCAGGACTGGAACCAGCAGGCCTTTATCAGCCGCGGTCGCAATGCCGATGTTAATGGTCTCGATCAGTGAATAAAATTCACCGCTGGGGTCCACCGATGCGTTAAATTTCGGGTACTTCTCTAAACTGGCTGCAGTCACGAAGATCAGGATGTCCGTGAAGGAGACCCGCTCCCCCGTTTCCTTGGCGACCTGCTGGCGGAAATCAGACGCGGCTCGCATATCCACCTCAGTGGTAATCGTGAGCTGAGCGGCGCTTTGGAGGGAATAATACATGCGGTCAGAAATGACTTTCCGAATACCCTCCACGTCCACCTCGCCCTTGATGGTCAAGTCCGGGTGCAGCTTCACGGGGGGAACGAGGCGGTTTCCGCGCGGTTGGGCAAGAGCCTTGATGACATCTGCTTCAACAATCTCGCCGCCCGGCATTGACCCGACCACGTTCGTGAGGTCGAGGTTGTTTTCCTTGGCCAGTCGCTTGGCCCGGGGCGATGCGAGGATCTTGCCACCCGTCTGGGTCCCCTTCGCCCTTGCCGCCCGCGTGGCCCGCGGTGCCCCTGCCGCAGGGGGGGTTACCTTCTTTTCCTGTTCTACCTCTTTGAGGAGTTCAGTAATATCTTCTCCTGATTCTCCGAAAATGGCTATTGTATTAGTTACTGGGACAACGGCGCCTTTTTCAGCAATAATTTTGAGTAATGTGCCTGCAAAGGGTGATTCTATTTTAATTGAGACTTTATCTGTTTCAATGTCAAGAATTGCTTCCCCTTTTTCGATTGCGTCACCCTCTTGCTTGAACCACGCCAGTATCTTTCCTGTTTCCATCGTCATTGAAAATTTGGCCATTGGCAACTTATTAGCCATTGTTTGGATACATCCCTTGGAAGCGGACTGTTACTTGGTTTTATGTGGCATTGATTTAAGGAAATGAGATATAATTTTCGAATTTTTGCATGATAACGGAATAAGTAATGTTGATGATGATTGAACAGAGCATCAACAGGTTTTCTTAGGTGGGAGCTCTTTTTGAACCCTAATGCACGTTGTCCATTTTCCCGTGAGGGATTACGATCACATCCTGCTCGTCCAGCAAAAAATTAGCACTTGCCTCCGAAAGGGGAAATTGAAGGAGGGGTACTTGCTACTGGGGGAGCACGACCCCGTCATCACGCTGGGCAAATCGACCGAACCGGGGGATGTCCAGTGTGACCCCAGAGCGGGCGGGCGAACAATCCCCGTGCGGTCAATTGGGCGCGGGGGGCGAGCCACGCTCCACAATCCGGGGCAATTAGTGGGATACTTCGTGTGCAATGTCCAAGAGCTCGACATCAACGGGGATCCCTCATTGTTAGTCAATGCAATTGAAAGAGCCATCATCCAAACCCTGGAGGAATTTGGGATCCAAGGGGAACAGCGGGCAGGTGCACGGGGGGTCTGGGCGGGTGGCAAAAAATTAGGGTTCATTGGCCTCGAATGGGACGACCAGCAGCTCATGCACGGGTTCGCAGTCAATTTGAACAATGACATGGATGACTTTGCATACATCCTTCCGTGTGGGTTTGACCCGGCGGAAATTACTTCGGTAAGGAAAGTTTCGGGCGCACCTGTTGAATTTTGGGACTTCGCCAAACAGCTCGAACAAAACCTGGGGGCGGGCTTGAATGTTCTTCTTAACTCGGCTACTTATTCTGACTTGCTATTGCAGCTCAATATGCGGCCGCCGTGGCTGACTGTATCGCAATTTGAAACGCAAGAAAGTATTGCCAGCAAAGAAATCTTGGACAATTTAGGCATCAACACCGTATGCGAATCTGCTGTCTGTCCCAATCGCGGGGAGTGTTACTCGCACCAAACTGCAACGTTTTTACTCCTCGGCAATTGCTGCTCCCGGCATTGTGCCTTCTGCGCGGTGCCCACTGGATCCCCAGGACCATTGGACCCCGGGGAAATTTCCCGCGTGGTTCAAGCCGTGGACGCGCTCAATCTCCATTACGTGGTTCTCACGTCTGTCACGCGCGACGACCTCCCAGGCGGCGGTGCATCGGTCTTTGCTGCCGTGATCGCCGAAATTCGCGAGCAGCGCCCCAGCGTGACAGTCGAGGTGCTGATTCCCGACTTTCAGGGAAATCTTACCGCGCTGCAGGAAATCGCGCAGTCCGCGCCCGATGTCGTAAACCACAACGTGGAAACTGTTCCCCGGCTGTATCCCAAAGTCCGCCCACAAGCGGATTTCGGTCGGAGCCTCGACGTTTTACGCTTCTTTCGCGACTTGGACCCGCCGCTCGAAACCAAGACGGGACTAATGGTGGGACTGGGGGAAACGGGGGAAGAATTATTCCACTTGTTCTCACATTTGGCAAAAATTGACGTGCAAACCTTGACCATCGGACAGTACCTGCGGCCTAACAAGGCGTGCATTCCGATTGCGAAATATTATACGCCCCAAGAATTTGCCGACCTCAAAATGCTGGCCGAGCAGGTGGGCATATCCCGCGTGTTTTCCGCTCCGCTGGTGAGAAGCTCGTACCATGCCGCCGAATTGCACGGGCAAATTGACCGTACGTTTGAATGAAAAGAAACCAAAAAAGCATTAAATTGAAATCGGAAAAATAGTACTAAAAAATATAAAGCCACCGTTGCTTGTAGAGAGTCTCATCCATCTCGCCAGATTCGACGAGCTGGCGTTCTTCGAGGATCCGGGCAAGGCGCTTCTGCCAGATCTGGGACTTCTTGACTTCCCGTGCGTATTGGTCCCCATACTCAGTGGCAACCGTTTCGGTCTCGCTGTACAAGCGAATTGCCTGCTTGACAAAATCTTCCGGCGTGCCACTCGGGATTTCCTCGGTGACTTCTTCTTTCATTCCCTCGGGAGTTTCTACCTGCTTAACGACTTTGATGGGGCGTTCCTCGAGGATCGCCTTGGCCATCAAGACGCGCTTGTAGGCGTCGTGCATTGGAGTCAGGACGTGCTTGTCGGTATCCCACCGCTCTTGGTCGGGAATCGCGAGGACACTCTTGTAGAGGAATCCGGCAAATCCAACCGAAATGAATATGCCCCAAATAATGTCAAATGCACTGTAGAAATTACCGGCGGTTGAAGTGGCCACGAAATAGATATAGATTACAACGCCGATTAAGGTTAAAACTTCCCATATGCGAGTTTTGGACCGGTTGAAGCATAGGGGTACGGAAATGGTAGATGCTGCGACAAGAATCGAGTAAGCTGGCCACGAGCTGCCGAGTCCAAGCATCCACCAGAGACTTAACCCTGATCCAAATAAATTGTCAAACCCGCCGAGGAGGAACCCTACCAGGCCGACGCTAAACGCAAAGGTGAGCACCACCAGTCCTGCATATTTAGCAATGGGAGCGACTTTCTGACGCGTGCCTTTGCTTAAGTACATGAGAACAACAATCAAGCAGATGATGGCTACTCCATACCCAATGAAATTACCCACACTTAACATGATGTCGGCCAAACTGGAAATATATCCCCCCTGTAGCATCGCGGTCAGTCCATCCAAGTAAGATGGGTTAAGCGCCCAAAGTACGGAGAAGACGAGGACAATCCCGATGCCAACCAACGCGATAATTAACCCGCCGACTTTCTTTTTGGTTACCGCGGCTTCTTCAGCGAAAAGATCCGCGCTCGCCGTTTCAACTTTCGCCATAATGAAAACTCCTACAATTTATTCTTAGTCTCCTTTCGTTTTTGCATTATAAAATCATATTGTCGCACATACTCGAGCATTTCCTCCAACTTAGTCCTCAAGTTTTTGGACGAGTTCGTCCAGTTGTTCGTCGCTTGCAGGCTGCCCCGGGTTGAGGGCAAAGAGGTCATCGCCCTCTTTACGCGGGATGACGTGGATGTGGAAATGCGGGATTGCTTGCCCGGCCGCTTCATTATTATTCTGAATGACGCTAAACCCGTCTGGTTCCAGCTTTGCCCTGAGTTTTAAAACGACCTTTTTGACCGCCCCGAAGATGGCTCCCATTTCGCCGTCGGGTACTCCATCAATCGTCTCATAATGCTTTTTGGGAATCACTAGAGTATGTCCCTCAGAGATGGGGTTGATGTCCAAGATGCCAATGACTTTACTATCTTCGAAGATTTTCTTGGAGGGAATCTTTCCAGCAATTATTTTGCAGAAAATACAATCAGATGCAGGCATATGTAACATCTCTAATTATTTTTGACAAATCCTTGCGGCGTAAAAAAAGATTTTGTCCCTCGCAATCCCATTTAAAAGCAAATTTTTTATTCCCCGCCACATAGATTTCCGCATTCATTGAGCGTGTTCATTATGGACGAAGACTCGAAAATTAGCATTATCAAGCGGATCAAGCTCGAACAGGTCCGACTACGCCAGCGGCAGCAACCTTCTGTGAAAGACACGAAACTCGAAAAAAGAAAGAAAAAGCTCGCGCGGCAATATTGGGACGTTGTAAAGAAGGCCTAACAACTCTACACAGGCTTAAATTCAGAAAATCCCCTTTCAATAATCTTTATTCTTAAAAATCTTAATCTAATACCTGTATGCTTTTGTCCCGTATTTTTGAGAAACTGCAAAATTTGTCGAGTAACGACTTTGCCACCACGTGGGACCTAACGCGGGTGGAAATCCATTTTACAAAATTAAATAGCGACTTTCTTGTCAAACGAGCGTTATTGTCCCCTGAGATCTCATTTGCTTCCGTCTTGGAAGCCAAGCAACTGAATGCCAACTTAATCATTACCCCGGCATCCCTCTTTCAGTCAGAAATGCACTCATTGGAATACCACCAGGTGGATATTTGGCGCCTCCTGCTTTCGCAGAGAATTTGCTGCATCCACTTGGGGTCAGAGTGGATTAATTCAAATAATGGATTTTCGATGGCTCTGTTAAACATACTGGGACTTAATGCAGTTGATCTTTTCATGATATCGGATCTAAATTCGAATCAAAGAATCCCCGTGGGGCGAATTGCGTCATTTACCCACCCATTTCAAGGCGACTTTAGCGATTTCGTAACCTCGCATGTGCCGCAAGCAAGCGTTTTGAATTCCCAAGACTGTGTCTCCTCTATTACGAATGTCGCAGTCATCCCCATTCAAAATATTCCCAGTAGCGTGATTTATCAGGCGCTAGATTGCGGTTGCGAGGCATTAATTGGGGGTGAATATTCCCCAAATGCCATTCAAGCGGCGGAAGCATCTGGATTGAATCTTTATTCCATCCCCCTCCAAGAAACCGCCCAAATCGGACTGACATCCTTAACGCGGTTGTTAGCTGTCGAGTACCCGAACGAAGAATTTTCTTACTTCACGCCCTCGTAGTATTACTCTGGGAAATTTTTGCGCTGCGGGTGGGACTTGCCCCCGAGGTTTATTTTTATATTCTCACGTCCCAACTATTATTACTTAAGATAGTTAGAAGCGTGGAACAATGCCTCTCGTGGAATACAATGGCAAGAGTCCTCGAATAGCCGAGCATGCGTATGTGTCGCCGAATGCGACGCTCATCGGGGATGTTACTGTCGAAGACTACAGCGTAATATGGCCCAGTGCGTTTCTTCGGGCAGAATATGCCCCTATTTATGTTGGTTCCTATAATACAATATTCGACGGCGTGGTTATGTTCACGCGATCGCAGAAAAACCCGATCCAAATAGGTAATTATTGCATCATTGAGTCCGGAGCGGTGCTTTTCGGCGCGTTCCTCGAGGATTACGTTCTCATCTCAAGAAATTCGCTCGTATTTGAAGGATGTTCCTTGGGTGAAGGTGTAATACTTTTGAATGATAGCACGGTTCCTTCCGGGATGACCCTCGCTTCCCGTACGATCCTGAAGGGGAACCCCGCAACCGTTGTCCGCGAGCAGTCGCGAAATGATATGCTCAAGCACAAAGATCGCGCGGAGCACTTTGCCGAGCTTTTCATAAAGGTACAAGCTCAGTTGCCGAATATCCAGCCATATGTGCTGAGTCTTACCGATTTCATGAAAATTCTCCTCGGGGAATTAAAAATTGGGAACCAAGTTGAAACCAATGCCGAAGTACAGCAAGAGTCTTCGGAGTTATCACCGGAAAAACCCTCAGAAGAAGTTACTAAAGAACCTCCAGACGAATCTCTTGAAGAACCTGAGTTCGATGGTGACTCGCCCGAAGGGTAGTAACCCCTTTTTCTCATTTCTTCTCAAAATTTAATACTAGGTTTCAATTGACTCAGGAAATACGTTAAATTCAGCAGCGACATTTAAAATAGAAAAAAGAGAACTTCTATAAAAGGATTCCGCAAATCAACCAAAAGATTTAAAAAGGTAGAACGCTCTTACCCTTCTGGAACAGGCCAAGTCAGCGACTGATACTTCCGTAGATCACTCAGTAATATGATCTTTAACACATATACTGATGGGCCCGTATAACGGACTGGATGAAATTCCGGGGAAACTTTAAACTGTTAAATTTTCTTTGGCAATCGGAGTATCAAGCGTTAGATGGTGAAAAAACTGGGAGAACACCGTCTCACCAGGCGGTGGAACACAAAAAATGGATGATGCCACAGTAAAGTCAAACCTGCAACACGATGTGCTGTCAGGCATTTGCCCAGAATGTGGGTCCAATAGTATTATCCAGGACCTGCAGCGGGGGGAGAACATATGCGGAACTTGTGGTCTCGTAATAGATGAATCTATCATTGACCACGACCGGGAGCGCCGCGCCTTCACCACGGAGGAGAAAAACAAACGGGAGAGAACCGGTTCGCCAATATCCGTGCTTATGCCGGATATGGGATTAAGCACGATTATCGATAAGAACGTGAAAATGTCCGAACGTATGCGACGTGCAGTCAAATGGAACACGCGTATGACGTGGAGCAAGCGAAATATGCTCATTGCGACAACGGAAATCAAGCGGTTGGGTGCCAATTTAGGCATCCCCCTTCGCGTGAAAGAAATGGCGGCAAAAATCTACAAGAACGCGTTCGACAAGAAATTACTACGTGGTCGCAGCATCAAGTCGATGGTTGCCGCCGCAATTTACTATTCGTGCCGCAAAGAGCAAATCCCTCGCACGCTCCAGGAAGTAATCGAAGAAACTAACCTCGAAGCACGGGACGTGCGGCGATGCTACCGCACTTTATTGCGGGAGCTGTCGTTAAAAGCCCCATCGCTGGATCCCCGCTTGCTCATTCCGAAGTTCATCTCGGAACTCAATCTATCGGGAGAAGTCGAGAAAGAGACGATGCGGTTATTGCAGGAATACATGAGTCACAACCGCATTGGCGGAAAAGACCCGAAAGGATTATGTGCAGCTGCAGTATACGTTGCTAGTCAATTAAAAAACGAGAACCGGTCACAAAGCTTAATTGCAAAAACAGTAGGAGTCACGGAAGTTACACTCCGATCCCGGTACAAGGAATTAATCAAATCCTTGCAAATTGAACTAAAGTAAGTCATTACTTCCTTTTTTTTCTGTTTCTACTGATGTAAGAATACTAGAGAGGTTATTCGATAAACTCGGTAAAAATTGTTGCAAGTAGGCAGCAGAGTCCTTGGATTTCGTCAAGCATATGATGCAGAATTTTTTCTTAAGTAGTGGTATTAATTTGCATGCGATGTAAAACTGGTCTTCGGCGAGTTCTCCTTCACGTTTTTCCCGAACGCGGAAATCGCAGATAAAATCGACCGGTTCCACTGTGAGTTCCTCTAAACGCTCAATAGCAGTGAAAAAGCGCGGGGCAACGGCTTCGCAAATTTTGTAGTATAATTTTTTCGTAGAATACGAACCCAGTATGAAATAATTCTCATCAAGAAGCAACGTTGCTTGGCTATTGACTGCGCGGGAAAGCTCTTTCAATTGTTCTTTGAGTAAGGGGGATTTGGGCGATCGGGAGATCACCCCTTCCGAAAACGCGCGAACAATAGTGTCTTCGTCATAGATCGAGGTGCGATAAACTGCGGATGTAAACCCTTCTAATATTCCCGGAAGAAGCCCCTCCAAGTAATTCATATTTTTCGTGACGTCCGCGGTTTGGCGGACATCTGGGTCAAACTTGTGATTGCACACGACTATTGCCGGGTTCTCATTCAAGTCTCGGAAGGTTTGTAATATATTCTTTAAATAATCCAGTGATTCTGCAAAAGTGTTGGAATCTTGCACGTCTATGAGGTAAAAAAGGGCAGTTGTATCCGAAAATATCCGATATTTTTGCTTGAAGTATTTCGACCGGAACATTTCCTGCCCCCCGAGGTCCCATGTAAATACGTCCAGACCCAAAAAATTGAGGCGAATCTCTTCCGAGCGTTCGGCACCAATTGTGGGTTTGACTGAATGCAGGAGGGAGAACTTTTTTCCCAATGCTAATAGCATGCTGGTCTTTCCGGCACTACTCAAACCAGCGAAAACTACCTTTGACTGCACTATCTCACCCAAAACGTGCTTGATTACATAGCTTTACACGTAATTGATTTTTAAATTTCCCGAATCAATCCGCTCGGCGAGGCGCTCCCGGCGTAATCTCCGCGGAAATTTATAATTGATATCGCCCGTGAGTATTGTTTCTAAACCCCGGGGGATGGTTTGAATCTGCAATTTACTTGGCGTAGTATGACCCGGTTGAAATTGAATAATCTGACTGTACCCCAAATATTGCGAACCTGAGAACTCCCCCAAACTATTACAGGCAACCACCGGAACCCGATTTTCCAGAGCCCGAGCACGCAGGTATATTTTCCAATTAAATAAGCCTTCTTTCCGAATCAGTGTTGGGGAAAATAGAATGTCGGCCCCCTCTTGCACCGCCAAACTCGGCGTTTCATAGAAGGTCATGTCAAAACAGATTAACACTGCGAAAGAAAAATTACCATAATGAAAAATTGAAACTGAGTTCCCCGGGGAAAAGAATGCCTTCTCATAAGCGTAAAGGTGGATTTTTTCTTGGCGACCGAGAATTTGTCCGGCGGAATTAATGACATAACACACAATTTTGGGCACATTATCGACATATTCCCAGATTCCCCCACCAATGATGTCGATTCCGTATTTTGCGGCGCATTCCTGTAAAAATTGGACTGGCTCCCCGCTTGGTTCAAAGACAAATTTAGAAATTTCGCTGGAAATTGTAAACGGAAGCCAGCGCTCTGGTAAAATCGCTATGTCGGCTTCTTCGCGTTTTGCTTGAAAGACGAGACCCTCAACCGTTTTATAGCAATCCTGGGTTGTTTCTTGGATACGCGGTTGGAGGCAGCTCACCTTTAGTCTTTTCATGGCAATCATTGAAATTCAAGTTGAATTCAAACTCTCGATGATGGGAAAGAGTTCAGTTAACTTACTAATTTCGAAGTCAGGCGTGACTGCTGAAGGGGTTTTGCCAGGCTTGTCGTACTTTGTCTTCCTATGAATGAGAACTGTGTGCATATTCACTTGCTTGGCAGGAGCGATGTCGTTATCCAAACGATCGCCAACAAAGATTGTACCTTCTGGAACCGCATTCAATTTTGTTAACGCGAATTGAAATAGCAGTGGATTGGGTTTGCGAATCCCAATTTCGTCTGATATGATAATTTCTGTGAAATACTTGTCAAGACCCAACCGCAATATTTTCTCAAATTGCTTGACGGGAATACCGTCGGTCACAATGCCCATTTTCATTTCGGGGAACTTCTTCTCGACCTGAGCAAAAAACGGGATGACATCTGGGAATGGTTTAACCATGCGGGTCTTGACGCGGTGATACGCGATGACTGCTGACGCGACGAGCATATCTTCGTGTAGGTTCTTCAGGTTAAAACCCAGGGATTGCAAGCGCTTCAAAAATATGTTAAAGTGACCTGAATGATTGGACCCATATTCGAGGACGACTTCCCTCAACATTTTCAATCCCTCGTGGAAATCGATGTCCAAGCCGTTCTCGATCATGGCATTGAGGGCTTCCGTCCGGGCGTAACTACTCAACTCGGTTGCGTCCCAGAGACAGTCGTCTAAATCGAATAAGATCAACGATATCATAGCATTACACGTTTCTCCTATTTTTGCGTTGTATTTAATTATTTCACGTAACGACCATCAAATTTGCGGATAATAAAATTCACATCCTCGAACAGACAAGGGAAATATACACCAAAGGGTTTTCATTTATAAAGGGGAAAAGCAAATAAACAATTAACACTCACCAGCAGTTGATCTGCCTCAATTGAAACAGGACTTTGGTAAACTAACGTAATAGGACTTCGGGAATTAAAATGCAAACAATAGCGCTCTCATTCTTCCATCGCAAGATCGGGCCTATTGTGATATTTGCATACCCAGAAGGAAATTTGGATGAAATGGCCAAGCTGCGAATAGCCGACATCATGGACCAGGCGTTCGAGGAAGGTTTTTTCACTCATTCCTTCGGCGAATTAACCTCGATGAATTATTACTTTGAAATTTTTTCCAGCTGGGCGCGCGGGTCGAAGGAAATGGTTATGGTGTCAGTGGTCTTTGACGAAGACGTCCCCTCGGACTTGGAACACGTTCTCCTCTCATATACTATTGATTTTGCCACGAAATTGAAGAACAATATGGAAATTTACAAAGGGTTCTATATTAGCGACGATGAAAACTACGGGGAAGAGGAAAGGGCAAACATCCGGGAAATGCATGAGGAGCTGGAACTCTGGGTCAAAGAATTGTACTGGGCAACATTGGAAGAGACGAGGGAAAAGGAACCCGAAGAAAAAATTGCGGCCCTCTTGCGCAATGAAGATGTTTTCTTTACAATCGAAAAATTGGCAAAAGGACCGATGCTACTCACCGACTTGAAAGACTGGTATAACGGCCAGTTCCCGCATAAAGATTTTTCCAAATTTATGGAAAAAATTGAAGATGAAAAGTTCGTATTTGTGAATGAGATCGGTCAGGATACTTATGTACTGCTAGTAAAAGAACCCCGTATAGGTCGGATTCCCCCCGATTGCGTGATACCTCTTATTGAAGAAAATCCAGACAATATGGACCTCCTTGACATTTATATCGAAGAGGTGAGGATTTTTTTCGATAATTATACGCCAACTGCTGAAGATTCATTGAAATTAATGGATCTCCTTTCCAATCCAAAGATG
>Ga0209039_10003484_pt1 | contig 12273 bp, 8 predicted proteins | sample BogFormECP12_OM1_FD_188238 | JGI IMG/M metagenome (GOLD analysis project Ga0209039, IMG submission 188238) | Bog forest soil microbial communities from Calvert Island, British Columbia, Canada - ECP12_OM1 (SPAdes) (version 2) | ecosystem: Environmental > Aquatic > Freshwater > Wetlands > Bog ...
TATGTCAAATACCAGCGGCTATGGCTTTGAATGGTTTTTTGACACGCGCATTTGTCCCTATTTATTCGGACAATATAAATTTTCATGGAATGGCGCTTATCTTGATCCGTTCGCGAATTTTGCTCCAGGGATTTGGGGTTCACAATCCACCAATATCACTGGTAATCACCGCTGGGGGGTGGATGTGGATTTCCGTTGTCGGAGTTATTTGCGAAGTTATTTCACAATTCAACTGGAAGCTCGCTATTCCTATGCTTCGATGTCAGGTTCAACCCTCGAACATCAGACACTGGGGAATATTTACGGTCCCTTAATTCCGGCCTTTTGGGGAGCTGCAAATTACTCTCAGGACACTCCTGAAAGCCTCAGCATACGCCAACAGCTCTGGATGGTTGGCGCAAGTTTGGAAATTGGTTTCTGATTAATAATCCAGTCTAAAAAGCCCCTTTTTGTCGGGGGAATCCCTCTGGGTTCGCCCCTCTTCCTTACCCATGTCAAAAAGCCGCACGGAATTGACTACACGAAGCTTGAGAGGACGTTTTGGGGGTGCATTCTTCTGGTGAAGAATGCCCTTGGTGGCGGTCGAAAGGTGCAGCACCGAACTTTCGTTTCCGATGGACACCATTTGGACACCAATTTTGGATTCCCTCTTTGTTTGGCGCGGCCTTGCACATCTTCCGACCGTATAGCGGTCTACCCCCGGCAACTCGAAATTTATTAGCCACACAATTATCTTGACATAATCCGAGCCCCAATCCATATTTTACGCTATCTATCTTTATGATTTTTATTTCATTGACCCTTGAAGGCCATCCCCAGCCGCTAATCTAGCGGGACGCGGGGAAGGTCTCTCTTGAGACTCGCTGTTGAGTCTCGGAGAGGTTTTAAGGGTGTTGTGATTGGTTTAGGAGGTTGACATGGGCGCTGCCCCTAGTCGGTGGGTGCTTTTCCTCGGGATTCTCTCAATCCTTCTTACTTCCACACTGGTCGGTCTTGCAGGGGCGCAGGGTCTTCCACCATCAACAGGTCAGGGCGGTCCTTTCATCCCCTCCTCACCGAGTGCCACCCCTCAATTACTGTCGCCTTCCAACCCCTTGGGCGCTCCGGGTAGTGCCTACGGAGCACAGCCGGGTTCTGAAATTGTTCCCCTGTCCAGCGGTATGTTCAGTGGCATAATACCACGCATATCCAACCTTGAGCTGGGCTTTCTGTACAATTTCGGAGACAACGTGAGGATGGGGAGATTCAGCGCGGATTATGTTCTTCCGTTCAGCCTTTCCTGCGACTCGGTCATATTTGGTGAAACTCACGGAGAATGGGAAGACTTCTGGAAGACACCGACCGTGTCAGTAACCGCGGCTCCGGGCTCCACGGTTACAACCTCGGGAACCAGCAACAGGGTAGACCTCTCTTTCGGCGGCGGTACCGCACGATGCTGGGTGAGAGCACACTTCTGGGAGTGAACGGCTTCTATGATGCCTCCCGTCTGTTTAATACCTGGTATTCATCCGGTGGTTTCGGCCTGGAGATGGCTGCTCTCCTGGGTGGTGATGCGGCGCTGGACCTCAATGTCAACTGGTACGGCAATCTCTTCACCCGTGACGGCCTCATTAATGCCTTCAGGAACACTGGCGGGAGTTATGACGTTGAAGCGGGGTACTCGCAGTCGCTGTTTAATCAGGCAGTGGATTTGCGGCTCAAGGCAACCGGTTATCAGTTTGACTTAGGAAGCGCCGTGTACGGGTGGAGAACCGGCGCAGACTTAACCACGAGGGACGGGGTGTTCTCCCTGAAATATGAATACGGCCATGACAAGATCAACGGCGCTTATAATACTGTCGGTGGATTCGTGAACATAGGGTTCCAATTGGAAAACGTCCTGAATGGTGAAAGCCCGTTCACTGGCCCTGAGCCCGTTTTCAAGAGCCCTCGGAACCTGAGAAGGATGCTCACCCAGAAGGTGAAGAGGGATTGGCATCAGCCCACAGCCGTCGTAGTTGCCAGGCAAACGAACCTCGCTGGTGGGGGTGGGAGTGGCTGCGACAGGCTGATCGCGCCATTTCCTCTTAATAATCCTGCTCCAGGAGTTTTCGCCAATAATATTGGATTTCTCCCGTTCCCCCTCGCTTCGTTGAACCCCGCCGGAGTGGTCAAGGTAACACTCACACTTGCTAATCCCGCCCCGGCAGGTTCAGTCATTGCCCTTGCCCTCATAGGCGAAAACAATGTTACTGACGTGTTGGGAGTTTTCGTTGGGAATGGGATCGATGACAAACCGACGGTTACGTTGGCTCCTACGCAGAATGTATTCATTCTTGCCAACACTAGGCCGAGCCAGCTTACTGTTACTTGTGTGGGTGCATTTAATGCGGGTTCGGTTCTGTCTGCATGCATTCAGTTCAACCAGTGATAGGCCCCTTCATACTTTAATAGATTGAGCAGAGCAACGACACGTTGCGCATCCATAGCCTCCGGCAACACTCCTACAGTGTCGGGGGCTTTTTTTGTGCAATGTAGATTAAGCCTTTGGTTCCGTTCGATGCTCGTGCAGCTCGTATTCGTTAATCATCGGCGCTCCCGATCCCTCTGGGGCTCCGAATCGAGCCGCACCGAACCCTTCTTCGGAACGGAGGTGATCCACATTTCGGGTGCGGGCGTGGCCCCCCAAGTCATATGTGTCATCGTACTCATGACGTTAATCACTGTCGGATGGCTAATATTGCTGACTTCATTCACTTACCCCGTCTTCCGTAACGATCTTCTTGCCGATGTCGTCGCGAAGAACGTATTTCAAAACTTTTCCCGTGGGCGTCCGAGGCGACTGCTTGATAATTTCGACACGTTCGGGCCACTTGTACTTCGCCACATTATTCTTCTGCATGAAGGTCTGGATTTCTTCAAGAGAAAGGGTTTCACCAGGGTTGAGTTCCATGTAGGCGCAGCATTTCTCACCCAGCCTCTGATCCGGCATCCCGACGACAGCCACATTGATGACCTTGGGATTCCTGTATAAAATTGACTCCACCTCTTCAGCACTGATATTCATTCCCCCCCGGATGATAATATCCTTCAGCCGAGTCGAAAAATGATAAAAACCATTCTCATCCAAGTAGCAGGCATCCCCAGTATGATAGAAACCGTCCTGGTCCCACTTATTCTCATTCAGATCCGGCCGTTTGTAATAACCGGCAATGATGAAAGGTGACTTTTGACAGAATTCACCGACATTGCCGACACCCAAAATATTGTTGTTCTCATCGACAATCTTCGTCTGGCTGTATAACTGGGGGAGACCGATGGTCGTGGAGACAAGTTCGGGTTCGAGCCCAACCTCAGTCACATTCAGATGCCCCTCGTTAGACCCGAAACCGTTCCAGACCAGACATCCGAACTTTGACATCATCTCCTCGATCACAGGCGTCGGGCAGGGCGCTCCTCCGCTTGCCACAACTCTGAGCGAGCTCAGGTCATACTTGTCCAGTTCGGGATATCTGAGAATGGCCACATGCATGGCAGGGACCCCAGCATAAAGGGTCGCCTTCTCCTTGGCGATTGTCTGGGCCATGACTGCCGGATTGAATCCATCGAGCAATATCAAGGTACCGCCGACCATGGCCATGGACAGGATCCCTACGCTCTGGCCGAAGAGGTTGATCCACGGTAGCGCCATGACGACCTTGTCATGACCATTTTCCGTCAGGTGATGGAGAAAGCCCGAGCGTTCAAAACACTTCCAATGATTGTGGGTCCGCGGGCATCCCTTCGGATCGGCTTCCGTGCCGGATGTATAGCAAATTGTGAGGACGTCGTTGGCGTCGATCTTGCAATTCTGATCAAGATAGTCGGCTGCGTATTTTTCCTCGAGCCTATTCTCCCACATTTTCTCAAAAGAGACGGCAACTTCCGGTAAATCATCGCCGATGGCGATGATGTGCTTCAATCTAGAGTGTTTCGCTTGGAGTCCTTTCATCATTTCGACATAATTGAATCCGGAGTACTCCTTCTGGACAATCACTGTGGGAGCCTCCGTCTGGCCGAGAACGTAATCCAATTCATGTTCACGCCACTGCATGGCTAAAGGGACCACACAGGCGCCGATCCTCGCCAAGGCGAATTCCGCGATGATCGCCTCCACACAGTTCGGAATTTGGGTCACCACGAGATCGTCGTGTTTGATTCCCAACTCAAGAAAGTTTAAGGCCATCCGATCCATCATGGATCGAAGCTGCGACCAGGTTAAACGGGTCTTAGCGTCGATAAGAGCCTCCTTGTCGGGAAGGCCGCTCGCCCAGCGTTTGATATAATCACAGAACGTCCATTTGTCCCAGAAACCGAGATTTGTGTAATACTCGATCTGTTCCTTTGTCACATTGCTTGCAATGGCCATGTTTGCCTCCCTGATTCAAACTGACCTGACCCCCAAAAAGTGGTCCAGGTTTTGAGTTAGCACAGGATAAGACCTGGCCTGAAAAGGGCGGTCAGGCCAGTCTGCTTTTTGCAGAAAGCCCTATGACGACGCGTCGTAAGGTGCCCGGGAGATTCCACTGCCGAGGTCATATTTTCTCCAGCAAACCTTTCGCGAAATCTTCAACAGCCTGTCGCTTCAGCTTGTAGTGGATCTTCTTGCCGGTGGCTGTCAAGGGAAGCTTCTCCACAAAACTGTAGTATCGAGGTCTCTTGTACCGTGCCAGCATCGGATGATTACGACAAAACTCGTCGAGTTCGTCCGCTGTGAGGGATGGATCCCGTTTGACCACATAGGCCACCACCATTTGACCCCACTTGTCGTCCGGCATACCCACAATGACGTTTTCGAGTACCTTGGGGCACTGGTTGATGATTTCCTCTACCTGTACAGGTTGAATATTTTCTCCGCCTGAGATGATCATGTCGTCCTTTCTTCCCACGACGGTTATGAATTCCTCATCGTTCCATGTTCCCAAATCGCCGATATACAACCAGCCTTTGTAAAACTTTTTCTTGGCTTCATCCGCCTTGTTGATGTAATCAAAGGCACACTTACCCGTGGGTTTCACAATGATCTCTCCCATTTCCGTATTATCTTTGGCCACATGGTCATCCGGTTGCGCCAGGCGATCTGGATACAGATTTACTACAGCCACGTCATCGTCGGTACAGGAACGACCGGCCGATCCGGCCATATCGGGAAGATCGTAAGGCCTGAGGAACGTATTCCAGAAGGCTTCCGTGGAACCATATCCATTGAAAATGTTGGGAGTCAGTACCTTTTGAAATTGGATGCAGCTATTCTTCTCCAAAGGGGCCCCCATGGTCACGATGCCCCTGAGCCGGCGGAGATCTCGAGGGGTTCTCTCCTGCTCTTCGCACAAGCCTTTGAGCGTGACCGGCGCTCCGATGAGAAACGTGAGACCATATTCCTGCACGTAGTCCAAGACCTTACGCGGATCGAATTCTCGGAGGCAGACTACTTCGCCGCCCGTGTACAGCGTGGGATTGGGTCCCCCTGAATAGAGCCCACCGCGATGAAACCACGGCGTCATATTCATCGTCTTATCCCGAGGAGAAAGGGGAAAATGCATGATGACATCGTGCGCGCTGAGGATCTCGTTTATGTTGTTCAAAGGAACACCTTTCGGCATGCCGGTCGTCCCTGAAGTATACAGCCTCGTTGTCTCGTCATAGATGTGACTTGGCCTATGTATTCCTGGATCTTCTTCGGACTCACCTTCCAGATAGGCATCATACGAAATTGCTCCGTCAAAAGGCTTATGCGAACCAAAGCTATCCACCATCACAACTTTCGAGGGCTTGTGCGATCAATGCTTTTTCGGCCACTTCGCTGATGGCTGCATCGTAAAAATAGATCTTGGGTTTGCTGTCGTCGATAATATATGCAGTCTCTCCATAGGAAAGCCTGAAATTGATAGGGCAGTTGATGGCGCCAATCTTCAGCGGGGAAAGATAGAGGAAAAGAAATTCCGGACAGTTATACAACTGGTACATGACAACATCGCGCTTGTGAACGTGATCGTTCAAAAGCGCGTGCGTCAACCTGTTCACTTCCCTGTCGACTTCGGAGTATGTCCAGCTTTTCTTTCTGACGGGGCACGTGAGAGCCCTGCTGTTTTTGTAACGATGGACGTTTCTCAGGAAACCCTCAATATACGTAAATTCATTCTCGAACGTGTCCTTGAACATTCCCACGTCATAGGTGATGTTCTGCTCATTCATGTGACGGTCCTCCCTTTTCTGGTGAATGTATGATGGCTCGGCACAGTGTAATGTCAGGCACTGTGCACCCACGAAACAGAACCCCCAGCAGATTACTCCCCGCCTCAAAAACGTGAATGGGAGACGACCCCTCTTTGCTGTGAAGTGGTTCCCGAGTCTGAAGGACGCCGACCTTTTGCCCCCGCATTGACTCGGAGGTGTTGTCCGGGTCAACGGGAAAGCAAGAGATCCCGTCCTGCTATCAGCCTCATGATCTGATTGGTTCCCGTATATATCTGCGTGAGTTTTGCGTCTCGCATCATTCGTTCCACGGGGTAGTCCTTCATATAGCCATAACCGCCCAAGATTTGGACCGCGTCCGTGGTGACTCGCATCGCGGTGTCCGATGCCGTGAATTTAGCCATTGCCGCAAAAGTGCTTGCACTCTCCGCCTTGCCCTCGTCGAACAGGTGGGCCGCCTTGTGGGTAAGCAGTCGTGAAGATTCCACGGCAGCAGCCATGTCCGCTACCATGAATTGGATGGGTGCGAGAGCCGCAATGGGCTTAGCGAACTGAACGCGTTCACCAGCGTACGCCATCGCCTCATTCAGAGCCCCTTGAGCAATGCCCACGGCCTGGGAAGCGCAGAAGAGCCGGCTCATGGCCAGTGTTTTCATGAGATTGACAAACCCCCCGCCTTCTACGCCGACTAGGTTTTCCGCCGGCACCTCCATGTCTTCGAAAAAAAGCTCGGAATTGATCGAGCCGCGCATTCCCATCTTGTTTTCGTTCTTGCCGTACACGAGACCTGGAAATCCTTTCTCCACCACAAATGCGCTGATCCCACGGGCTCCTTTGGAGGCATCGGTATACGCGTATAGAACGAAGAAATCCGCTACCGATCCATTAGTTATGAAGCATTTCTGGCCGTTGACTATGTGCCTGTCGCCCTTACGCACGGCCTTGGTTCTCATGGACACGACGTCAGAGCCCGCCGACGGTTCTGTTGCAGCAAGAGCCGTCAACTGGCGGGAGTCATCTGCAAGACGTCGAAGGTATTTTTCTTTGAGGGATTCGCTTCCGCCATGAAGTATCGGCAGCATTCCGTCTGCCTGAGCGATGAGCAGCAAGGCCGACGACGCACACGCCCGGGCTATTTCCTCGAGAATCATGGAAAATGTAAGCAAACTCAGATCTACACCGCCATACTGTGCGGGCAGGAGAGGATTCAGGATGCCGTTCTCGGCAAAGGCAGTCACCGCCGCGTGAGGGAAACCCGCTGTTTCGTCCAATTCCGCTGCCTTAGGCGCGAGCTCCCTTACAGCGATCCGGTGGACCGTTTCGAGAATCATTCGCTGTTCATCATCGAGTTTGAACAAAGTGCAACCTCCCGAGCCTCAAACGGAACAAACGTGAGGCAGATGTGCCAAATGTTCCACTGGAAGCCTTCAGATAGTAAAACCGACCTCGTTCAGAATCTCCCGAGCGATGACGATTCGTTGAATCTGATTGGTTCCTTCGAAAATTTGGGTGAGTTTCGCGTCCCGGAACATGCGTTCTACCTGAAAATCCTTTGTGTACCCATATCCTCCCAAAACCTGAACGGCATCCGTAGTAATCTTCATTGCAGCATCACTGGCGAGGCACTTAGCCATTGAGGCGATTTTGGTGTTCCGCTTGCCTTCGTCATGGAGCGCTGCGGCACGGTAAACCAGGCCTCTGCTAGCCTCGATCAGCATCCCGGAGTCCGCGAGAATGGCTTGGATCATCTGGTGTTCCGCAATAAATTTCCCAAAGGCTTGTCGCTCAGTCGAGTATTTCACCATCGTTTCAAACGCTCCTTGGGCAATCCCCAGCGCCTGAGCAGCGATCGCCGGCCTGGACATATCGAAATCCTTCATGGCCAGACGAAAACCACGCCCTTCTTCTCCCAGAAGGTTGACCGCGGGCACCCTCACCTCATCGAGAAAAACTTCTGTGGTATTGGACCCGCGCTGGCCGAGCTTGTTTTCTTTCCTTCCCACCTGCAGGCCCGGCCGGTCACGTTCCACGAGGAAGAACGACAGACCCATGTGGCCTTCTTCTCGAGAAGTTCTCGCCAAGACCGAGTAAAGAGAAGCAACACCACCGTTGGTGGCGAAGCATTTCGCTCCACTGATGACGTATTCGTTGCCGTCTCTCGTGGCGGTGGTTTTGATAGCTGCAACGTCGGATCCACCGGAGGGCTCGGTCACCAGATAAGCCACCAGTTCGCGATTGTCCCGGATCCTGGAAAGTACCCGATCCCTGATCTCCGGGCAGATTCCGTGAACGATGGGGAACGATCCCACGGCCTGAATAATCAACAACAAGGCGGACGACGCGCAGAATCGGGATATCTCTTCAACCGCAATGCACAGGGCAGTACCTCTGTTCTTTTCGAGACCCCCGAACTCCGGAGGCAAAGCGAGGGTCAACAGACCCAGATCCCAGCAGAGTGCTTCGACATCCCGGTTGAATTCTCCGGACTCGTCGATTGATGCAGCCAGCGGGGCAATCTTGTCCCTGGCAGCCCTATAAACGGCTTCTCTGAGCATAGTAAGTTCTTGTGTCGTTTCCGGGGTTAGATGCATAGCTCACTCCATTCCTTAAGGTATCGGACGTTTGTTGTGCGGTCCCGCCTTGTTTGGGGAGTTTCTCCTCGCGACAACGGCGAGCGGCCCAGCCAACTAGAGAAAGATGAGAAGATTAGGGCCGCAATCGTGCAGCCAGCCATTTTGGGTGATGTGAACCCGCAGGCTGACCTTTCCCCAAAGGGTCCACCGCCGCTCCGAAAATACTGGGTATTCTCAGACAAACCTCCGGCATATCCGATGAGGCCACGCCTCATCGCCGAGATTTTTTGGTAGAAAAATGCCTTGAGAGAAAGTGTCGTTTACCTCGCGACGAGGTTCCGATGATGCTCCTGGGATCGTTCAAGCGGTCCGCAAACCACAAGCGGACGGATACAATGCGTCCGACGTACTAACAGCGCTCCCCGGCTGGTGTTGACCCGCCTCCGGCAACTCGTGGTATCGTGTTGTCATTTCAAGAAACTATGGCGTTACGCCAGCTTCTTGATCCTTGTCTTCAGTCTCCTTTTACATGTTCGATCATCGAGTTTTCGGTCCTGCTCACCCTCCGCTGGGCGAGACGTCGCTCCAGGCCAGCCCAGCCCGCCGACTACCGTTTCGGTGAGATCGCGAGCTAGCAATTCCTCATCAAATTCCCGCTTGAACACCACTGACCTGAGGCAGGCGTGCTCTATGCTGCCCACGATGACATCCTTCACGCAGGCCATAGAAATGTCGTCTCGAATCTCCTTATTCCTGATCCCTTCTTCCACGATTTCGTCAATGAGCCGGGCATATTGTTTTACCAACTTATAAGCGTCACTATCAAAGTACCCGGGGTAATTCCTGACGTCCAGCAAGAGTATCCGTGAGAAAACACGATTTTTCTTATGGAAGGATATGGTGCCTTTCATAAGTTTTCTGAGCTTGTTCAGTGCTCCTTTCACATGGTTGACATCGCTTCGAATCTGAAGAAGATGATCCAGGGTGTACTCTGCCAAAACTTTGTGAAGTAAGCCCCTTTTATCCTTAAAATATCGATAGATAAGCGCCTCATTGGCACCAGCGACCTTTGATATCTCTGCCGTGGTAATGGCATCAAAGCTTTTCTCTTGCAGCAGCAGCTTCAGGGCTTCCATTATCTTGACCCCGCCCGGAGGTACATCGATTCGCGGTGAATCCTGAGCATGTTGAGGTGCGGTTGTTGCAGAGTTGCCTGCGTTTTTCTTCATGTCATTGGCTCCGGGGCGCCGACTATGTATGTAATACTTACTTACATAACGGCCTGCCGGAAGGTTGTCAAGAAAAAAATTGAATTCGAACGGAAGCTTTCAGTCCGGTCTTTCTCTATTTTGGGTTGAGGGGTCAATCCTCGAGAGATAGACCTGCCCCCCAAAAACTGGTCCAGGCTCTGAGTTAGTATAGAGTAAGACTTGGGCTGGAAAGGGAAACCAGGATGAAGAGGTGTTGAACAGATCACCAGGATGCTTCGAGAGGCTGAGTTCATCTGTTTTAGGTGCAGGAGTCACCTTCAGACCCCACAATTGAACTGTCGCCCGCCTGATCCTGAGGCCATACCCACAACGTGGATCCTCCATACTACACCAGGAGATCCTACACCTATTCCGGGAGGTCAAGATCCTATACCCCCAACTTAACAAGTGGTGCATATTCCGGGGAAAGGCCAAATGGGACTGAGTCGTGAGGCCGACTGTCATAGAGAGACGGAGAAGCTTGGAACTTTCATTCAAGAAAACTGTCACAGAAGTTCAAGAGGACAACTGAGAATTTTCTTTTATGCAGGGGCCGTGTTCTCAGTTGCGGGGGGTGCATATGAGAATTTCGGAGCAAGCCAAGATCCAAATGTTACGGCTGATTGATGAGGGGTCGAGCCTTAACCCGTTTGATTTAGAAACATTCAATCGGTGGATGCAGGCCACATACGAGGCATTGCAGTCCGACAGCGTGCAGCAACAGAGATTTGACGAATACTGCCGGTCGTCCTGTGGTGTCACGTATTCCAGGAGGCTGCGTTGCGGAGTTTCGATGCTCAAGCAAGCACTCTATAAGGGCGCTCCGGAAAATTAGACCCCGATGGGTGCATAAGGTGAAATACTCGCCCAGGAATGGAATTTTACATCACAGGGTACTTTTTTATGTAGGGTACTAGAAAACTCTCTTCACATACCAATTAAAACTCTTGCTAGGTATGTCGGTAGCTGACAGCCTACGCTCCGTGATGCCCGTAGTCTCTCCCGCCTTTGTTTCCCTGGAGATAATTCTCTCCTTCTGAAAAGACTTTGTAACTTATCTGACCGATACAAGTATTTCTGAATGAATGTCCAAGGGCAGAAATCTCTTCTTTCAGGTAACTCTCAATTGAGTGGCTCTGATGCCTTGGAATGACACGCACACAGAATCCCCAAGGAAACGATTGACAAAGCTCCTGCTGCCTATTAAACTAAACTAGGATAATCAGGGGGGTAGAGATAATTATCATTCATTGCATCGCGTTGCGTTTCCGCAGAGCCTGAAGATTCCATCACTCACCTCTCTCAACGATCCGGCGGGGGAAGCCATGAGATGCCGGAAATGCCAATTCGAGAATCCAGCTGGCATGAAGTTCTGCGGGCAATGCGGTTCCAGACTGGAAGTGGTCTGTCCCAGCTGCAACGCCTCGAATCTCGCGCGGGCCAAATATTGCGATGAATGCGGCCACAGTCTTTCTCCAGCTACAGTCACCACGCTACCAGAAGATCTTACCTTTGACGAAAAGCTCGCCAAGATTCAGAAGTATCTTCCCGGCGGTCTCGCTGATAAGATCCTGTCGCAAAGAGACAGGATAGAGGGAGAGCGCCGACACGTCACCATTATGTTTGTCGACATGAAGGGATTCACCCCTCTGACTGAGAAACTCGGCGCTGACGAGACATTCGTCCTTATGAATGACGTTTTCGATATCCTCATTCGCAAAATCCGCGATTACGAAGGCACCGTGAACGAATTGAGGGGGGACGGGGTCTTGGCCCTCTTTGGCGCTCCCGTAGCCTTGGAAGATGCTCCGCAGCGTTCGATACGTGCGGCCTTGGCCATCCATCGCGAGATGACTAGGTTCAGCGAAAAGATCAAAGATGAAAAGAAAATCCCTCCCATTTTCTTGCGGATCGGCATCAACTCTGGGCCGGTAGTCGTGGGTGCTGTCGGAAATGATCTGCGGGTCCAATTCACGGCTGTCGGCGACACCATCAATATGGCGGCCAAGATGGAGCAACTAGCGGAGCCGGGAACCACGTATGTCACAGAGGATACGTTCAAGCTTACTGAGGGGTTCTTTCGGTTCGAGGCCATAGGTGAAAGGGAGGTCAAAGGCAAAGAGAAGCCTCTGAGGGTTTATCGTGTAATTGCTCCGAGCAACAGAACGACCAGGTTCGACGTGAGTGCCGAACGTGGGCTGAGTCGATTCATCGGAAGGGAGATAGAACTCGAACTT
>Ga0209039_10003485_pt1 | contig 12272 bp, 15 predicted proteins | sample BogFormECP12_OM1_FD_188238 | JGI IMG/M metagenome (GOLD analysis project Ga0209039, IMG submission 188238) | Bog forest soil microbial communities from Calvert Island, British Columbia, Canada - ECP12_OM1 (SPAdes) (version 2) | ecosystem: Environmental > Aquatic > Freshwater > Wetlands > Bog ...
TTTCTTCATGAACAAATTCAGGAAACTCGGATTCATCGAATACAACGGGAAAATCAAGGTCAATAAATCATTGCTGACAGTTGTGTTGCACGAGTAAGGAATTGATTCCTGCGAATTGCCAGCCTGCCGGGATGAGAAAACCCCGGCAAGTTGTTAACTCCCAACTACTAATTCGAGGCGCGCTCCGATTCGTTGCGGGGTGCGCTCTTCTGCAAAACATTGACGAGATGCTGGCCGGTTGCGGGCACGCCCATGTTGTTACTTCTTACGATGTCCTTGGCCTTGATGGCGTGGCCATAGACCTGTTCACTGGCATCATCGTCGGGACGAAGCGTGGAGCCCGCGAGGGAAATTCCGGCAAACAAACCTTGCGAGCGCGAGTAGCTTAGGATCTCGGCGCGCATCCAGGCGTCGGTGTCCGCGGAAGCATCACGTCCCTTCGGTCCACCGGCAACGGAAGCGTCGGCGCCCAATTTAACCTTGCTGCTGAGAATTGACTCCATGCCCCGGTCATTCATGACCAGCAGGATCAAGTCGGTAGCTTCTCCGCCGATTTGGAAGCCGATACTGCCCCCCTCCAGCGCGTACATGGCTGGGGCTCCCCAAGGTCCACGGAAATGCTCGCCGGTCCGGCAAACCATGGCTCCGCGGCCGTACTCTGCTCCAACTCCGAAAGCCAGCTTTTTGACGGACGGGAACACAATGACGCACTCGGCCTTTTCCAAAAGGTCACGCGGGATGTTGTCCGGGATATTCAGGACTTCCTGCATGACGACGCCGGCCTCTTCGAGGCGTTTTTGTTCCCTGTTCAATTTCTGGGCATACACTACACCGGCTACGAGCGAAAGACATGCTGCGGCTACAAGATATTTCTTCATCGCTGACCTCCAGGGTCGCACTGCTTTTCTAGACGTTTGCTTCATGACGGATATATGGCTGAAGAACTTTCAACGCGTTTACGTCAGGAGAGGGTTATGCGTCACCCGACTCTCCGGCGGGATAAATTCGAGGCTACGGGCTAAGAAGTTTTTTTGGCGCCGACGAAGACCAGGACAATTCCACCCACCAGCGCCAAGCCGCCGAGTATGGGTGGAATCGAAACATGGTGCTGTTCATCCGCAGTGGCGTGGATCGGGCCAACATCGAGAACCTTTTCTCGATGGGTGTAATTAAATCCTTGGTAGGCAAGGGCCAGGCCGCCGAGAATAATCAGAAAAATTCCAATCAAGACCGTGGGTTTCATATTGTCAGCTTTTTCAACTAAACGATGCGCCTTCGGCCCTGAAAGAAGTTCATGACGAGCATGGCAAGAGCCAGCAACAAAAGGATGTGGATGAATCCGCCAAAGGTGTAGGAGGTGACCACACCTAGGAGCCAAAGAGCGAACAACACCACGAGAATTGTCCAGAGCATTGCCGTTCCGATCTCACAAGAGGCCGGGGTTTAGAGCGCTTGTGCCGCACCAGGAGATGGGCTTGTATATTTCCCGGATGCCCCATAGTAAGTGACTTGCAACTGCAGGTCTGTTCACTTGAGTACACCTTCGATTAATTCCCGATGACATGGATGGCAGCCGAAAGGACAGCGCCAGGCCGAATGGCCTTCATTGCGAAGTGCCCGCCTCGGGGTTTCGATGCAGCGACAGTTGGCCGCTTGGCGCATTGAGGTCATTTTCTCCCGCGGGTTGCTCCTGCAAGGATCCGTCAACTTCACGGGCACGCACTACGAAACGCTGGGGTGCGGGACCTACATAGTAAAAGGGGTAGCAGGTGAGCAAGGTCAGATCGTGGCCGGTGGATGGCTGCAGGACGCGAACGTCCGTGCGGGCAACGACTTCAATGGACTCCACGACATACTGGAAACTACGCACGGAAGTCGTGAATTGGATGGCATCGCCCAAACGAATATCGCGCAATGGGCGGAAGAAAGTGTCCCGATGACCGGCCAATGCAACGTTGCCCCATTCGCCGGGCAAAGCCGATTTGGAAAGGTGAGCGACGGCCCGGCGCAGGTTAGCGGGCGAGCCGCCCTGTACAACCATGACATTCAGGCCCAAGCGGGGCACTTCAATTTTGCCGATCACTTCACCGTCCAACAACATGTGAGGTTCGTGGAGGAGGCCCGGGGGGGCGAATTTCTTCATCTCGAGGGCTTGATAAAAGTGCGCATCAACAAAGACGAAGCCAGCGTAACCCAGGGCGAGAAGGCCGATGGCGAGGAAGAAGTAGGACGCGCCGCGGAGGATGCGGGTTCGCGTTGACGCGACTGCCTTCGTCGGGTGGGAAGACCGGTTCATTTAGTCCCCGACGCCGCCTGCGCCGTGGGCTGCTTCTCCGCCGCAGGCGAGTAGCCCTGCCGAGTCCGCACGTGCAACCGGCCATGGCCTGGCGCAGTGACCTTCACTTCGATCTTTCGAAAAGCCACAGCTCCCTGGACGTTTAGGGGCACATAACCAAGAGTGTACTGTTCGCGGAGATCGCGAGCGATTCGTGCCGACACGCTGGCGGCGGATTCGCCTTCGCCCGGGAAGTAGGCGATTCCACCGGTGTCTTTGCAGAGGCGGCGGAGAAGGGCCGGATTCTCTTCCGCTTCCTCCGAGCCAACCAAGGCTATTGCGTAAATCAAAGCCTGCGACTGGCGAGCCTGTGCCAGCACCTGGGAATACTTGAGATGGCTGGCATTGTCTCCGCCATCGCTGATGATGATGAGCGCCTTCTTCGTTGTGTGAGCATATTGAAGGTGGTTGAGCCCCTCGCTCACGGCATCGTAGAGCACGGTTCGGCCTCGCGCGGTGACGGCGTTGAGGGCTTCCTCGAGATCCTTTGGATCGCTCGAAAATGCCTTTCCGTGCATGAGTTCTATCGTGACGTCATCATTGAAATCCACCACGAACATTTCGTCTTGCGGATTGCTGGAATGCGCGAAGGTGTACACCGCGGCGACGACATCCCGGAGCTTGGGACGCATGCTTCTGCTGTGGTCAACGACGAGCCCGACGGTCACAGGAGTGTTGCCTTCATCGAATACGGTGACCTTTTGCAGCTGTCCGTCTTCAAAGACGCGAAAATTGTCCGGCTTGAGACCAGTGATGGATGTCCCGCGGGCATCAGTCACATTAACGGGCAACTGTACGAGATTCACGGACAGCGCAAACTTCACCTGGGCATATACGCGAGCCGGCGAATGCCGCAGCGTAAGAGATGGGAAGAAGCCGAGGATACCGAAGAAAAGAAAAAAAGGAACAAGGAACAAGGAACCATTGCGCAGATAAGGCTTGCGAAGAGTCGGAGAGAGGAACAAGAGAGACTTTCTGGCGGCGCAGGACGTGACCTTGCGATCACGTCCGCGGCGCGGAAGAGCTGCGTTCGCTTACGAAACGAGCTTCAGGAGAAACTTCAAACCGATAGCAAGGCTGATGAACAAGCCGCCAAGCAGTGCGATCAGCGGCAGAGGGCTCGCAGTGTGCGGCAGTTCTTCGGTTGCCTTTACTGGAGCGACCGCGACCGGCGCGGGAGTAACGGTTGCGGCGGGCAGCGGAGTGGTCTGGATGACCGTGGTTACTTCCACCTCTTTCTGGTCGGGCGTGACGGCAATGATCGGGGCGGTCTTCAGGGTGTTGTCGTCAACGGCGTCGACAGTGACGGCAGGAACAATCACATTCGTGATTTGCGCCAACTGAATCGCACGAGCCTTGGGATAGACGAATACCTGGCCGAAGTTGTCGCCGGGATAGAACCAGGCGCGAAGAGCTTCTGGAGCATCGCCCTGGCGTTCATTGAACTTCATGACGGTTTCGCCTGTGGGTCGCAAGCGATAGTCGTTGATGGCGAGTGTGGTGACGATGATCTGGCTTCCGTCCTCGTTGAAGATCTCAACGATGTGACGGTCGGCAGGCGAATCCAACAGACGAAACGTGTACGTTCCGGCGGGGAGAATCTTCCCGGGAACTTCCACGGCTTCACTGAAAGTGATGATGGTTTTCTTGTTCCATCGATCCGCTCGAGCGCTGGGGAGCAGTATAGCGGCGAAGAGAGTGACTGCGAGCAAACAAATTAGTGCTTTTACAATTTTCATCCGAACATCCTCCTGAGATTTTCGAGACTCTTCCGGTGCCGGGTTACGTAGGACGAAGCGGAGACAATCCGATTGGGTGTGATGGGGCCTGCGCGAAAGTCTTTTTCGTTTATCCTACGAGTTCATCTTAGATGGTTCCAGGAAGAGAGTCTGTTCACTTGAGCACACATTGCGATTTAGTTGCAGGGCCACCAGTTTACACAAACACAGCTCCGTGGCCAGCAATGTGTGTGGATGAGCAGCAAAAGCACAATCAGGGCTACTTTGCGGAGGTGGCGGCGAGATCAGGAGTTGGAGAGAACAGCTTCAACTGGTCAAGAGAGGACAAAAGGGATTGCCAGCGGGGAGTGTCCTTCTTGGTTTCGATGGGAGCGGAGAGGTCGGAATAAAAGGACAAGATATTGTCGCGGAGGTCCGGAGACGTAAGATCGAACTTGCGCTGGGCCAGTTGTCCTAATAACTTGGCGTAGGTTTCGTCGGTCAGGGAGTACTCGGCGGCCTTGGTCTGCTTGCCCGTGTCAAAATCCGAGTTGACGAGCACGAGCGAGCCGTCGCGAACCTGCTGGAGATAAATGCGGTACTGATCGACGGTGGTGTTGATGCTCTTGAAGTACATGTCCTCCGTCTGAGCAGTGGGATTGTTGAAGGCCAGCGCCTTGAAAGGGCCGATTTTGGGCATGTAACGCAGGACTACGGACCAAAAACGCGTGCCGAAATCGGGCTTGGTGTAGTCCTTGCCCCACTCCTTTTCATAATCGGAGCGCGAGAGGCGGTAGAGAAACTTCTTTTTCGCAAAATCGGGTGTCTCCTTCATCATGTCTTTTCCGTGGGTGCGCAGAGCGATCTGGGTCATTTGCGGGATCATGCGACTGACGGCAAAGCGATAGGAACCGATGGCGAGATCCTCATGCGTGAGCACGTCTTTCAACTGCAGCCCGTAAACGATGGGGAAAGTGCGCTCGAGCAGAGGCTTGGAGACCTGGAATCCGATGAAATCGTGATACTGCTGCGAGGCATAGCGATTCTTGGCCACTTGCACCATGTCGAAGCCGAACTCCGTCTTGAGATGCGCGGTGTGGTCCTCCGCGTACCTGACGGAATTGCCGTACTTGGCGCGCAGCTTGGGATACTGGAGTGAAACGGCCTGGTTTACGGCTGGATGGCCGGTGATATCGGAAGAATAATGCGCGAGGGCGCCCAGGGCGAAGGCGTACTCGTCCGCATCCTGACTCTGCAAGAGTAATTCGCGAACGAAATCGCCGCTGCGCACGTAGTGAACCAGGTTGCTGAATTCGACGCTACCGAAGGGATAGTAGCCAAGATCCTGGATGACGGCGCCGCCGTAGGCGTACGAGTGCGCTTCCTTGAGCTGGTCCTCAGTGAGAGATGGAAATCGCTTGAGGAGGAGCGGGCGGAGATCCGTGGTCCACACCAAGTCTACGATTTCCTCGTGAGTGAGCACGGAGTAGGCGAAAGAACCACTGGGGCACAGGAGCACGACGAGAAAAATAGCCACTGCACGAATAGCCCAGCGGGCCAGGCCACGGGAAGCGGCGCTTTGAGGTGGCCGCGACTTAATCGGGTTTTCTGAGTTCAAAGACAAGTTTTCTTGCTTCCTTAATTCGCTCTTTGTAAAACGTGGGACTGATCAAGACTCTTTTCTGTCCAACGTGCGGATGTTCCCTAATGTCCTTCTTGGAAAAAAAAAGAGACAAGGCCGTGTAGGTTTTGATTTCTTTTTCGAGAAAATTGACTATACGCCGTTTAGACTCACGCATCGCCTGCCTCCGGCCTGTTGGGCCCGGCCTGCCTGGGAAAAGATGGGGTTAGACCGCACGACACGCAGCGGCGCCCTTCGAGCCGCGTGGGGCGGGATCACCCAGACTAACGGAACGTTGCCGGCGGGAGAGGGAGCGACAACGGCACTCACCCGCCGGGGCAAGGTCTAAAGGCGTCCGAGAAGCACGAGAACAACAACGACGAGGAGCACGAGACCCACGCCCCCCGTCGGGAAATAACCCCAGTCGCGGCTGTGGGACCACCGCGGCAAGGCTCCGAAGAGTGCCAGGATTAAGAAGACGATCAAAATTGTAGCCAGCATGGTGCGCTCCTTGTGCAAAGAATGGCGTTCGATACCTTTTGGGAACTTCGCCCCAGCGGTTCTCCCGAGCGTTGAAAGCTGTGCCCGCTGGGCCGAAGTTGCATTTCATCAATCTGCCGGATGAACGGTTAGTTCATGTAGACTTCGATGGCAATGCGATCACGGGGATACCTGCGGTTGTACAGGTAATAGCCGCCGTCAGAGAACTCGATATAGACGTCGTCATTGTCGTACCAATCGTTGGACCAGTATTCCGGCCAGGGGTCAGCGAGAGCGAACCAATAACCGCCGTACTGGAAGCGGGGATAGCCGCCAACCAGCATCACGGGGTAGCTGTAAATGCGGAAGGAGTGACCCGAACCAAAGTAGCCGTTGTAGCGATCATCGGGAATGCGGTAGCCGTTGTAGCCGCCGCGTTGCTGCCAGTCGCGATGCTCGTTCTGCCAGTTGTTAGCGCGATGCTGCTGCCAGGCGCCGCGCTGTTCGCCTTCCTGGCGGTGCTGCTCCTGTGAGGATTGCATTTTGGCTGGCTGGTAATGGGCTTGTTGGCCGGAGTGCTGTTGTTGCTGGCCGCGGGCTTGCTGCTGCACCTGATTCGAAGAGCGATCTTGCTGTCGTTGCTGTCCTTGACGCTGCTGGTCTTGCTGTTGCTTGGTGATTTGCTGCTCTTGTTTTCTGGAGTTGTCCGCTTGCTGTTGCGAGCGTTGTTGCTGCAGTCTGTCGGACTTGGCTTGCTGCTGCTGTTGTTTTGCGGAATTGTCCTGCTGCTGACGTTGTTGTTGAGCTTGTTGCTGAGAGCGCTGTTGCTGCTGTTTGTCGGAGTTAGCCTGTTGCTGGGCATGCTGTTGCTGTTGTTTCTGCTGCTGATCCTGCTGGCTCTTGGCCTGTTGCTGCGCATGCTGTTGCTGCTGTTTCGCAGAGTTGTCTTGCTGCTGACGCTGTTGTTGCTGGGCGTGCTGTTGCTGCTGTTGAGGCTTGGCCTGTTCCTGCTTCTGAGGCTTGGCTTGTTGCTCCTGTTTCGGAGGCTTGGTGTTTTCTTCCTGTTTTTCCTGACGTGCGTGGGCCGGAACAGCAAGTCCCAAGAGCAGAAACAGTGCTGTTGTACTGATGGTTCCAAAAGTTTTCATGAAATTGCCTTCCTCATTGCGAATCCGTGCGCGCGTCACTGAGCGAATGTGACGCGATACTTCTTGCGGATCATTAATTCTGGTGCGCGAATCGCGGCGCTGGACTGCGCGTTCATCGCGACATGCCTACGTACCCACGTGGATATGCGAGAGAGAATGAAACAGACCAAAGACGTTTAGAAGCCACAGCACTACAGCAATGATCACGACCCCGTTCAGGATCGACTTGATGCTGCTTTGCATAGGGATGAAACGATTCACCAACCACAGGAGGACGCCCACCACGATCAGGGCCAATAGAATCTGAATCAGAGGCATAGTTTTTCTTCCTTTCTGACTTTGCTGCGAGACACTTCCAGCCTGGCACCCGAAATTGCTCCGAGCGCTGTCTGTTACGGGGAACCCAATGAGCCACTGGCACTCTGCAAATCGCCTGACTGCCTCTCCGGCCAGAGTGTCCGGCTAAGTTGTCGTTCGATGTCCTTGGCGCTTGTGAAGACCGAGGGGAACAAGCTCTGGGATGGACTGGCCAACAAACCAGTCCTTTTACTGCAAGTTCATCCTAGACGCTGTACATTTGCATGTCTGTTCACTAGTGCACAAGTTTGCCGAATGCTGGTGGAGCACGGGCCGCAGCGCCGGAGAGTGCCAGGGTACGTAAAAGGGATGGTTATCGGCTGGGCATTCATTCCCGAAGCAGCCCCTTGCCAGGGGCCATCAAGTGGAGTATTTTCTGAATATACTTGATAATGCTTGGCCAGCAAGAGTTGTTCGGCCATCTGGTATATCAAGTATGCCCAAAGCGACCGCCAAGAAGACCAGGGCCACTCCTGCAAAGAAGTTTCCATTCGACTTGCGTGTTTTCCTTGAGACGGCAGGCGTGGCGCGTCAAATCCTAAAATTCCGGAGATCGGAAAAGATCTACTTGCAAGGAGATCCCGCCAGGGGTGTGAAGTACATTCAAGAAGGTGGGGTGAAACTCTCCGTAATCAACGAGGCCGGCAAAGAGGCGGTGGTGGCGATGCTTGGGCCGGGGGATTTTTTTGCGAGGGATGCCTGGCCGGGCAGCCAGTTTGCATGGGCACTGCCACGGCGATCGTGCCCACGTCCATACTGTTCATTGAAAAAGATGAGATGATGCGCGTGCTCCACACGGAACATGCGCTCTCAGACCGCTTCATCTCCCACATGCTCACCAGGACCATCCGCGTCGAAGAGGATCTCGTTGATCAGCTTTTTAACTCCAGCGAGAAACGCTTGGCTCGGTCGCTGCTGTTGCTGGCTCGTTACGGCAAGGAGGACCAGCCCCACGGCGTGCTGCCGAAGGTGTCGCAAGAAATGCTGGCCGAGATGATTGGGACGACGCGTTCACGGGTGAATTTTTTCATGAACAAATTCAGGAAATTGGGCTTCATCAAGTACAACGGCGGTCTTCAAATCAACACTTCCCTCTTGAGCGTCGTGCTGCACGACTGACGCAAACCGCGATGGCTTCGACGGCGCGGCGGACAGGCGTGGTCATCCACTTTGACGTGCCGCGAGAAGGGGCCGTGAGTTTTTTGATTTCATGGCATAGAGAGTCTTGTCCGCTGCGTAGAGAAGCGTTCCGATGGTATCGGCGTCCTTCGGATAACTGGCAATTCCCACGCTCACCGAAAGCACTGGCTCTTCGGTCTCTCTCTCGAGAAGTTCGCAGATTCGCCGTCCTACCAGTGCGGCTGCGGCCATGGATGTCTCAGGCAGGACCACGGCAAATTCGTCCCCGCCATGTCGCGCTGCGGTGTCTACGGACCGGGAGCAGTCTCTTAAGATCTGCCCCAGCCTGCAGAGCGCCCGGTCTCCCGCCTGATGCGAGTACTGGTCGTTGATCTGTTTCAATCCATCGAGGTCCAGCAGTACAAGAGAGAATTCCCGGCCGGTGCGCTTGGATCGGCAGATCTCTGCCTGCAACGCCTCGAAAAGGCGGCGATGATTGGCCAAGCCGGTTAGCGAATCGCTCGAGGCCTGATGGCGCAATTGTTCTTCAAGCATTCGCTGTTCTGTAACGTCAACAACGATGATTTCGCAGCCATTAAAATTCCCATGTTCGTCAAAGGCATCGCGGCCGCTGAGCCGGGCTTTCAGGATGGTGCCGTTTTTCCTCTTCCACTCGATCTCGATTGGCTCGACTCGGGCCGCCCCGGGGGAGCTTCCCGCCAATGGCTTTCGCTCACCAAGATCCAGGACAATCTCAGACGCGCGGTTCGCCGCAAGCAACTCCTCTTTGCTTTCATACCCAAGCATCGTCAAGAGCGCCTGGTTGACGTCCAGAAGCTTCCCTCCCGCTTCGCACCGGCATATTCCGTAAGCGGGATTGTCCACCAGCGCGCGGTAGAGAGATTGCGAATGCCGCAAGGCCTTTTCGGCCTCTTGCAGCTCTGCGCGCAGTTTCTTTTCGTTCAACGCTCGGCGAACCGCCATCGGCAACTGTGCGACGTGTTCTAGTTCCACGTACTCGAAAGCTCCTTGCGCGGCCAGCTCCGCGATGGATTCGATTCCGATGCCGAAAGTCAAAAAGATAAGTGGGATTTCCTGCGCTGTCTGACGAAGAAGTTGCAATGCCTGCGAACCCTTGAAGCTCGGGCTGGGGTACTCGACGATAATGAGATCGTAGGTTTGGGTACGGAGCTGTGCCGCGCACTGTGCCAGGTTCAAAACCAAATCGGAGTGCACAGCGAATTGCCCTTTTTCGAGTTCTTGCAGGCAGCAGTCGATCGCGTCTGCGTCCCGGTGTACGAAAAGAACGCGCACAGGGCGCCTTCTGTGGGAAGTTGTGCTCTCCGGGCGAAAACCTCCTTGAACAGATAGGATTTGGTTTGGAGCAAGGTTTGCCATTGCACTTCACAACGGACACCGCCAACACCATCCGTTAACACATGGACGTGCGGCTGGGAAGGGGGAGCCCTTTCATGTCCAAGGTATGCGGGCTAGAAAATCGCGTCTGTTCAATTCGGAACACTTTCCAAATTAGGAACCTCCAACAAGCCCGAATGTCGTCAACTAGTTAACAAACCCTCAGATTGGGCTAACCCCAAGTTATTGAGGGCATTGGAACCGAGTGTTCAACGCTCAAAACCTGCTCCAAAGGCGGCGCCTTTTTGTAATGCGTTTATCGGGCATTCGCCAGTAGCTGCTGAGATGTCTTGTTGTTGAGTTATCTATCTGGCGATATTTTTGCACTATGTTTAATGCCTTTTCCGCAAGGGCAAAACAAGTAGTATTTGCGGCGCACTTCAAGGCCGGGCAACGTGGCCAGCAATCCGTGCGAGGCACCACCATATCTGGGTGGGGCGTCCTATCTGTGCGTCTCGCCCAAAGTGAAAGCTCAGGTTGACGCCGTAGAGACCGACCGAACGCGGCCCGCCCGGATAACCTTGTCGCTGAGGACGATAGTCCAGCAGACCGCCAGCGGCTGAAGGACCAAGTTGCACGTTCTGCATGTTAAGGGCGCTCTTAAAGCCGTCCAGCCGCAAACGTCCGCCCCAGAGTTGCACGAGCGGCAGGCTCGATTGTGTAAGAAACAAAGTCTTGGCCTCGCGCATCGGCAAAAGGTTCGCCAGGCTCTGGTCACGTTTGTAAGCCCCCACGAACAGGTAACTAAAATGGGCAGTGGATTTTCCGGGACTCTGGGACAGCGGGAAGGACGGGAAGAGGAATGGGGCCGGTACCGTCCGAACCATGGTCACAAGCTGTGCGACCCACTCTTGGGCCGGGATAATCTGTGGAGCGGGCGTTTGCGCTGCCGTCGGCCCATAGCTAACCAGAAACATGCCGAGCAGCAGCAGGATGAGCCGTTTGTGCATCGCCGCCTCCGCTAGCGCGGGGACCCGCTCAAAATCCCCTGAGAGAGCGGATGAAAAGGACTAAACTGGCGCTAACGGAATAACTTTACTAAGTTAACGCTCCCCCGCGCTGTCCCAATACGCACACTTTAGCTGTGTTCCTTCAAGTCGGATTACCGCACATCCACTAGGCTGATTTGAGGGTCGACTTCTCCGGGTAATGCGTCAATCGGGCAGTTGACGCAATATCATCCCTCGGTAATTTGGGTCTGCTGGAGAAATTGAGTTGGCGAACAGTCTTCGATAGGGTTCAAGAGGCCTGGTAAATGGAAAGGGCGGCCCGGTTGAGAGCCGCCCGATTGTGAAGTCAGAATTCCGTCAAATCCTGCCAAACAGGTTGCAACAAGTACTTAGGATAGCACTTAACTGGAGCATTTGTCTGTCTACAATTGGACATTCCGCCATCGGGAGAAGTGGAGTTACGGCAGATCAACCTTCTGTCTTCTTGGCCAACTTGTGGTCGAGGCAGCGACAGCCCGATGATTGCAGAGGCTGCGGACCACTTCCTTCTTTCTAATCGTGAAGCGGTGTGCGTGATGAATGCCTTTTGAATGGCTGCACCAGCATGGTTGCCTTCCGTGGACCCTGGGCATTAACGGACATTATCACGGGAGAACATGAAGGCTGGCGGGGCTACGTTCGCCTCGACCTGCCTGGGCACGCGGTGGCGAGATAGTGTTTCTGCATCAACCGTCGCTTCTAACGGCAGGGGCTGGCGATATCGCCAGCCCCTTGCTACTTCGTCTACCGGTCCGGGTCTGCTCAGCGAGACCCTGCCGGCGCCGCGGCCGCCAAGGCCGGCTTTCTCACATTCACCTTGATATCTGCTTCGGCTTTGCTTCCTCGCGCTTCGGGAAGCCTCGGCGTTGAACCACTGAGCAGTTCCAGTTGTTATGGGTTGGTGCGCCATTCATGCCACTCAGATTGCCTGCTCACCAACGCATCCCCGCTCTTATTGCTGCCTTTTGCTGCCTCGCGGAAATTACAAGTCCTTTAAGGTGTATGAGAAAACTGGTAGGGGCGGTGGGGATCGAACCCACGACCTTCGGCTTAAAAGGCCGCTGCTCTACCACTGAGCTACGCCCCTAA
>Ga0209039_10003486_pt1 | contig 12272 bp, 12 predicted proteins | sample BogFormECP12_OM1_FD_188238 | JGI IMG/M metagenome (GOLD analysis project Ga0209039, IMG submission 188238) | Bog forest soil microbial communities from Calvert Island, British Columbia, Canada - ECP12_OM1 (SPAdes) (version 2) | ecosystem: Environmental > Aquatic > Freshwater > Wetlands > Bog ...
AATACAGCTTTACTTTATACGGTTTTCCTGATGTCTGGGACGAAATTGCTGGCGTATATCTTGTTGCTCGAATGGATAAGGATAACAACTCGATCCATCACACGAGCACTTCGGCAGCTTCATTCGCTTTCGAGAGGGAAACTCATTGATGAAACTAACAATCTTTGGCGCAACGGGTGCGACCGGCAGGCAATTGGTCGAGCAGGCGCTTGCTGCAGGCAACCAGGTGGTTGCCTACGCCCGCAACCCGTCGAAAATCAGTACGAGTCATGAGCACCTGGTGATCGTGCAGGGCGAACTAACCGACACGGCGGCTATCGAATTCGCCGTCTGCGGTGCGGATGCGGTCATTAGCGTACTGGGTCCCCGTCCGGGGGAAGACAGCCAAAGCAGTCCGCTTACAAGAGGGACGGTCAACATCCTGGCGGCCATGCAGAAACCCAACATGCGCCGGTTGATCATTACATCCACTCCGAGCGCCAGTGACCCGAACGACTTGCCGGATTTCAAATTCAAGGTCCTGGTGGCCTGATTAAATCCGTAATGCGTCCTGCCTATGAAGAAATCGTTAGTGTTGCCCGCCTGGTGCGTGAGTCCAATACGGATTGGACCATCGTGCGTGTGTCGATGCTGAACAATAAGCCCGGGTCGGGGAAAATCAGGGCCGGTTATCTTGGCAAAAAACAGGTTGGGACAAATATCTCTCGCGTAGATCTGGCGGCATTCATACTTGCGCAGGTCCAGGATGCGACTTACCTGCGGCAAGCGCCCGCGGTCAGTAATTGACAACCGCTAACTCGCCTGCGTGGTGGCAAAGAGCGCAACCGCGAACCTTTTACCGCTTCTGTCGTCCATGTTGCAGAGGGAGGGATCGTCACGGTTACCGGCTATGCCAAAGAACGCTTGGACAGGAGGTTGGGGAAGGAGGAATATTCATAGGAGGAGTTAACCGCTTTGTTTGCGGCAGAAGTCCTTGGTGAGGGCCTTGGTGGAATATTTATTCGTGACTCATAATCGCTTGATCGTATGTTCAAACCCTGCCGAGTTTAACATTGCAAATTGAACTTCAATAATCAAAAGATCCATATTTTTTCTTAGAAATCCCCCCAATTGCTGATATTAGGGAATTGTGCGTAAAGCTTTGGATGTACTGGATATGTTCCTTGGATGACCAAATCTTAAGTTTCATATTACAGCTAGATCAGATTTGATTCCAATTCAAATTCCTCAAGGCAAAAATCTGGTATAGTTTCTCTGGTTGGTGTTGACAGCCTTCCCTCAAACTGTTGACTGGACCCTGTTTAAGAATTCCAATGTACTCGTATAATACTCAACCAATGGATTCGGCGAAAATGGCAGGACATTGGTTGGGAGAAGCGTAAGCGCAGAGTTGTTCTTTTAAGCCATTGGTTGAGAGTTCGAGCCTCTCCGCGCTCACACATTCACAATCTAACCCTTAAAGCGGAATTGTTCCCACCTAGACCTGCCAGAAGGCAGGTTTTTTGTTTAAACGCTCCATTTTGGCTATTTTTGGGCTTTTGGCAAATTCAGGAGAATAGTCTGCAAAGTGGATTAGTATTCTGGTCACGAATCGACTTTTTGAGGAGAAATTGACCCAGGAAGCCAGAAGGGGAAGTCAAGCGGGCTGGGCTAATCCTAAATTGGCGGCGATGAGCGGCAAAACCCGGTCTGCGAATGCTTCGACCGGCATCCTTTTTTTCTCATGACTCCACTGTTGTGCCAATCCATAGATCGCCCAACTCGCGGCCGTAGCGGCTGTTTCAAGATCAACTCTAATATCTGCGTTTTCTATCCAAGTTCGTAGATAGGCCTGCAATTGTTTTTTGACCTGGGATTCGATCAAAGTTTCGAATTGGGGTTCATGCACCAGGCAGTGCGAGGTGATATTGAATACAAACTCAAAAACTGTGATGATGAGTAGCCGTAACTGTTCCGTGCTGAAACGATAGACATTCGTCATCCGTTTATCGATTTCCTGTCGAAATAATTGGCCGAAAGTGTAATCTAGCAGGGCGTACTTATCTGGAAAGTGCAAATAAAACGTGGTTCGGTTGACGCCGGCTCTTTCGGCGATGTCCTGAACCGAAACGGCATGGAACCCATTTTCGGAGACCATCTGGATAAAAGCCTGCTGGAGCAGGTTCCGGGTGCGAATGATGCGAGGATCCACTCTTTCCTCGATCAGTTTGTTATTCAACATTTTCACTCCAGTGTCGACTAATCGACAAAAGCAGTTTATTGATGGTTGACGGTTGTGTCCCTAATAGGTATATTCGACACTTGTCGATAATATATCATACCTCCAAAAGATATTCAAGGATATTCTTTCCATGTCGAATCCCATGATGCAGGCAGTTCGTTTTCATGAATATGGCGGTCTGGATGTGCTCGTGCTCGAGAGGGCTCCGCGGCCGCAACCGCAAGCCGATCAGGTCTTGGTAAGAGTCCTGGCGGCTGGCGTCAACCCGGCCGATGCAAGTATGCGTGCCGGCTTATATAAGGAGTTTATGCCAGTGCAGCTCCCCTGGATCCCTGGTTACGAAGGAGCGGGGATCATTGAAGCGGTAGGAGAGAATGTCACCGCGTTCCAGCCAGGGCAAGCCGTGTTTGGTTTTGTAACGGGCGGTTACGCCGAATACGCGGTCGCGGCGGCGGGCGAAGTCCAGCCCAAACCTGCCCACCTGACCTTTGAACAGGCAGCCTCGGTTCCAATGGGTGCGCTGGTCGCATGGCAGGCAATCATCGAAGTGGCCAATGTCCAGTCGGGTCAGCATATTCTGGTCCACGGCGCTGCCGGCGGCATCGGGCTTTATGCGGTGCAGCTTGCCAAATGGAAAGGTGCCAGCGTCATTGGGACAGCCTCAGCACCTAATGTTGAGTTTGTTCGGTCTCTCGGTGTAGAACAGGTGATTGATTACCAGGCGACACCCTTCGAAACGATAGTCCGTAATATGGATGTTGTCGTAGACACTGCCGGTGGTGATGTCATTGAACGTTCGTGGCAGGTGCTTCGCCCAGACGGGATACTGGTGACGGTTGCAGGACGGTTGGGTCCCGATGCCGGGAAGACCCATGGCGTTCGCGGTGTGAGCACAGGCCGTGGATCTCCAGATAAGTTAAAACAAATCAGGGAATTGCTGGATGCCAAACAGCTCACCCCGGCCATCCGCAAGCTCTTTACCCTGGCTGAGGCACGCCAGGCGCAAGAATTGGCTCAAACCCGGCACGGACGGGGGCGAGTCGTCTTGTTGACCGCTTGAACGTTTCGCTTCAGAAAATGGACCCCTCCGAATGAAAATTCTAGTAGCTGGCGCAAATGTTTCTTGCTGGCGCCCGAACATGCGCAAGGGTTTAGAGGGTAAACACTCAAATTATCCGGTGCCCATGCTCTCTAGCCTTACTGGGTAGTAAATATTAAGAGTTACTTAACCTCTGCGTGATACGTCCTGAAGGCAAGATTCGCATGCACGTGGAAGCGCAGTCTCGGTAACGATCATACTTCAGTGAAGATAACTCTAGTAAATTTCGTTTTTGTCAAATCGAGAAAGGATTATTATGGCAAACCCGGAACTGGAAGTTGGTTCTCCTGCGCCCGATTTCAAACTCCCGTCCAATACCGGTGGCGAGATTGCGCTTTCCGATTATCGTGGCAAAAAAATCGTCCTGTTCTTCGTGCGCGAGCACAACTGAATGCAATGCCGTTCGCATGTCGCCCAGTTGGGGCGCATGAACGATGAGTTTGTCAAAGCTGGGGTGCAGATTCTGGTTATTCTTGGCGGCTCGCTGGAGCGTGCCCAAAAGTATGCGGAATCACTCAAAACGCCATTCCCGGTCCTCGCCGATCCTGAACGCGCGGTCTATCATCGCTTCGAACTCGCAAAGAACTTCATTGGGATCCAACGGACCGCTTCCGTGATCGTGGGTCCGGACGGTGTGATTCAATACCTCAAGCGCGTCACGAACCCAACGACGTGGCTGCAGGAAAGCAAGGAATTGTTGCGCGCCGTTCAGTCCTTTTAATATACAACTGTGGAGTGGGCCTGCCTTTCATGTTCTTGCACAAGGGCCTCCAGTCAGTTCGAGCAACAGCCCGTTCCAACACGATCCATCTGAAAACGTTATCATTTCGGCCATTGCATACCAAATAGCTAGGATAACTCATGAGTGACACGATTTCCTTGATCCGACTAAAACGCCTGTGGTGGGTGGGCCCGCTGACTGTTCTGGCTTCCATCATCGGTGTCCTGATCGTGCGAACTGCCGCGGTTGCAATCCTGCATCCGGAACCGCAGCCGATGAGTCTGGGCTGGGGGGCGCCGATCGGTTTTACTCTCATCCTTGTGTCCGGGGCAGTGGGGGTCTTTGCCCTAATTGTCCGGTTTGCAAGGAACCCGATCCGCACGTACCGGATCATCGCTCTGGTCGTTCTACTGCTCAGCCTTCTGCCCGATATTGCCTATGCTGGCTCTTCGATAACCGGTGCGAGCTGGCCGGTTGCCATCTCCTTGATGACCATGCATATTGTGGCAGGGGCGATCACGGTAACGATGCTGACGAAGTTAAGTGTTTCGGGAAACAATTAATTTGCAATCGGGTTTTCAAACCGGAAAGGTGCAAATACGTGGCCAAGAGCGGACAGGAAGAATAACTGGTGCAATTAGGAAAATAATATCAGGAGTTTATTCATGAGGGAAATGAATCGCTTTCACCCAGGAAGCGGGCGACGGATTAAGTCAGATTTATCCATTCCGAGAATCGCGGTTACTATTTAATCTTCTACAGTTTTCATACAATCCATTAACAATCGGCATTTATAATCCTAAATACGGTGCAAATAGTAGGAATATGCACGTCTACCCATCCAAGCTGATCGCGTGGGCATGGAGAAAGTCATCACCGAACCTGACCAGGGATGGAAGCAAAAAAGAACGGAAGCTCTTCGCAGGACCGACTACTGTAAGTTCATTCAGCAGAGAGAGGATTAATGAATATCGCTTTATGGATCGTTCAAGGGTTGCTGACGGCGCTTTTTGGGTATGCCGGTTTCTTGCATGGCTATCAAATTGAAAAGGCAAGAGCACAATTGGCCTGGGCGAAAGATACGCCCGTAGCTTTGTTGCGTTTTGTCGGCACAGCCGAAATTCTGGGGGCGCTGGCCATGATCCTGCCGATGGGCACACACATTTTGCCCTGACTGACGCCGTTGGCGGGAATTGGTCTTGCCATCATTCAAATCCTGGCACTGTTCACGGTCCACATCCCGCGCAAGGAATATTTTGCGATCCCAATCAATGGGGTTCTCATGGCGTTGGCATTGTTCGTAGCAATCGGGCGCTGGCCGCTGTTTAGATAGAATTGGAATGCATTGATTGGGAACCACCCAAAGGAGAATATCGAGAGATGACCCAAAATCAGCCAGACTTTGCAGCTCCGTCAACTGAAGCCACACTCGAACGTGTCGCCGATCGGATTCGGGAGCGAAACATTGAGGTGTTGATCGTTAACAACGGAGCAGACGCGCGGCAGGCCGTGCTTGAGCGGCTGCCCAAAAGCGCGGAAGTCCACTCGGGCAAATCGAAGACACTCCAGGATTCGGGTATTTTCGAAGCAATCCAGGATCCGGATCAGTATAATGCCTTGCGCCACCAGGCCCTCAAAATGGATCGCAAGACCCAGGGGCGCGAAATTCGAAAACTTATTGCAGCCCCGGATTTCATGCTCGGTAGTGTCCAGGCAATCACGGAGGATGGCATCCTGGTGGTTGCTTCTGCCACTGCGAGTCAGATCGGCCCCTATGCCAACACGGCCGGCAAGGTGATCCTGGTGGTGGGCAGTCAAAAGATCGTACCCGACCTGGAGACCGCATTCAGGCGTGTCCGTGATTATGTGATGCCCTGGGAGGATGCCCAGGTCCGGAAAGCTGCCAACATGGGCACATTCGTTGGCAAAACCCTGATCATCGAGCGTGAGTGGATCAGCGGGCGGATGACCGTCATCCTGGTGCGAGAACCCATTGGGGTTTAGAAGAGTGATCATTCCATCGAGAACTGGCAGTGCGCATCAACCCTCTGCCCTGGAGGACTTACTCTCGATGAGCGAATCATCAGGTGCGACCCCATCGGAAAAGACGGGGATGGAAATCGGGGTCATCACATTAGGTGAATTCCTGAATGATGCCGTACCGTAAAGTTGCTCAAAAGATTGAGATGCTGGCGGCCGAGTTCGCTCAGATCGTCCACCGCGAGACCATGTCGTCCACTTTTGCATCAGGGAGAAGCGAATCATAAACCCGGCTACCTTTTTTTCTCTACGCTCTAAATGATCTAATCAAGACACAATGGATTCAAATTGATGAACGGCCAATTCAGGAATAAGAAACTAGATCGGCTGATTGCTGACCTGAGCGGTTTATGGGAGGACCGGCAGGATCCTGCCCTGATCGCTAAAACCATCCAAGCGCTCAATGCTCGCTATGACCTGGGCCGGAAGATCGCAAACGAGCACGGGGTCGAAGATATCATCAAGCAGATGTTTGGCAGGCTGGCCGATTCCTATCCAGTATTATCCGATCTTCAAAACAAACAGATTTTGGATATTGCTTGCGGCTCGAATACGAGCAAAGCACCTGCCTCGCTTTATGTCAACACCCCGTTCGGTGAAATCTCATTTGGGCGCGCCAGCCGCGGGTATACCGCCCTGTTCGAGCCGTGGTTCTGTCGCATCCTCTTTGAGCTGGGTGCGAAGCCCGTCGGAATTGATTTTGGCGATTTGGAGAACGAAATCTTTATCCATTATCGAGTTGATCTCGGGAAGACCGGGGCTTTGGATTTTTTACCCGCCCATTTGTTTGATGGTATCCAGGATAGCAGGCTCTTTGGTTCCCCTGAATTCACTGCCCAATTTCCGTATCCAGCAGATCGTTTGAAAATCGCCCAGGAGATCCAGCGACAGGAGCAAAGATTGTTGAAGATTGACGGGATCATGATCCATTCCGATGCAATTGAATTATTGGAGTAGAGGGTAATCTCTCGCCGATATGGGGGAGTAGTTATCCGCTTCCTCCTATGGGGACATCCTGTGTACCCTGAGAACTAAAATTCTCGGGCAACCTTTTAATTCCATACTTCGGTGCATCACTTTTTCCCTTTCTTGGCGGCTGCGGCCTGGAAGGTTTTATATGCATTTGTAATGGGGAGTTGACAATTTCATGATACGATCATGAAATTGTTTAGTTTATAAAATATTTAGAATATAAAATATGCAGTTAATAATACATCTGGTTATCAAGAATACCTGAAGGGACAATTGAAGGAGTAAACAAGATGAAGGAAAATACATCTTTGGATCTGACTCGTGATCTATTCCAGCTCATGAAACAATTTCCTCATCCCAAATTAAAGCAAAGTTCCATCGATGGATTGACGCGCAGTGAATATGAATTATTGGTGATGCTGGTCATGAATCTTGATAATGATAAAAAGGCGTTAACCGTTACCGAAATAAGCAACCTGTTGCAAATCACACCTGCCGGTGTGACCCATTTGATCAACCCGCTGGAAGTAACGGGCTACATAGAACGCCTGCAAGATCCAGATGATCGGCGGATCGTTCGGATTGGAATAACCGAGCAGGGGACCCACGTGGCCGAGGCTCTTATTTTGGAGGTTCAAGAACAGCTCATCGGTCTGGTCGATTATTTAGGAGAAGAGGATAGTAAGACATTAATTAGCTTGATGGCCAGGGCGATTGAGTTTTTTGCCACTCAATTTGATGCATAAACAGTTCTCGACGATTAGTTTTATCTATTGTCAAAGGTAGCAGGTAACGTAGGCATGACTGGTAAAAACCCAAACATCATCATCCAAATGCAGGATGTGGTTAAAACCTACAATACGGGTGATGTCCCTTTTATGGCGCTCAATCATGTCAATATCGAAATCCAACAAGGCGAATTCCTGGGGATTACGGGGAAATCGGGTGCGGGAAAAACCACCCTGCTTAATATGATCTCAGGGGTCAGCCAGGTGACCTCCGGGAACATTCTATTTCATTGGGCGGGAAATGAATCGCCATCCACCTCGATTCCGATCCATGCTCTGGGCGAAGATAAACTCGCCTTGTGGCGGGGTGAAAACGTCGGGATCATTTACCAGTCTTTCGAGTTGATGCCTACCCTTAACCTGGTGGAGAACGTGATGCTGCCGCCGGACTTCTTAGGCGCGTACCAGCCTCTGCTCAGTAAAAAAAAGGCTCTCGAACTGTTGGAACTGGTCGAAGTTGCCGATCATGCCTATAAAATTCCAGCTCATATCTCTGGCGGACAAAAACAGCGCGTCGCCATTGCCAGGGCTTTAGTGAACGACCCGCATTTGATTATTGCAGATGAACCGACCGGCAACCTGGACAGTGTCACTGCTGAAACCATTCTTCAGATTTTTGAGAAGCTGGTTGCCCAAGGAAGAACGATCATCATGGTAACTCATGACGAGAGCTTCGCCCCTCGTTTCTCTCGCCGGCTTCATATTACCGATGGCGTAGTCGGCAGCCCATCGGAAAATGGGGAGGGGTGGGTCGGTAGGCTACCAGGGTCAAAAAATGCTGACCATCGACATTCGTCATCCACTCCGATCGTCGAACAGGAGCAGACCTCAGCTCGTACGACAATATCCGGTATCGAAGTTGTTTCGACGCCGAAGGAACATCGCCAGGATAAACTCGCCATCGTATTGCGTGATGTGGAGAAGGTATACGAAAACGCCGCAGGAAAATTTGTTGCCTTGAAGTCCATCAACCTTCAATTGAACTACGGTCAATTTATTTCCATCGTGGGGAAATCGGGCTGCGGAAAATCCACGCTGCTCAACATGATCACGGGCATCGACCATCCTACCTCGGGCGAAGTCCTCATTGGAGGCGAGCTGATCTACAAGATGAGCGAAAGCAAACGATCCTTGTGGCGGGGACGGAACATGGGGGTGGTGTTCCAGTTTTTCCAGCTCCTGCCAACCTTGACGTTGCTTGAAAACACCATGCTCCCCATGGATTATTGCAACCTCTATCCTTTTTATGAGCGTCCTGAGCGAGCTATGGAATTGCTCAAGAGAGTTGGGCTGGAAGAGCAAGCCTACAAGCTCCCCACTGCCGTCTCCAGCGGACAGCAACAAAGTGCAGCGATTGCCCGTGCGTTGGCAACAGATCCATCTATTATTTTAGCGGATGAACCCACCGGCAACCTGGATTCGCGCGCGGCCGATAATGTCCTTAACCTGTTTGAAGACCTAGCGAAGCGCGGCAAGACCGTCTTGATCGTCACGCATGATCCCTCGATCACACAAAGGACAGATCAAACGATCATTCTCTCGGATGGCGAGATCATCGACCAGGCCATCGCGCGGGCACTGCCCTTCCTGACGCACCCGCAAATGCTGGCGGCCACAAAACAGGCGCAGAAACGGAAAGTCTCCCCGGGATCGACCATCCTCCAGCAAGGGGAATCGGTCGAGCATTTCTTTATGATCGTGTCCGGGGAGGTGAAAATCGTCGTAAAGAATGAACAGGCCAAGGAAATCCAGCTGGCGCGCTTGGGACCCGGTCAATTTTTCGGGGAAGTCGAACTGACTCAGGGGGGTCACTCGATCGCCAGCGTCCAGGGCGCTGAGACCGGCGTAGAGTTGGCGCTCTTGCCCAAGCAGTTATTCTTTGAGCTCATCGACGGCTCTCCGCTGACCCGCCACGCCATTCACGAGGTCGCCGCAACCCGACTGGCTGAAAACAGGCGCAGAAGGGCAACCGACCTGTGAACAGAGAAATCAAGCCCAATTTCCTGAAGCCCCGCTGGAGCAAGGTCTTCACCGACCTGTGGGAGGATAAAACCCGGACCGGACTGGTGGTTGCATCCATCGCCGTAGGTGTTTTTGCGATCGGCATGATTATCAGCGCCTATGTGATCCTGGGGCAGGACATCAACCGCAGCTATGCGGCCGTCAATCCTCCCAACATCATCATCCGGACGGATCCTTTTGACAAGGATCTGGTGGATGCCATCCAAAAGATACCCGGTGTGAAGGAGGTGATCGGGCGTCGCCTCATCCAGATCCGGGCAAGGAAAGGGACTGAAGATTGGCAAAACCTGACGTTGATAGGCCTGTCCGATTTTAAGAGCGACATCAACCACCTTTCTCCCGTTGAAGGCATCCAGTATCCCGGCAACGAGCAAGTCCTCATCAGCCTGAAGTTGTTGTCCGGGACCGATTTTCATGCCGGCAACAACATTGAAATTGAACTCCCGGACGGCTTAAAGCACCATCTCACGGTCAGCGGAATCGTCACCGACCAGACAGCCGCCGACCCCGACCCCACTTCAACAGCTGAAGCCTTTGTCACCATGAAAACGTTGAGATTGTTCGGACAGGACAGCACTTATAACCAGCTTTACATCACCGTCGACGACGGGAAGGATCTCGGAACCATCGCCAGCGTCGCAGCCGCCGTCAAGGATCAGATCAAGCGCAGCCAGCGGGTAGTCTATCAGACCGATGAAAAGCTGTCGGACGAACATCCGATGGCCAGCACGGCCCTGGCGGTGCTCGGGATCCTCGGCGCGCTGGGTGGCCTGATCGCGGTCCTGAGCAGCTCCCTCATCGTGAACACACTGAACGCCTTATTGGCGGAACAGCTCCGCCAGATCGGCATTATGAAGCTGGTGGGGGGGCGCAGCCTCCAGATCCTGGGGATGTATTTGACCCTGATTGTCGCCTATGGTTTGATCAGCCTTGCCCTGGCGGTGCCGCTGGGGGCTATCGCCGGCTATTCCCTGGCCTGGTTCATCGCCAATCTGCTGGGGGCCGTGCTGCAAGGTTTCCGGATCATTCCCGCGGCGGTCATCGCCCAGATCCTGATCGCCACCCTGATCCCCTTAGGCGCCGGTTACTTCCCGGTCCACAACGGGGCCAGAACGAAAATACAGGAGGCGATCAGCAGCTATCGCCCCGGCCATCAGGCAGCACGAAGAAGTCACTTCCAGGTCCCCTCCCGTTGGATTAGCCGGATTTCCCGTCCGATCCTGCTCTCGTTTCGGAATACATTTCGAAAACGGGGACGCCTGCTCCTGACCCTTTTCACGCTCACGGTGGCCGGATCGGTTTTCATTGCTGTGTTCAATGTGAGGGATTCGGTAGCCGGCATGATGGGGCATTTAATGCAGCACTTCATGGGGGATGTGACGGTGGACTTTTACCAGCCTTACGAGGTCACCAAGGTTGAGCGTACCCTCCTTGAAATACCGGGCATCCAGGCTGTCGAAGGCTGGGGAGGCGCCAGCGGTGAGATCAGGGACGCGAACGATCATCTGGTCACCCGGATCTCCATTGCGGCTCCCCCCCAGGATACCCGCTTGCTTCAACCGGAATTTGTAGCCGGCCGGGCGCTCGCACCCGGCGAGAAATCTGCAATCATTGTGTCCGATACGATTTACAAGTTCTATCCGGATTTAAAGCCCGGCGACAGCCTGCTGATCAGACTCGCCGGGAGGCAAACGGAGAAATGGAAAGTGGTGGGAATATTCCAATTTGTGAATATGCTCGGCGATCCCTTAGCCTACGCAAATTTCGATTTTCTTGCGGACGAATTGCACCTCCCGAATCAGGCTGCCTCCTACCGCATCATTACCCAAACGCACGATATCGCCTCTCAACAGGCGCTGACCCGGCGCATTGACGACTATCTAGTAAACAACAAATTTATGGTCCAACGCGTGCAGTCTGGGAACATCATGCGTGCAGAGGCGACGGAGGCGATCAACATCCTGATCACATTTTTGTTGATCATGGCGGTCCTGACGGCGATTGTTGGCAGCATTGGCCTGACCGGTACGATGAGTATCAATGTCCTGGAGCGGACTCGCGAAATCGGGGTGATGAGAACCATCGGGGCGGTGGATAGGGTCATCATGCAGTCCGTCATCATCGAAGGGCTGGTCATCGGCCTGATCACCTGGCTCCTGGCGATCGTTCTGTCTTTCCCCATCAGCTTCCTCCTGCTCCGTATCGTCGGGGAGGCGATGATGGGTTCGGCGATAGCCCTGAGTTTTACACCGCTCGGCATCCTGGTCTGGCTGGGCGTGGTTATTCTCCTTTCGGTTTTTGCCAGTATCGTACCCGCCCGCAACGCTGCCCGGATGACCATCAATGAGGTGCTGGCTTATGAGTAATTTTTGGAATAACCGCTGCATGAGGAAAAATACGTTGGTGAGG
>Ga0209039_10003487_pt1 | contig 12270 bp, 13 predicted proteins | sample BogFormECP12_OM1_FD_188238 | JGI IMG/M metagenome (GOLD analysis project Ga0209039, IMG submission 188238) | Bog forest soil microbial communities from Calvert Island, British Columbia, Canada - ECP12_OM1 (SPAdes) (version 2) | ecosystem: Environmental > Aquatic > Freshwater > Wetlands > Bog ...
AGCCTACGATGTTCAAGGGACATCTTACGTTCCCGGAACCTTCCCCCATAAGAACAGACGAGCCCCGCAACCAAACTGTGTTGCGGGGCTTCTCTTTATTGTGGGGTCTCACGGGAACGCTATCTTTTCGGGGACAGTACACTAGGGACACTAGTGCAGCGTCTCATAGGTGGGAGGCATACCGCCTATAAGACGATGCACTAGGCGATAATCTTAACCAGCAACTGACTCAAAATCAGCTTTGGCTCGAGTTGAGTCGTAACGAGCTGAATATTTGCTTTCAGACAGGCTTGGAGGGCCTCGACAAGTTCTGTCAACTCGAAGCGATGCACCTCGCACGCAGCCAGTCCCAATGCGTATGCGTTAATTCCTCCATCCTTGCGCCGAGGTAAATGTCGAATCGCCTGTTCGGGCAATTTGCTCAGAATGGAATTGAAATGAAATGGAGCCTGAGGCGGCCGAATCCCGTGCCTGACCAGCAAATCTTTCGTAACGAGTAAATTCCGCACGGTTGGGATTATCGCGGCGTAAAGGATTCCAATCGGCGTCTCGCCCTGAAAAATCAACTGCTCCAGAAGTGCGAGACTCTCTCCCAATTGTCGCTTCGATAAAGACGTGCCAAGCTCCCAGATAACGCCACTGGTAGATTTCGCCACTAGCGCGCGCACAACTTCGATGGTGACTGTTCGCTGTTCGCCAAGATAAACATCGATCTTTTGGAGTTCGTTACGGATTTGCCGGCCATCTGCACCCGCCAGCCGAACAAATACTTCCAGCGCTTCGAGATCAAACTTGAGATCAAGTTCAGCGGCCAACCGATGCGTGATCGCTTGAACATCCTGCTCCCATCCTGGCCGGCTTGTATCGATCCTGTCGAACTGCTCTACTTTCGCGAACTTCCCAAGCGATTTGTAAAAGCTTCGCCGTTTGTCCACCTCCGAGGCGCTCAGCAAAAAGTGCACGCCCGCAGGCAAACCGCGGTCAAGGAATACTTTAAACTCCTCCAAAGCTTCTTGCACTGCCGCTGAACGACCTGTCACCGTGTCGGCGAGGAAATTCACGTTCTTCAGCCAGACGAGCTTCTCCCCTCCAAAAAAAGGCAGCGTTTGGATTGCTTCTTTCGCCTGGCGAAGTCGGAGGACAGCTTGTTCTGCGTTGTCTGCCGTTCCATCGATTGTATCGACGCCGAAATCGGCGCCATGTTCGGGCGTAAGTTCGGACGCCAGCTCCTTGGCCCTTCGTTTCGTTTCCCCTTCGTCCGAACCGATGACCGCGAATACCCTCAGGTGTTCAGTAGTCACGGCCGCTTTCTTGCGTGGAGGCATTGAATAGTGACCTTAGCGGTATTAGTCGGGCTGTAAACACCTCGCGGAAGAATCGGCGTTTGATGCCGGAGGCACGGTAGGGACGCGCTCCTGGACGCGCTCCCGCGCGATCCGGCGTCGCACGTCCAATAAGACATTATCAAACGGGAACAGCGCCAGCCGATCCGCTTCTTGAATTCTAAACTTCATGGACGTATCACGCCGGATCGCGCGGGAGCGCGTCCCTACCGCGTCCTCAGCGCGGAACGCCAAACTCGACGATTCTGGTTGCGGCCAGTTTGCGCTGTGACCATTGTGACATTTGTCCGAGTTTCTTAGCGCGGACTTCCGCTATGGGTAGAATCTACGAGTCGATCGACGAAAAACTGAGAGATTGGCTTTCGGCACAAAGGGTGTTTTTTGTGGCGACCGCACCGCTTTCTCAAGAAGGTCACGTGAACTGTTCGCCGAAAGACGGCGAATCCTTCCGCATCATCGACGAACGAACGGTTGCGTATCTCGACTTGACCGGCAGCGGTGTGGAAACAATCGCTCACTTGAAGGAAAACGAACGAATCGTCCTGATGTTTTGCGCGTTCGCCGGCGCGCCGAAGATTGTTCGCCTCCATGGTCGCGGGGAAGTCATCGAATCCAAACACCCAGAGTTCGAAAAGCTTCGAGCGATTCTCCGTTCCACGATCGGTATCCGGTCATTCATCAAGGTCCATTTGACCCGAATCTCCGACTCCTGCGGTTACGGTGTGCCTCTGTACGAGTTTCGAGAACAACGTTCACAGCTAAAAGCGTGGGCCGAGCGCAAAGGTGAGGAAGCTATTAAGGCCTACCAGTTGGAGGTAAATTCCAACTCTATCGATGGTCTCATTGGATTGAGACCGCCGGATTCACCTCATTCTTGAATTCAGCTAGCCTGCATCGGTCACAAATCCTTAGAGATTTATGACCGATGCAGGCTGTGGCAGCGGAACTCGCCGGCTACGCCGGAAAATTCCGCTGCTTTTTGGAGAGGAGAGTTTAAAAACAGTGTGTTTCGATTCCTTTATTTTAAAACGAGCTCTTAAACAGACGCGGAGCGTCTTTTTAAGAGCTTCCTAACCCGCAATGAGCTCGTCGATTCTTAAAGCGTGTGATTTTTGCGGGTTAGCGCGCCAAAACCAGGTTTCCGTTCTCGATCCGGACGTCGCGCACCGACCGATCCATTTGCAGCTTGTTCCAGATCGAGAGCATTTTTTCGATAGAGGGTACGGCGACGATTGGCAACTGGCGTAGTTCTGCCGGCCCTAGAGCTTTGCCCTCTCGGTCAACTCGGAAAACGTTCAACTCGAAGTCCTCCCCGCGCATCGACGGACGTATGTGGATTGTGTAATTTAAATATCTGCGAGACTGGAACGGAAGATTCACCGGTAAGCTGCAATACACGTGTGCCGAGTTCTGATTGAGAATCACGACTGTGCCACGCTTAAAGAGGCGCAGTTCGGCAGAATCAGCCAAAAACGCGTTCAGTTCCGCATCCGACAAAATCAAACTCCGCTCGCCTGAATCGGCAAAAAAATGGTCAATTTTTTGTCTCGCCTGGTTATACACCTGCCGGCTGGATACCGCCGGAGGTAAGGGGGCCGGGATGGTCGAAGCGAGTCTGTTCAGTTGATTTGCTACTTCGAAGTAAAACAAGCCGACACCGACAAGAAGCAAAACAAGGAAAAACAGCAAAAACGAAAAGAGAAATCCACAACACCCGCAGCCCCCTCTTCGATCCTGGGTGGCCATGCGTCAATGTGCGGAATACAGAATTCGTCCGCACTGCTCGCAATGGACAATGTCAAGACTCATTTTTGCACGATGAACCAACGCCGACGTGTTCTTCATATGGCAACCCATGCAGAACTCGTGCTCAACCGGGACAACGGCATTTCCTCCCTTGGTAGCGAAGAGACGCGTGTACTGAAATAGGAGATCCGGATCGAGGCCCTGCGTCAGTTGTTCGCGTTCTGCTTGCGTCTCGCGCAACCGCTCTTCTAAAATCGACTGCTTCCTCTTCAGATCCGCCTGTTGCTGTTCCGATTGCCGCTTCGCCGCTTTCAATTCCTGCTCCGAGTGGCCCATCTCGCTCTGGATTCGTTCTGAGAGCTCCATTATCTCTATCTCGTTGTCCTCAATCTGTTCGATCTCCCTCTCAAACCGGTGGATCTCCTGGCCGATCGCCTGGAATTCCTCGTTTTTGCGAGTCTGGAACTGCTGGGTCTTATATTTGGCGATCGAATCTCGGCGCGATTGAGCGTCCAGTTCGAGATTCTTCCTCCGAACCTCAAGCTCGCGGCTGCGGTGTCTCAACTGCTCAAACGCACTTTGTTTCGCCGCCAGAAGCTGATCGATCCGCTCGCCCTCTATTGGAACCGTCTCAAGCTCGGCTTTAAAGATCTTAATTTTTTGATCTCGGTCCTGAAGGAGTAGCAACTGCTCGATCTCTTTTAGCATTGGACAATCGCTAAACTTAGATGGGGATGCGGGATAATATCCAGCCGAAAGAATTTGCCAGGGAGAACCCGATTTCTTCTTACGAAGAAATCGGGTTCTCCCTGGCAAATTCTTAATAAGTTTCTACCGGCGAGCGCTTTCCATCTTCCGGGCTGCGAAGAGCTGCTCTCTCCGCTCCGAGTGTCGCCACCCGAAGCTCCCGGACCTCTTCATCTAAGGCACGAAACCGTTCTTCCGAAAAGGGATCCGGGGCAGCCAGCTTGGACTTAAAACGAGAAACTCCAGCCAGAGCCTGATCTAGAGCCGCCGGTCTTACTTTCTCAAGGGCCGCTAAGGCTTCCTCGGCCAAATGGGTCCGGTGGCAAATCATTGCCAGATGATTGCCGGCGCAAATTGCGCGCTCAATGGTTGCCACGAACCCGACTTCGTTAGTAATGGCTCCCATGTCGAGATCGTCCGTCATGATCAGTCCATCGAACTCGAGCTCAGATACCAGAAGTTCGGCCACAATTGACCGGGAAAGCGACGCCGGCGTCTTTTCTGCGTCAAATGCCGGGTACCATGCATGGCACACCATCATGCTGCTGACTCGCTGGGCAAATTCTCGAAAAACCGCGAGCTCAGCACGGTCTAGTTCTTCCCGGCTTCGATCGATGCGAGGAAGGTCGTGGTGCGGGTCGAGCTTGGCGGCAGCGTAACCGGGAAAATGCTTTCCGCAGGACAGGATGCCTGTTTCCAAGAGGGCCTGATTGAACGCGCCCGCGAGCTCAATCACCTGTTCCACCGAGGTCCCAAAACATCGGCCACGCAGCGAATTGTCCGCGTCCTCCTCAAAAGAAATGTCCAGGACCGGGCAGAGGTCTAAGTTAAACCCGAACAGGCGCAGTAATTCTCCCGTGACCCGACCATGTTCCCGAACGAGGGCAGGAACACCTTTTTCTCTGAGCTGCTGGGCGTTTGGCGGCTCGTTTCCGATGAGTTTGAGGCGAGAGACCCTGCCACCTTCCTGGTCGATGGTTATGATCGGCTCGACCCGCGACAAATCTCGCAGGTCCTCGATAAGCTTCCGAAGCTGGGACGCCGAGCGAATGTTACGCCCAAAGAGAATATACCCTCCCGGCTGTACCTTGCGGAAAATGCGGGCGGTCTCAGGATCCATCTCTAGTCCGGGCACACCAACGAGCAGAAGTTGACCTAAGCTACTTTGTTCCATAGGTTGCCCCGCATGTTACGGTTCCTGGCCTGCATCACCACTCTTTTCTGGTAGACTTCCTCCTTAATCGGCCAAGATGTGTGCACGAAGACAGGCTCGCAGTGTAACGGAGGCGCAAAACCGTAATGCTTAGACTTGGGCTATACGGGGGGTCGTTCGACCCGATTCATCACGGGCACCTGATCCTCGCGCGCCAAGCCATGGAGGATTTATTTCTCGACCGCGTAATTTTCATTCCCGCGGCCGAGTCTCCGTTTAAGCCGGATCACTTGGGCGCGTCAGCCGGAGATCGTTTGGCTATGATCAGCCTTGCCATTCAGGATGAACCTCGTTTTGACGTCGACTCGCTCGAGCTCAATCGAGAAGCGCCCTCCTACACGATCGACACCGCTCGGGCGTATAAGGTCCAGTATCCAAAGGACGCACTCTTTTTTCTGATCGGCGAAGATCATGTCCCTGCGTTGCACAAATGGAATGAGTTTGAGCAATTGGACCAGCTTGTAAATTTCGCCATCTTGAGCCGATCGGACCTGCCGTTAGAAGTGCATTATCCTGTGGTCCGTCGGCGCTTCGATCTCTCGTCGACTGAGATCAGAAACAGGGTTGCCAACAATTTACCAATCTCGTATCTGGTTCCGGAGAACGTGCTACGTTATATTCACGAGCGAACTCTTTACCGAGGAGAGGCCTATCGGAGCTGAGGACTTAGTCCGGCTTTGTGTACGGCTGGCCGAAGACAAGAAGGCTGAGGACATCGTGGTTCTCGATCTTCGGGGGATTTCGTCCTTCACGGATTTCTTTGTTATCTGCTCCGGCACCTCTGAGCCTCATCTGAAGGCGATCAGCAGCGGTATCCGGGAAGGTTTAAGGGAACATGCCTGCCTCTCTCCGCTGGCATCCGAAGGTTCTGTTGCGAGCCAGTGGCTCGTGATGGATTATTCTGAAGTTCTCGTCCATATTTTCCATCAGAAGAAACGCGAGTTCTACGCGTTGGAAAATTTATGGAGCGACGCACCGCGTCTCAATTTGGTTTCGTAATTTCCCCCCAATGTTCAAGCAACGTGAGGCTATAATTCGACTTCTCAAAGACGACGATCCGGAAACAGTCCATCTCACCAAACAGCAGCTCGCCGAAGGTGGTGCAGAGACAATCCCGGATCTCCGAGATCTCTTATCGACCGATGACAAACAGGTGGCTTTTCATATCCAGGAGATCCTCTCGGAAATTGAAATCCGGCACGCGAAAATCGCGTTCGAAGAAATCTGCCAAAAAATCTCTGATCCAGTCGAGCTGGAGCGGGCATGTTGGTATTTGGCGCAGATTTTTATTTCTGGAGTAGACGTTGAACCGTACCAGAAAACAATCGACTTGTGGGGTCGCGAGTTGAGAGTTCGCGTATCAGCCCAACATTCGGATACCTCTCGAGTCGTGGCCATGGCTCAATTTTTCGGCACGGATCTCGGGTTTCGCGGCAATGCAGATGACTATTACAACGTTCGCAATTCTCTCCTCCCCTGCGTCATCGACTCGAGACTCGGCATACCCATTTCGCTCTCAGTTTTGTACATGATCGTCGCGCGAAGAGCGTCCATCGCAGTTGACGGAATCAACCTCCCTGGGCACTTCGTCGTTCGACATGGTGCAGTGCTTTTTGATCCGTTCGAGGGCGGTCGCATTCTATCAACGCACGATTGTGCCGAGATTCTGTCAAAGCAAGCACTCACTCTGCATCCGAGCCATCTCCAGATCGCCGATCCCAAAGTGATCCTAGTGCGTATGCTGGGCAATCTTTTGTACATTTTTGAGCTGGAAGACGACGAGGCCTTGCACGCGATGGTCACAAAATGGATCCAACTTCTGGACCCAAAATGAGTTCACTGGCACGCGTCGAAGTCCTAAACACCGGCACGGAACTCCTTTTCGGCAGCGTCATCAACACGCACCTCTCCTTTCTCGGCCAACAACTTTTTCCCCTTGGATTGCGCGTGCAACGACAGGTGACTGTTCCCGATGGCGACGCGATTCGTGACGCGATTCTGGAGTCCGCCAACCGGTGCGATATGATTCTCCTGACCGGCGGTCTCGGTCCGACCTCGGACGATATCACCCGCGAAATCGTTGCAGAGCTAACCCGTCGCCCGTTGCAGTATGATGATCGAATTTTTCAGAAGATCAGAGAACGATTTGAGCGGCGCGGTTTAAAATTGACCGATCGCATTTCCCGACAGGCCTATGTGCCGGAAGGGGCTACGGTTCTTACCAACGATTTCGGGACAGCTCCCGGGCTTTATCTTCCTGCCCGAACCGGTATTCCGCATCTCTTTCTCTTTCCCGGCCCCCCGCGCGAGCTCCAGCCGATGTTCAATACCTACGCGTTGCCGATCTTGCAAAACCTGGCTGCTAACCACGATCTTCATGCCCGAATCTTTCGGACAACCGGTCTGGGCGAATCATACATCGAGAAAATGGTTGGTGACCAACTCCTGGCCATACCAGGTTTGGAGCTAGGGTATTGCGCGCGCATGGGCGAGGTGGATATTCGCATTATCGGCTCTCGATCCGCCGTCCATGCAGCCGAGGAGATCATTCAAAGCGAACTGGCCCGGTACATCATCGCAACCGAAGAGAAAGAATTGGAGGACGTTATCGTCCAACTCTTGACCGCGCAACGTGCGACGTTAGCGACCGCCGAGTCTTGTACCGGAGGATTGCTGGCGAACCGTGTCACAAACGTTCCCGGATCCTCGGCCGTTTTTGTCGAAGGAAACGTCACGTACTCAAACGATGCAAAGACACGAACACTTGGTGTTTCTGCAGAGCTGATCTCTGCTGCGGGAGCGGTCAGCGAGGAGGTCGCCCGGGCCATGGCCGAGGGAGCTCTGCAACGAAGTGGCGCCACTTTCGCTCTCTCAACTACGGGTATCGCCGGCCCTGATGGCGGCACAGCTCAAAAGCCGGTGGGAACGGTCTTCGTCGGCTTGGCGAGCTGTGCATACGCCACTCAGGTCGAGAAGTTATTCTTTCCCACGGATCGCCAGAGCTTTAAGCGCATGTGTACCCAGCACGCGCTCGATATGTTGCGGAAAAGGCTTTTGGGAATTTGAAGGACTCGAGGATTTCAAGTTTTGGGTTTTGCGTTTTGAGTCAGCTGTCGAAACACGTGGCGAACTCGGAATTCGGCCCGTATCACTCAAAACCCAAAACCCAAAACCCAAAACTTGAAACTCTTCTCCCCCAACTAGGCCATTAGATTCAGCAGGTTCTCCTGCGAAAACTCTTCATGGCTCAGTTCTCCTGTCAGAAATCCCTCGCGCAATACGACAATTCGACGCGCCAGGTTCAGGAGCTCCGGCAGCTCAGAAGAGATCATCAACACCGCCAATCCCTGACAAGCTACCTCATCTAGTAGCTGGTAAATCTCGGCTTTAGCACCCACATCGACGCCTCGCGTCGGCTCATCAACGATGAGCAGATCGCAGCTGCGCGCCAGCCACTTCGCAAGTGCAACCTTTTGTTGATTCCCGCCGCTCAGGCCTGCTGTGATGGATTCGATCGAAGGTGCCTTAACCCGGAGACGCTTGGTTAGCCTCTCCACTTCTGTCAATTCACGGACGCGATCGACGAATCCTAAATTTGTAAAATGATCAATGTGCGGCAACGATACGTTATCGGAAATATTCATCGAGAGAACCAAGCCCTCTTTCTTCCGGTCTTCGGGTAGAAATCCGATCCGTCGTCGCATCGATTCCTGCACATTGCCGAGTTTCAGCTTTTCTCCCTTGATAAACACTTCGCCGGTAGCGTGCTTATCGAGCCCAAAGATTGCTTTCGCCGTTTCGGTTCGACCCGCACCGACAAGTCCGGCCATCCCGACGATCTCGCCGCGCCGCACGGCGAATGAAATATTCTCAAATTTACCTATTGAAGACAGATTCTTGATGCGGAGTATTTCTTCGCCCGGCTCGAGATCGAGATGCTTCGGTCGCCTGGTCAACACCTCGCGACCAACCATCTGCCGAATCACTCGATCACGATTGGTATTTGCGATGAGTTCGGTCGCAACATGCTTGCCGTCGCGAAGAACGCTGATCGAGTCACAGATTTTGAAAATCTCGTCCATTCGATGTGATACGTAAACGATCGTCACACCTCGTCCTTTCAACCGATTGATCAGCTTAAAGAGGTGTTCGCTCTCGTTCACCGACAACGAGCTGGTCGGTTCATCGAAAATAATGATCCGCGCATTCACGCCGACCGCAGCCGCAATTTGAACCATCTGTTCCTGACCGGTCGTGAGCTGAACCAAAGGCTTATCAACGTCAATATTCGCCTCAATTTCGTTCATCAACGCCTCCGCTCTCTCCCGTAGCTTTGGCATGTCCACGAAACCCGCCTTCGTAGGCATTCTTCCTAATTGCAGATTTTCCGCCACTGTCAGGTTTGGGCAGAACGCCAGTTCCTGATGGACAAGAGCTATTCCGAGCCCCTGCGCATGCCGCGGGTCGGTCGGTCTGACTTCATGCCCTTCGATTTTGATGGTTCCTTCGTCGGCCGTGTAAACTCCGGCAATAATCTTACCAAGCGTACTTTTACCGGCTCCGTTTTCACCCATCAATGCATGAACTGAACCTTGTTCAAAATTTACCGACACGTCGTCAAGAGCACGAACGCCCGGGAAATTTTTCGAAATATGTTCGACCGTGAGGAAGGCCATAGGGGGAGAGGGGTTCAGGGCCAGTGAGAAGTGAGAAGTGAGAAGTGAGAAGTGAGAAGTGAGAAGTGAGAAGCGAGAAGTGAAAGGAATACGCCGAGAACAAATGCGAACGGTACGCGGTGAGGCGCCATCATTCACCGCTCACGGCATTTTCCTCTCACCTCTCACCTCTCACTTCTCACCTTTCCCCTTTTCACAACTCGGGCTCCCGGAGCCTGAAAGCTCCGGGAGCCCGTCATTCATTAGACTGTTTCAGCGCTTACTTTTTGGGCAACCATTTTTCCCAATTCTTCGCGAACTCATCCACGTTGTCCTTGGTGATGGGAATCAGTTCTGCCTTCACGAAAGTGGAAGGCGGATTTTTGTTTTCCGCGACCTTGTCGTACAGCATGTCGACTGATTTGGAGCCCCATTCGTAGACTTGCTGCGCCAGCAGGACTTGAACGTGACCGCTTCGGAGGTAACCAAGCTGCGCAGGTAGCGCATCGACCGCTACGACTTTGACCGTGCCAGGAGCGAATTTGATGGCATTGTCAGTGAACAAAGGCCAGCCTCCGACCATTGCCCAGCCGGTGATTTCTGGATGAGCCTGCATCACCTGCTCAACCTTGGCAGCCGCATCTTGGGGGGTTTCCTTATGATAATAGGAGTCAAGGATCTTGATGTCGGGATACTTTTTGGCCTCTTCCTTCACGCCTTGGACGCGTTTCTGGAGATTGGGAGCGTTTTGGTTGCCGGCAAGAATCGCGACAACCCCTTTGCCACCCATTTCCTTGGCCAGTTCAGACATAACCTTCTGACCACAGTCGATATCGTCGGTGCCGAAAATGGCAAGCCGTTTACTCTTTGGCGCGTCAGAGTCAAACATTACCACTGGCACGCCGCTATCCACGGCTTTGTCGATTGCGTCAGTCAATTTGTTGGCGTCTGAGGCGCTTATGGCGATGCCATTCGCCCCGGCATTTACCAATTGTTCAACTGCGTCAGCCTGCTTCTGCGGATCTTCTTCATTTGGAGTGCGCCAGTCGATCTTGATGTCCACTCCGTGTTCCTTACTGAGCTTCGCAGCCTCGTCCTCAGCTCCGGTCTTGGCAGCTTGGAATACAGGGTTGTTATTGGATTTGGCAATGACGCCAAACGTGTACGTCTTATCGGCAGCAAAACCAGTAGCTGCCGCCAAGCCTAAAAGGCTCGTTAGAGTTAGACCTAATTTTCTTATCATTTTGTTTGGGGAGTTATAGAAACTGGAGTGTCGCTCGACTCGATCACTTCCTTTTTAATACGGCTTGTTTTGGCCAACAAACGTCTGTTGGCCAACCAGGCATTGAACTGGTCAAACAACACCGCGGCGATCACGACCAAACCGATGACAATCTGGCTGTAGTTTTGCGGGATGTTAAGGATGACCAATCCGTTCGAGATCATTTGAAGGATGACGGCTCCTAATAAGGCACCAAGGGCTGTGCCTTTGCCGCCTACAAGGCTCGCGCCGCCAACCACGGCTGCGGCGATAACGTTCAGTTCATACCCTGAACCGTCTCCGGACGAACCCGCGCCATAATAGCCTAAAGATAAAACTGCCGCGATTCCTGCAGTTAGTCCTGAGATCGCGTATACGAGAACTTTTACGCTGCCGACACGAATCCCGCTGTAGCGACTCGCCGTTTCATTGCCCCCGATCGCGTACACTTTCCGGCCTATGGCCATTTTCGAAAGAAAGATGCCGCCGATAATCATGACGATAATCATCACAATCAGCGGAACCAGGCTTAGCCCGTTGAATTCTTGCCGAACGAAATTTCGAAAGGCTTCCGGGAAACCGCCGATGGACTGTCCGTTTGTCTGCACGAACGCGATACCTCGATAGATCGCCATCGTACCTAACGTGATGATGAACGGGTGGACGTTGAAAGCCGTGATCATCACTCCGTTGGCAAATCCGCACAATACCGCAACGCCTACGGTCACGAGAACTCCAATGATCACAGAACCGATGCCACCAGAAGACCCGTACTGCGTCAGGAACAGCGCTCCACAAACCGAGGCAAGCGCGTAGATAGCGCCGACAGAAAGATCGATTCCTGCAGTGATAATGACCACGGTCATCCCGACAGCCATGATCGCAAAGAAACTCGTGTCCTTTGCAATCTGGATAAGGGTGCGCGGATTGAAGAACTTATTGACGGTTTCAAAGGCCGGAACCTTTTGCCCATCCGGCGTCGTCTCGAAGACCCGTTCCGGTTTACCTTCCGCATTATTCTGAAACTTTGGAAGCTGAACCGATCCGCCAAAAACGGCCAGTAAAATACCGAGGACCACGATCGCCAATATTAAACCGCCTTCGGGGAATTTGGAGAAACTGAAGCTGAACTTGCTGGGGAGAGCCATGAGGAGTGGACCTTCTAATTCATGCTTGCGGAGGCGCTTGTCAAGCCGGAGTCACAACCCTTTCTCTGCTGCGGTCCGTCGTTGACATGTCTTGAAGCACCTCCATCGAAGAGATTCAGGCAACACATAGCATAAGCGCGAGCAAACGTAAACTTTC
>Ga0209039_10003488_pt1 | contig 12267 bp, 9 predicted proteins | sample BogFormECP12_OM1_FD_188238 | JGI IMG/M metagenome (GOLD analysis project Ga0209039, IMG submission 188238) | Bog forest soil microbial communities from Calvert Island, British Columbia, Canada - ECP12_OM1 (SPAdes) (version 2) | ecosystem: Environmental > Aquatic > Freshwater > Wetlands > Bog ...
CGGCACCGAAGCCAGCTACGGTTCCGACGGGCCGTCCTACGACTTGCGCATTACTGCCGGAGCCATCCGGGACTTCCACCGGCTCATCGGCTTCAGCCTCCCCGCCAAGCAAGCCAAGCTGGCTGAGATCGTCGAGCGCACCGGTTTTTATAACGTCGACCGCTCGGTCCGCATGATCAGCCGCGAGTCCAAGGGCTTCGAGACCACCTACAACCTCACCGAGCCGCGGAACCACTCCTATATCGTCGGCGGCACCGTGGTTGCTAATTGCAGTGAATACCTCCACCTCGATAACTCTTCGTGCAACCTGGCCAGCATCAACCTGCTCAAGTTCCTTCGCGATAACGACACCTTCGACGCCGAACGGTTCGCGAAGATGACTGAGCTGATGATTACCGCGATGGACATCTCGATCTGTTTCGCAGATTTCCCCACGGAGAAGATCACCGCCACAACCAGGGCCTTCCGCCAGCTAGGCATCGGCTACGCCAATCTGGGCGCGCTGCTGATGGCCACCGGCCACGCCTACGACTCCGAGGGCGGCCGGGCCATCGCCGCCGCGATCACTGCGCTGATGACCGGCTCCGCGTACAAGACGTCGGCCGGACTAGCCGCCGCCGTCGGTCCCTACGACGGCTACGAGCGCAACGCCAAGCCGCACAAGCGGGTCATCCGCAAGCACGCGGACGCCAGCGAGAACATCCGCCCGATCGGCCCGATGGAACGCGAGATCCTCGATCTGGCCAACGACACCTGGCAGAAGTGCATCGAGTTCGGCGAGACAAATGGGTACAGAAACGCCCAAAGTAGCCTACTCGCACCTACAGGCACCATAGGCCTCATGATGGACTGCGACACCACTGGCATCGAGCCCGACCTGGCCCTGGTCAAGTTCAAGAAGCTGGTCGGCGGTGGCTCCATGCAGATCGTCAACCAGACCGTGCCGCGCGCGCTGAAGAACCTCGGCTACCCGCACGAGCAGGTCGAGGCGATCACCGAGTACATCGCCGAGCACGGCCACGTGGTGAACGCCCCCGGCCTGCGGCCCGAGCACTACGAGGTGTTCGACTGTGCCATGGGCGAGCGCGCGATCGGCCCGATGGGCCACGTCCGGATGATGGCCGCCGTCCAGCCGCACCTGAGTGGCGCCATTAGCAAGACTGTGAACATGCCGGAAAGCGCTACTGTCGAGGAGATTGAGCGGATCTACTTCGAGGGCTGGAAGCTCGGCCTGAAGGCACTGGCCATCTACCGGGACAACTGCAAGGTCGGCCAGCCGCTCTCGGACGCCAGGAAGAAGCCCGCGGAGCCGGCCGCCCAAGCTCCGGCCGCCGCGCCGCACGAGCACCGGCCGGTCCGCAGGCGGCTGCCCAGGCAGCGGCCCGCCACCGTGACCAGGTTCTCCGTCGCGGGCGCCGAAGGCTACATGACCGCCTCCAGCTACCCGGACGACGGCGTGGGCGAGGTGTTCCTCAAGCTCGGCAAGCAGGGCTCGACGCTGGCCGGCGTGATGGACGCCTTCTCCATGGCCATCTCGGTCGGCCTGCAGTACGGCATCCCGCTGGATTCCTACGTGGCCAAGTTCACCAACATGCGGTTCGAGCCGGCCGGCCTGACCGACGACCCGGACATCAGGATCGCCAGTTCGGTGATGGACTACATCTTCCGCCGCCTCGCGCTGGACCACCTGTCCTACGAGGACCGCGCCGAGCTCGGCATCCTGTCCGCCGCCGAGCGCGCCGCCGAGGTCGCGGGCCACGACCCGGCCGGGCTGAGCGAGGAGGTCGACCCCGTGGAACTTGCCCAGTCGGCCGCCGTGGAACAGCCTCATCATGCCGAACGGGCCGCGGTGCCCGCCCCGGCCCCGGCTCAAGCCCCGTCGGCTGCCGCCCCCTTTCCCGCTGCGCCGCACAGCTCGACCGAACTGATCGAGGCTCAGCAGGGCCGGACCGCGGACGCTCCGCTCTGCCTCACCTGCGGCACCAAGATGCGCCCGGCAGGCAGCTGCTACGTCTGCGAAGGCTGCGGCTCCACCAGCGGCTGCAGCTGAAAGCGAGCCAAGACGTCACTTCCTGACCAGACGAATAATCAGATAACTGCAGTTCGGAGGGGTGGCGAGGCTTATAGCCTTCCCTTCCCTTCCCTTCCCTTCCCTTCCCTTCCCTTCCCTTCCCTTCCCTTCCCTTCCCTTCCCTTCCGTCGGCGCATGCGGTGATCATGTGGGCCTTCGTTTCGTATCTGTGTTTGATATATAACGTAGTACTATGACGTGATGGAACACATCTACTAGCAACGGAGGTCCGGGATGGGACGTGCCAAGGCATCCGATGCGACCGGTCCGCACCTTACCGACCGTCAGCGCAAGATCCTGCATGCCATCGAGGGTTCCGTGCAGGCCAGCGGTTACCCGCCGACCATGCGGGAGATCGGGGACGCGGTCGGGCTGGCGAGCACCTCGAGCGTCGCTTATCAGCTGTCGGCGCTGGACGTCGAGAATGGCGACATCGTCGCCGCCATGCTAAAGGACGATACGTCGGCGGATGGCCAGGCCACGGTCAAGACGTTCAAGAAGACCGATGAGCACGTCTGGCTGATCCCGCAGAACTCCGCCTACACCCCCATCGTGGGCGACGAGGCCAAGATCTTGGGCAAGGTCGTCGCCGTGCTCCGCCGGGTCTGACGCGAGCCTGCGCTGACCTGCCTGGATCCCGTGGCTCGTTCGCGCACCGTGGCGATCAGCCGAATCAGCACGCTCTGGCCGGGTAGCAGCCACCCGAACTCGGCGCCCAGCTCGCCGCGCCAGCGCTGGACTGGCTGCACTCCCGCGGCTGGCAACTTCACCCCAACCGCTATGCCCCGCCGATTACAGATAGCCGCCAGCATCAAGTCACGTGACGCTCAGGATCCTGTACCAATCCTCGTCACAGACCTGCTTGCGCTACGGGGCTTCAGGGTCTCCCCCCGCCTCGCCGGTTACAAGGGCATTAAGTCCCGACCGGGCGGCCGCACGGCGTTGTCGACTCGTTACCAAAGTTCATGTATCTAACGGCCCTATCCGCCGTCCGATCAGACGGGTGGCTTCCGGCTGCGCTTGTGGCCGGACTTCCGCGACCGCTGAAAGATGGGGGTGCATTTCACATGCCGGACCCGACTGCGAACTGGTTCTTCGAGCCCCGCCGTGACGGCGCTGGGATCGGGCACGACGACGACTCGGCGCCCGGCCTGACCTGCATTCCGCCGGCGCTGCTGCAGCGCCATGGCGCGCGCGTGCTCGACCCGAGTACCGCCGCGGCGGTGCCTGACTCCCGGCAACCAGGGTCGACCGCCCACCGGCCACCAAAGTCGACCGTATACCGAGCCAGGACACTGCTGATTCCGGCCTACCTGCTGCGGGACGCAGCCGTCACTCAGGCGATCAACGCCGCGCTCGTCCACGTCGGGATGGGCATCGTCATCCCCGACCTGGATACCCGGCCGGTCCGCAGCAACGGGCGTGCCGCTCAGCTCTTGGAGCGACTGCCCCGCCCGGCGGTGCTGGTACCGATGGCTATGGAGGGCAAGCCCGTGCTGCCGGTGGTGGTCAACGCGTGGGTAGCGCTGCAGACCCTGCGCGCGGCGGCCGATGCCGCGGCCGAAGATGCGGTGCTGAACAAGCAGGTTGTCAGGCAGATCGCGCTTGAGCACCTGCTGGTCGGCTCGGCCATCACCGGGAGCCCGTCCACCGAGGGCAATCCCGTCTCGGGGAGCCCGTCCACCGAAGGCAACGGGGTCACCGGGCCGGACAGCACCAACTCCTACGTCTACAGCGGCGACACACGGACCCCGGTTGCCCTTTCTCTCCGCCCGCCCGCCCGCAGGCCGCTCGAGGACTGCGGACCGCGGCGTCCGGTAGTCGCGGTCCTGGACACGGGCGTGCGTGCCCATCCGTGGCTGGACGTGAAGCCGAATCCGCCGGACGGATACAAAACCGAGACCGACGGGTTTGTCCAGATCGATCTCGACCTGCAGAAGGCCCTCTACCTGGATACCGAATCAGTAGCCCAGCAGGGGGACCAGCCGCGCCAGCTGATCAAGCACCCATGGGACAGGCCGACCACGGCGGACCCGCTGATCGGCGAGCTCGAGACCACTCTCGGCCACAGCACGTTCATCTCCGGGATCGTGCGTCAGGTCGCCCCCGATGCCCAGGTCCTGGCCGTACGGATCATGCACAGCGACGGCATCGTCAACGAATGGGACCTCATCGATGCTCTCACCCTGCTCGCCGACCGGATCGCGGTCGCCGAGGAGGGCGACATGGCGGGGATGGTCGATGTGGTTTCGCTGTCCCTGGGCTACTTCGACGAGTCCCCAGCCGACGAGCTCTACAGCTCGGGGCTGTGGCAGGTCATCGAAGTGCTGCTCAGCCTGGGTGTCGCCGTCGTCGTCGCCGCCGGGAACTTCTCCACAAGCCGCAGGTTCTACCCGGCGGCGTTCACCATGCTGCCGAGGCCGGGACCGGTGCCCTTGATCAGCGTGGGCGCGCTCAACCCGAACAGTACCAAGGCGCTGTTCAGCGACGACGGCCCCTGGGTAACGGCCTGGGCCAAGGGCGCCTCGGTGGTCAGCACCTTCCCGGATGACGTCGATGGCTGCCGCAGCCCGGAGATCAGGATGCGGGCGCACCCGGACGGCGAGGTGCCACCGCAGGATCCGCGAGCCGTGGAACGCGAGGCGCTCGATCCCGACGATTACCGGGGCGGCTTCGCCGTGTGGAGCGGCACCTCGTTCTCGGCTCCGCTGCTCGCCGCGCGCATCGCACGGCAGCTCCTTGAGGACGCGGCGGCCGATCCCGGGCTCGCGCTGGACCAGCTCGGGCCGGAGGCGGCGACGAACCGGACGGTGACTGCGCTCATGGAAATGCGCTGGCCGGGGTGAGCATGGCGGATGACCCCAGGTCCGTCACCGCGCCGCCCAGCCGGCCGGATCGCAACGCGCGCATCGCGGGCATGGTGAACGCGGCCAGGGAAGGCAGCGAGGATGCACTCGGCCAGATCGTGACGGAACTCAGCCCGCTGCTGTGGCACGTCGCGCGGGCGGCGGGGCTGAGTTCCTGTGAGGCGGAGGACGTGGTGCAGACGGTATGGATGCGTCTGCTGTCTCACCTCGACGGCATCCGTACCTCGGCGGCGCTCACCGGCTGGCTGGTCGTGACGACCAGGCGGGAAGCGTGGCGGGTGCGCGCCGCGGGGCGCAGGCAGCTGCCGGCCGACCATGACTGGCTCGCCGCGCTGCCCGACACCGGACCCGGCTCGGAGGAGCAGGTCATCATCGATGATCAGCGCCGTGCGCTGTGGGTGGCCATCGGCCAGCTGTCCCGGCGGTGCCAGGAACTGCTGCGGATCATCGCCTTCGTGCCGCACCCGGACTACCAGGCGGTTGCCGCCGAACTCGGCATGGCAGTCGGGAGCATCGGCCCCACCCGCGGCCGGTGCCTGGCCAAGCTCCGCGCGATGCTCGCCGGATAACCCTGATGGGAGTCATCGATGAAGTCCTCGGATGCAGGGTCCTCGGAAGCAGGGCCGGACGAACCGGTGGACGCGTTCGATCTCGCGATCCTGGACGGTATCCGGGAGATCTTCGAACAGGCCGACCCGATGCCCGCGGACCTTCCCGAGCGGATCAAGTTCTCTCTCGCCCTGCGGGACCTGGAGGCCGAGGTGGCCCGGCTCGCCGCCGAGGAGGACCCGCGGCTGCTCGCCGCGCGGGGCGCGGAGCAGAGCCGGACCATCACGTTCGACAGCGACAGCCTGACCATCATGATCCGAATCGACTCGAACAAGGACGGCACGGTGCGCATCGACGGCTGGCTGGCGCCGGCGCAGCGCCGTGAGATCGAGATGCGGACCGCGGCGGACACACTGCGCGAGGTCAGCGATGTGCAGGGGCGCTTCGCCTTCGCCAGCGTGCCCCGCGGAACCGCCCGGCTGTCCGTCCGGCCGGGCGAGCAGGGACAGAGCGGACCCGGTCGGCCTGTGGTGACCCCGACGCTCATTCTCTGACGCATAGTTCTTTGACGCACAGTTCTTTGATGCACAGCCTGGGGGAGACGAGGGCTGGATGTCCAGCGCAGAACGCGGTCTGCTCAAGGCCGATCGCGCCGCGAGCCGAGCGCGCGAGGCGTATCAGCGCGGCCTTCGCGCGGGCGCTGCCGGGCGCCCGGCCGTCGGCGCCCGGCATCTGCGCGCCGGGCTGCTGTTGCTCAGCTGGGACGGGGACCGCCCGGACGCACGGCAGGTGCGCGAGGCAGACCGGGCCGTCGCGGCCAGGCTGCTGATAAGCCTGGCCCATCTCGAGGCTGAGCAGGGCCGCACCGAATACGGGCTTGCCCTGCTGGACCGGGCCGAAGACATGACCGCGGCGGATGACCGCGGGATCCTGCTCTCTCAGCGGGCCTTGCTGCTGCTGCGGACGTGGCGGGTCAGCGAGGCCCTGCGGTTCTTTGACGAAGCGGTGCCCCTGCTCAAGGGGTACGCCGATGCGGCGGTACTGGCCCGGGTGCTGCTGAACCGCGGAGTCTTGCACCTCAACACCGGTGCCGTCCGGCGGGCCCGGGCGGACTTCGCCTGGTGCGAGCGCCTGGCGGCAGCAGGGGGACACAGCCTGATCGCGGCCAAGGCGGCGCACAACCTGGGCTGCTGCGATCTGCTTGCGGGTGACATTCCGGCCGCGCTGAGGCTCTTCAACGTGGCCGCCGACGGCTTCCAGCACAGTGCGCCAGACTGGCTGCCCGTGCTGGCGACCGACAAGGCCCATGCCCTGCTCGCGGTCGGCCTGGCCGACGATGCGGTTAGCGAACTTGGCGGCGCGATTGCCTCGTTCCGGCGGCAGCGGCTTGATCAGGATCTGGCGCAGGCAGAGCTGGCCCTGTCGCTGGCCGCGCTGGCTGCGGGCACGCCGGCCGTCGCGCGCCGCTGGGCGGCTGCGGCGCAGCGGCGCTTCCGCCGCCAGGGCAACGATGCGTGCACCTGCCTGGCCGAGCTCACCCGGCTGCGCTCACGGTTTGCTACCGCGCGCCGCCCTGGGCCGCTGGCCGGCGAGGCCGTGCTCCTCGCCGGGAGGCTGCGCCGCTGCGGGCTGCGCAACGACGCGGACCTGGCGGAGCTGATCGCGGCTCGCGCGCTGATCGCGGTCGGCCGTCCCGCCGAGGCGAGGCAGCGGATCGCGGCCACGCGCCACGGCGGCCCGGCCACCTCGCTTGAGATCAGCCTGCTGCGCCGGCTGGCCAGGGCCGAGCTGGCCGGGCTGGAGGGACGGCCCTCAGGGATGCTGGCCGAACTCCGCTCCGGCCTGGCCATGGTGCAGGCTCGTCGCGGCCGGCTTGGCAGCGTCGACCTGCAGACCGGCGCCGGGGCTCTAGGCGCCGACCTGGCCGCCGCCGGTCTGCGGCAGGCACTGGACCGCAGGTCGGCGCCCCTGGTGTTCGCCTGGCTGGAACGGTCCCGAGCGCAGGCGCTGCGGGTCAGGCCGGTGCGCCCGCCTGCCGACTCGCAGGCAGCGGAAGTCCTTGCCGAGCTGCGCCAGCTCAGCTACCTGATACGCAAAGCCGAGCTGAACGGTCACCGCGATCCGGCCGCGATCGGCAGGCGCGCCACCCTGCAGCGTGAGATCAGGGAGCGCAGCTGGCAGGCCGCCGGCCTTGGCGAGGCGGCCGACCGGGTCAGCCTGGGCGAGATAACCGCGGTCCTCGGCTCAACCGATCAGAGCCTGATCGGCATCCTGGCCCGCGACGGCCGGATGCACGCGGTCGTGCTGAGCCGGGGAACCGCACGTCTGGTCGGGCTCGGCGATTTCGAGGCGGCCGCCGAGGCGGCCCTGCGCCTGGTCGCCGACCTCGACACGCTGGCCGGACGGCGGCTGCCTACCCGGCTCGCGGAGGTGATCAGGGAATCGATCAGGCGCCAGACCGACGTGCTTACCGCCGAGATCGTCGCGCCGCTGCGGTCTTGGCTCGGCGACGGCGGCGTCGTCATCGTGCCGACGGGAGCGCTGGCGAGCATTCCGTGGAACATGCTCCCGGACCTGCGCGGCCGCCCGGTCACGGTTTGCCCCTCGGCGTCGTCATGGCTGGCCGCATCGCGCCGCGGCCCGCCTTCGGCTGGGCCCGCGCCGCCGCTGCTGGTCGCGGGGCCGGATCTGGCGCACGCGACCGGTGAAGTCACCGAGATCGCCAAGATCTACCCGGGCTGCCGCCCGCTGCTCGCGGAAGCGGCCACCGTGAGCGCCACCTTGCGCGGGCTCGACGGGACCTGGATGGCTCACCTGGCCGCGCACGGGCATCACGATCGCGAGAATTTCCTTTTCTCTAGGCTCGACCTGGCCGACGGCCCGCTGATGGCCTACGACATCCAGCAGCTCACGGCCGCTCCCCGTCAGGTGATCCTCTCCGCCTGTGATGTCGGGCGGTCGGTCGTGCGCCCCGGCGAGGAACTCTTGGGCTTCACCGCGGCCCTGCTTCACGTCGGTACCGCGACGGTAATCTCCAGCGTCGCCCGAGTGGCCGACGACGCCGCGGTCGGCACCATGACCGGCTACCATCGCGGGCTCGCCGCGGGTGCCAGGCCCGCCAGGGCGCTCGCCGAAGCGGTTCTCCCGGAGCCGTTCAGCCCGTTCATCTGCTTCGGCGCCGGCTGATCTGCGGCTCTGCTCCTGTCCTTGTCACCGCCTTGCGGGCCAGGAAGGCCAGCATCGCGGCCTTCAGCGGCGAATGCCCGCGCCCGGGCGCCACGGGACGAGGCTGGCCCGGACCGGTACGCCAGACCGGGCGATAGGAGGCTCATTTGCTCAGCTTAGACTGATCAGCTTAGACTTAAGGTATGGCCGACGATACCGATGTCCGCGAGGTCGCCGCCGCGCTGCGCGTCAGCATCGGCCTGCTCTTGCGGCGGATGCGGCAGGTCCGGGTCGAGGGTGAGCTCACCGTGCCGGAGATGGCGGCGCTCGCGCGGCTGGACCGAAGCGGGCCGGCCACATCGAGCGCGCTGGCCAAGCTTGAGCAGATCAGCCCCCAGTCGATGGGCGCCACGCTGAGCGCGCTAGAGGCGCGCGGCCTGGTCGGGCGGGGCCCGGACGCGCAGGACGGCAGGCGGGTGGTCCTCTCGGTCACCGAAGCTGGCCGGCGGGTGCTGCGGAACAAGCGCGACGCGCGCACTGAGCAACTGGCCCGGGCCCTGTCGGCCGGGTTCACCCCGGCCGAGCTCAGCCAGCTGATGGCGGCCGCGCCGCTGCTCGAGCGCCTGGCCCAGTGCATCTGATGGAGGCATCCGGCGGAGGGCATCTGATGGGGCACCTGATGAGGAGCAGCTGATGCGGCCGACCGCGCGGACCCAGCGGGAGACCGCCCAGGATGACCGTTACAAGTGGGTCGCGCTGGCGAACACCACCGCGGCCATGTTCATGGCGACGCTCGACGGGTCGATCGTCATCATCGCGTTGCCGGCCATCTTCCGCGGCATCCACCTGGACCCGCTGGCGCCTGGCAACATCAGCTACCTGCTGTGGATGATCATGGGCTACCGGCTCGTCCAGGCGGTGCTCGTGGTGTTCCAGCTCAGCCTGTTCCGCATCCGGGCCTTCACGGCCGGCAACCTCGCGGGCCTGGCGGTGTCCATCGCCCGGGGCGGGCTGCAGTTCATGCTCATCATCTGGCTGCAGGGGATCTGGCTGCCGCTGCACGGCTACGACTATAGTGTCACGCCCCTCTGGGCAGGCATCTTCCTGCTGCCCCTCACCGCCGGGTTCCTCGCCTCGGGCCCGGTAGCGGGAACTCTGTCGGACCGGTTCGGTTCCCGTGGCATCACGACCGCCGGGTTGGCGGTCTTCGGCGGCAGCTTCATCGGCCTGATGCTGCTGCCCGTCGACTTCCCTTACTGGGCCTTCGCCGTGCTCATCGCCGCGAACGGGATCGGGAGCGGCATGTTTGCCGCCCCCAACTCCTCCTCGATCATGGGCAGCGTGCCGGCCGCGCAGCGCGGCGCGGCCTCGGGCATGCGCTCGACCTTCCAGAACACCGGCACGGCGCTGTCGATCGGGGTGTTCTTCTCGGTCATGATCGCCGGGCTGGCCAGCAGCCTGCCGAAGACGCTGGCCAGCGGCCTCCACCACCAGGGCGTGCCGTCCGGCGCCGCCCACCAGATCGCCTCCCTGCCACCGGTGTCGTCGCTGTTCGCGGCCGTCCTCGGCGTGAACCCGCTGGGCCACCTGCTGGCGGCCCGCGGCGTGCTGTCCGCCCTCCCGGCCGCGGCCCGGCAGACCATCACCGGCCGGGAGTTCTTCCCCGATCTGATCTCCGGGCCTTTCCAGCACGGCCTGGTCGTGGTGTTCGCCCTGGCCACCGCCCTGACCGTGCTGGCGGCCCTGGCGTCCGCGCTGCGCGGCGGCCGGCCCGTCCCCCCGCCGGACGCCACCGCTGCCCATCGAGCCGGCGTTGTAACCTCCCGGACCGGACGACCGCATGACCGCACGCACCCCGGGGGGGCGAGCGTGATAATGGCGTGGTGAACGAGCCGGAGATCAGGATCAGACCGGTTAACGAGGGTGACCGTCCCATGCTCTCCTGGCTCGTCGCCGAACTGTGGGGGTCGGAACTGGTCGCCGTGCACGGCACGGTGCTACGGCCCGCCGAGCTGCCCGGGTTCATCGCCGAACGGTCCCGCCGGGTGGTCGGCCTGCTCACCTACCAGCTGGTGGGCGAGATACTCGAGATCGTCACGCTCAACGCCGTCGAGCGCCGGGTCGGCATCGGGACCATGCTCATCGAGGCCGCGGCCGGCGCGGCGCGGCACTTCCGCTGCCGGGAGGTCCGGCTCACCACCACCAACGACAACGTCGACGCGCTTCGCTTCTACCAGCGTCGTGGGTTCCGGCTCGCCGAGCTGCGGCTGGGCGCCGTCGACCGCTCCCGGCAGGAGAAGCCCCAGATCCCCAGCGTCGGCGACTACGGCATCCCGCTGCACGACGAGATCGACCTCACGCTGCGGGTCTGAGGGTCCACGCCGGCAGGCGCTCCACGCCGGTTAAGCCGCGGCTCCCTTGACCGGCCGGCCCGGCCGGGCCGGCGTAGCCGATCCGGGATCCGTCCAGAACGACCACCCCGTCACGAATGGGCCCGCCGTGCCCGGGTATGAGCAGCTCAGCCTCGATTCGGTGCATCATTCTCCTCGCTGGACGGATCTAGAAGGATTGAGACCGCAGATGTGATGGTGATTATCTTGACGGGTCGGCGCATGCCCGGTCCATCATGGATAACCAGTCGCGTTCTTCACGGAGGCCCCAGGTTCAGGACCACCCTGCCGCATTTCTCACCGACAGTACCGACGTGTGTGCTGTCGCAGGCACCGGTGATGCGCTATACAAGGACGTACGACTGTCCGGCAACCGGGTGCGGGGGTCTTGGGTGAGGCGATCCAGCCGCCGGACTCGTGGCGTGAGCCCCGAGTCAGACTCTAGGGAGGCAGGGACATAGGGGCGAGGAAGCGTGATGCTGCCAAACGATAGGGCCCAGCCTGCGGCGCGAGAAAAGCCGAGCTGGGGTAGCCGCGTTTTGCCGTGGGTGGGCAAGGCGCCCCTCTACGTCAAGCTGATCGTTCTCGTGGCCGCCGTTTTCGCTTCTCCTTTCATCCTGCTGTATGCGCTAGGCAGCGGGGTCATCGATGTGGTGCAGAAGCGGCCCGGACGCACGGCCGCGTACGCGGTCGCCACCTGGGCCATCCCCGTCACGGCCTTCTCCCAGGTGCCCCGGCTGCGGGTGCTCCCGCTGATTGTCCTTTCCTTCGCTGTGGCCTGGGCGGCCGGCACGAGCCTGCTGGCCCGCTGGTACCTGCCGTGCCGCACCACGGCGTGGGCCATGCTGTGGTCACTGCCGACCGGGATCGTGCTGCTCAGGTCCTGGCCGCGCCAGCCGCTGGTCGGCGTGGTCGCGGTCGTTCTCGTCGCGTTCGCCGTGGTCGGCTGGCGGCTGGCCAAGGGCATCCAGGACACCCGCATGTACGGCGGCCGTGGGCCCGACGGTCGGACCGGCGCCACGTCTGCGGGCCACACGGGCGGCAACGGCGGCCGTCCCGCGAGCCGCCCAGGACCAGGCCATCCAGGACCAGGCCATCAGGGACCAGGCCAGCCTGGGGCGCCAGGCCACGGCGTCCGGGCTCAGGCCGCGGCGCTGCCCTACGCCGATCATGCCGCCCGCGACCACCAGGGCAACGGGTCTCACCTGCCCGGGCCGCGGCCGCA
>Ga0209039_10003489_pt1 | contig 12260 bp, 9 predicted proteins | sample BogFormECP12_OM1_FD_188238 | JGI IMG/M metagenome (GOLD analysis project Ga0209039, IMG submission 188238) | Bog forest soil microbial communities from Calvert Island, British Columbia, Canada - ECP12_OM1 (SPAdes) (version 2) | ecosystem: Environmental > Aquatic > Freshwater > Wetlands > Bog ...
ATCGATGATCTAATTTCATAATAGAACCGTTCTCAATATTCAAATTGATATAGAGCATTTATTACTTGATCCAGGTCACGTTCTGTAAGATCGTAATAGAACGGCAGGCGCAATAGACAATCCGCTGCCATTTCAGTTACCGGACAATCCCCTTGTTTGCCTCCAAACCGTCGTCCATATTCAGACAGATGAAGCGGCTGATAATGGAAAACAGACACGATACCATTTTCTCTTAGATGAGCCATCAGCAACTTACGAATATCTAGCGATGGCGTTAGGAGATAAAACATATGGTAGGCCTGGTCGCAATGTTCTGGCACCGTGGGCAGGATGATGCTATGGCGATCAGCCCAAGACCGGATGTTATGGTAATAATATTCCCAGATTTGTTTTCGTTTTTGTTGGATTTCCTGCCAGTGTTCTAGCTGGGCATAAAGCACAGCAGCCAGGATTTCCGATGGAAGATAACTTGAGCCAATATCGACCCAGGTATATTTGTCTATCAGTCCTTGAAAAAATCGACTGCGGTTGGTGCCTTTTTCCCGGATAATTTCGGCGCGCTCAATATAAAGATTATCATTAATTAAAAGCGCTCCTCCTTCACCGCAGGTAATGTTTTTTGTTTCATGAAAGCTTTGCGTCGCCAGACTACCAAAAGTACCGAGGTATTTCCCTTTGTACTTACCAAAAAGCCCGTGTGCGTTGTCCTCGATAACTGGAACGTTATGGCTACCGGCTATCTCCATAATTGTTTCCATTTCACATCCGACCCCGGCATAATGAACAACAATAATTGCTTTTGTGCGAGGAGTGATACGCTCTTCTATTTGTTTTTCATCGATATTAAGTGTATCCGGACGGATATCCACAAAAACTGGCACAGCCCCTCGCAAAACGAAAGCGTTGACGCTTGAAACAAAAGTAAAAGAAGGAACGATAACTTCATCTCCTGGTTGAATATCGAGAGATAATGCGGACATCTCCAATGCATGTGTACAAGAAGTGGTCAGGAGAACTTTTGGAACGTTCAGCTCTTTTTCAATTATTTGTTGACAATTTTTCGAGAAATACCCATCTCCTGAGATATGTGATTTCTCGAAGGATTGGGCGATGTAGGCTAATTCATTTCCTACCAGGCATGGTTTATTAAAATCGATTTGGATGTTTTCCATGACTAATCCGGCTTATTTGAGTTATGAGCAAGAGAATTTTCTTACCAGGATTGTGAAGTCGTACAGGTTGTAATCATGTAGTATAGCAATATTCTTAGAGAAGTGTGTTTTGCAATAATCAAACAAAAAACATGGATCGGCATAATAAAGATCTTCACGCATGCGGTCTACGTCTGAATATTTTGTTAAAAAATTAGCCGAAAAGCCTTTTTGGCTGATTTTATTCATTTTGGTCAATGACTCGATTACAAAATCGGTCCATTGTTGGACACTGGCTTCCAATCGGATATTGAAAACGCCACAAGCAACAGAATAGTCCACTTCAGGCAGGTGATCCGGATCACTGGTAAATTCAATTTTGGGTAAATTCTGATGCAGCTCTTTACCCTTCTCCACCATAGACTCAAGGATATCAAATCCGATATAACGGTCGAATCGGTAATCATTCGCTAAAAGATAATCGGCAAAAGATCCAAAACCGCTACCATAATCTAATATCGAGAAACCTTTTTTATCTTCGATCACTTTCAGCAATTGATAAAACCGAATGTGATGCGCCTCAATAGAATTCCAATCTACCCCTTGGGGGGTAGCACCATATGTCTTTAGTTTGTTGTCAAAATAAGAGCGTATTTTCTCCAGGTTCTCATTAAAATCCATGATTTCCTCAATATATTCCACAAATATATAGCTAAAGGCCAGCCATTTAACCTGAAATATACTCTATAGCATCCGGGCCAGTCATAAAAAGAAGGTCTACAATCGAGACTTGCGGTTCAAAAGGGGGATAGAGCTGTTTATATTCCGGATAATTGTAGGTCATATACTCCAATGTAATGCCGGCTTGCTCAAACTTATCATTCTCAATATAATCTCGTGCGGATGGACCGGAAATATAATGGGATGCGCCCACTGCCAAAAGTACCTGAATTAAGTGATCGGTTTTTTGACCGCTGGTATTCAACTCAGATGAACGCAAGAATTTCGTATGATTAATTCCCAAAGCATGAGCCAGGGTAATGGTAGTTTCAATTGTAAAATCCGCCAGGTATTCTGGATGTTGATTATAAAGCTCATCTAGAATTGCTCTATACATATCGAAGTATGGCGCCTTCGAATATGCCATTTGGATGGCTTTCCAATGATCCAAATTCCAGGGGGAATCCCAAACGATCTTGATTTGGTTTATTGGGATATGTTCTGTCTGAGATCCCTTGCTATAAACTGGGATTGTTAGCCACTGTTTGCCTTTGGGCGTTTTAATTTGGTTTCTATTTCGCCAGCCGCGTTTATCGAATTGAACATCGTCGTAAAAAACGAAAACATCTGCTTTAGCGATCTGGTGAAAGTAACCTCGCCAGGGAATGTAAGAAGGTTGGAGAATGACACAATTCATGTTATGTGAATAATCAATTCAGAATCAATGAATAGTTGCGATTTCATCCGATTCCTCTGGTTGTTCGGCCGAATCGGAATTGGAAGTACAAATAATTGTTTCCCCGATGACATAAGGCGGGCGTTCCATCGAACGGTCAAATACCCGAGCCAGATATTCACCGATCAATCCCAACGCAAACAGTTGCATCCCGCTGAATAACAACACAATTGAAGCCAGGAATGGAAAACCGGGTATGCTGCCCTGCGCAAAATAAGATGAAAGTACATAAATAAATACAATCAGACCAAATACGGTAAATGCAAATCCGGATAAGCTGGCAAACCTGAGCGGGACTGTGCTGAAACCAGTCAATATCAGGAATACCTGACTGAGGAGTTTTGTGAAATTGTAATTAGAGCTGCCAACCTCTCGTGGATTTTCGTCGACCCGGACACTTGTAAAGCGAGTGGTTCCCCAGGATAGCAAGACATCGATAATAACCCCGGGGCTTTGGTAGTTGGCAAATGCTTTCCTTAAATCAGTGCGAAAAGCTCGGAAGGCACTAATATCCCTGACAGTTTTGATCCCCATCACAAATGCCAGGGTTCGTTTTGAGATCGTAGATGCAAGGTTCCGCCAGAGCGAATGTGGACCTTTGCTAGGGGATCCGTAAACGACATCATAACCTTCGCATAATTTATCCAGTAATTTGTTGATCTCTTCCGGAGGATGCTGTAAATCATCATCCATTGTCACAATAACATCATAGCGGGCATTTCGGATTCCGCAAAGAAGCGCATTGTGCTGGCCGTAATTTCGCTTAAGATTTATGCCAGACACCCAGTTATGCCCTTTGCTGAGCTGGCTAATCTTTTCCCAACTATTATCTCGACTTCCATCATTAACAAGAATCAATTCGTAAACCTGTGCTAGGCAGGGCAGGGTAAGCGATAAGCGTTCTACCAATGTTGTCAGTGTTGCCGCACTGTTATAAACAGGCACAACTACAGAACAGGATGCGATTTTATGATTGTCCATTTGCAATCTCGCCCATCAGAAAAGTATAAACCGAAAAAAACATTATGCATATTGGCATGATTTATGGGCACTGATATTCATTACGCAAACTGATAATTGCGGCCTTATTAACAGGGTCAGGAGAAGATGATTTATTAATCCAGGACAGATTATCACAGAGTTTTGGTCGAAGTTGAGAATGACTAGCCTGGTCAACCTGACGAGTTAAATCCAATGCTTTTTGCCATTGTCCAGTCATGGCATATCCATCCGTGATAAGAAGATAATCTAAGGGATTTTCAGGGAAGAATTTTTTCTGAATTGCCTCCTCACCCAGCGTAACAACTTGTTCCCAATCACCTTGCTGGCGAGCTAAATCTGCTTTCTCATAATAATAACACCAGGTGTGTGCCGGCTCGGCGCCAAATATATCCTGAGGTGGTTTGGTTGGTGTGGCAGGGTTAGGGATGATTTGGTTAAGGTGGGAAATTTTTACTGCAGCTTCTAATCCATTGGGCATTGATGGGTAAAGGTTTGTTTGTTTTGGATCCAGGATACGCAGGCACCCGTTAATTGGATAAACAAATGTGAGAGCTTGAGAAGTTGTGCTGTTGAAGTTGAAGGCACGATAATCTTTGTGCATTGGAAGATTCTCTTTAAATGCAGGCAGGACTGTGCCCAATCGTTCTCGGGTATAGATCAAGAAATATGGCATATCGCCCGATTTAAAATCAGGTGCGTAGATCCAATTCAAGGGCGCAGTAAGTGAATTATCACTATAATAAGTTAGAGGCATTTGATCCGTTAGAAGTGAAGTCCCTGGTTTTAGACCAGGAGCTCGCCAGGTTAATTGCCAAAAAAAGTCAATTTGATTTTGCCATTCGCGCCGATAGGTATTTGCATTCTGGTATTGAAGACCAATCGCTAGACCAACAATAAGACCGAGAAGGATGATTTTTTGTGGCCTGGATTTAATGAGCCATTCCAACAAACCGACCACCAGCAGACAGGAACCCAGCATGAAAGCCAGAGTAAAACGATCATAAGGGAAATTTAAATCAATCGGCAACTCGGTTATCCAAAAGGGCCAGCCTGCAACCAATAATGTAAAAACGCCGATTAAAGTGACCATTAAACCCCAATTGGGGTTTGGATCTGGCGTGGTAGTGTCTGGGTTCTCAGTATTGGATTGGGTTAGCTTGAAAAGATAAAATATCGTTACCCCGATGCCGATGACCACAATGATCCAGTATAAAAGTGTACTTGGATGGCTGAAATCATCTGTAGTAGGAATTCGAAAAACCGAGACCCAGGAAAGCAACCCAGCTTTAATCGAATCCTGTACAACCCGATCGATCAATTGTAATATTTGCAATTTGGCGTTTGATGCTTGTGGTTCAAAAAGCATGGGTTGGTAGGTGGGAAATTTAAAAATAAAGACCCGCCAAATAAGGAAAGCAACTAAAACAACCAGATAAGGTAGCCAATACAAAAAGGATTTTATAAGCCGTTTACCTGTACCCTGGACGGTCTCCGAAACTACCAACCATATAAACAATGGTCTTATCATGTCCAGGCCTACATAATATTCTGTAGAAAATGTGCAAAAAGCATAACAAATTAAAGCAAACCCTGTAAACAACCAATACATACGAGGATTTTTAATTGCTTTGATCATCAAACCTAATGAGAGAAAAAATGCTGCCAATAAAACCAGCCCATTACCGTAGATTACAGAAATAGGCTGTTGTTTGAAGCCTGGATAGACCGCAAATAGAATACTGATCCAGGCTATTTTTTCGGTATGTTTTGGCCATAGATTTTTAAGGGTCCAATAGACTGACCAGGTAGTCAGCCAGCGTGTTATCAAACCGAATATTTGCCACTGAAATGGGACCAGTTTTAAGATAAAGGTGGTCAGGATATAGATTAATCCAAGGAAAGGCCTGTCGCTTGAAAGCACTCCAATATATCCCAGCGGCCCCAGAACATGACCAAACCAGGTCATAGGCCAATCATCCCAATAAAAACCTAAAGTAGGTATCAATAACCCGTAAGCCGCAATACAAAATAAAAGCAATGCGATTGGAATGGTTTTGGAGTTAATTAGTTTTTTTTGCACGCGTATAAAAACTCCTCTTTTCAGGTAACCCGATAAAAATAATCGGGGTGATAACTGGCTTGCTCTCAAAACAGATCGACACGACTCCAATCTGAAATCCGATTCCCCCGAGAGTCTAATATCCCGACCACGCAAAATTTTACCATAACTTATTAACCTGGCTTTATTTATTTGTACCTTTGGCGGTAGTGTTCAAAGTTCTGGCGTGTAATCTGTGTCAGATTGGTTGGAATTTCATCCCCGCTAAACCAACCGATTTCGCTGCACTTCTCTGGTTCCAGGATGGCGGGAGAACCACTGATGATTTTACAGATATAGGTTGGGGAAACCCAATGCTGACCTTCTTCTGGCAGAATGTGATTTATTACATCCAATAGCTCACCAACTATTATCTCAATGCCGAATTCTTCCCGCATTTCCCTTTGTAATGCACTTGCCAATGTTTCGCCAAATTCAACCGAACCTCCTGGAAATTCCCACAGGCCGCGTTCATTTCTCGCAAAAGGGCCTCGTTTTGCCAGAAAGAGCTCCCCACTCGAATTAACAATGAGAGCGCCAACCCCTACGCCAATATAATCTATACCTCGTTTCATTTTTCAAGTTCTCCTTGTCTCAAGGTATACTTTATAATATCCTCTTCTGTAAAAGGCCAGTATGAACCGGTACCCAGTTCCAGCTAAAGAAACTCGTACTGAAATGATTGTAATAAATTCCAGATTTATCGTCAGTGCTGGACCAGCCTTTAGTGTCGAGCAGGCCAGTGATTTTATTGCCAGAATTAAGTCGGAATTCCCAAATGCCAGCCACCACGTTCCGGTTTATGTGATCGGATACGGGCCAAACACGATCGCACATTGCAGCGATGCTGGAGAACCAGCCGGTACCGCAGGTAGACCGGCGCTGGCTGTTCTGCAAGGATCTGGGATTGGAGATATAGTCGTCGTGATTACCCGCTACTTTGGTGGGACAAAGCTTGGAACAGGCGGATTGGTACGAGCATATAGTGATGCCGTCAGAGCAGTTCTGGCTATATTGCCATGCGCTGAACGGGTTCCGACTCATACTGTGATGATGGCATTCCCATACCCTTTTTTTGAACGCCTGAAGCTGATGATTGCCGAACATAATGGTGTAATTCTAGACCAGGATTTTGGCGTGGATGTGACAATTTCAGCCAGGTTCCCTGTAGATCATTTTCTTGAATTTCAGAAGGACCTTAGTGAGCTGAGTCGAGGTGCAATTCAGGCTGAGATTATCGAGACAAACTTGAATACGATCCTGCCGATGCAAATCCATTAGCACTGTAGCAATTCAATTTGTATCCGATTGATTGATGCATCCTACGACAACTTCCAGATTCTTTCTGCTTGGAGGATGGGTTCAACTTGATTGGATTCAATTATAATTGTTCCCTCGACCAATATTGGGATCATTTCGGATAAGATATTCCGGCATTGGCGGTACAAATTTGGGAAAACCACGACGTCCAATACACCTTGCAAGTCTTCCAATGAGATGAATGCCATTGTTTCATTGCGGGCGGTTCGGCTGCGATGCCAGCTTTGACGTATGCCAACGACACGAACTTTTTCTCCAACCCGGTTGGCAGCGTCAACGGTGGTGATTGCATTTATGCTTTCGATACGGTCGATCACCAATTCCAAAGGGTGAACGTCCACACTGATGCCGAGGAGCTCTTCCTGGGCTTGCACTCTCTCTTGCAGTGTCGCTTCACCTCCTGTTTCGCTTTGGTTAAGGTCAAAAAGAGATGCCTGACCTGGCAGCCACCGGCTGTTTTGAATTCGCTTTAGCATGGCAGTGGACTCACCAAGCCCATCCAAGGCGCCAGCACGGATTAAATTTACGGCCTCAATTGGTTTGGGATCAACCTTAACCAAGAAATCATCCAGTGATGCGAAGGGCCGTCCTTTAAGAATGCGCGCAATTGTATGATGGGTCAACTCTTTTACCTGATCAAGACCCATATATAGGACAGCATTCCCCGCCGGGTAAGCTGTGCTAAATTCATGCTTTGAGTGATTTATATGTGGTGGCTTAACGACCAGGCCCAACCTTCTGGCCTCGCTGAGATAGACCCGTTGGCTGTAGTAACCACCCCAGTTTGCAAGTACCGCTGATATGAATTCTGCGGGGAAATGAGTTTTACACCAGGCTGAACGCCAGGCAACTATAGCATATGAAGCTGAATGCGCTTTTGGAAAACCATAACCGGCAAATGCAGCCATCAACTGCCAGATAGTTTCAGCAGTTGCCTGGGGGATTGAACTATTCTGAGTTGCTCCGGCAATAAATTTTTCTTTAATGATTTCCATTTGTTTTCCAGCGTCGAAATGGCTCATCGCCCGCCGCAGCATATCTGAGTCGGCCAGATCCAGGCCGGCCAGTTCATGGGCGATTCGTAATACCTGCTCTTGATATAAAATTACACGGTGTGTTTCCGACAGGATGGTTTGTAAAGCCGGATGGATTTGAGATTCGGGTTCTTCTCTCTTGTATCGGCGCACAAAGATGTCTTTCAGGCCACCTTTTAGCGGACCAGGCCGATAGAGCGCCAGGGCAACCATGATATCTTCTATATCTCTGGCATGGATTTCTTTAAGTGTCGCACGCATACCTGGACTTTCAATTTGGAAACAGCCAATTGTCTGACCCTTTTCGATTGTATCTGAGGTGCCCGGATCAATTTCGGGAATGGAATCCAATACATCCAAACTTGAGCTGTATTTGTTGCGTTGCCATGAATGAATTTCACCGGCCACATCTCCTAAAACGGTCAAACCACGAATTCCAAGCAAATCAATTTTCACCAAACCAATATCTTCAATTGATTCCAGCGAGAATTGAGTGATCAGGACCCCTTTATTTCCAGAAAGTTGAATAGGCACCAGATCAGTCATTGGTCCTGGACTGATTATCAAGCCGCCGGCATGGACTGATAAATGGCGAGGCATTCCAAGAATAGCAGTAGCTTCAGCCAGAATTAATTGGATCATATCGGAGGGATGATTCTCATATAATTCTGCATAGGGATTTGACGTTTTTTCACCACCATCTCCGGTTTCACGATCTATAAAATAATGGTATGGTAAATACCTCGTCAGGTTCTTTATCTCCAACGGTGTCAATCCATGCGCTTTAGCTACATCGCTCAAAGCTGAGCGAGCCCGGTAGCGATTTATTGTTCCTACCATTGCAACTTGATCCTGTCCGAACGCTTCGAACACATATTGAATGAGCTGATCACGCCGTCGGGAGCAAATATCAGTATCGATATCCGGTGGTGTGGACCGCGCCGGGTTGAGAAAGCGTTCGAAGTATAGATTTAATCGGATTGGGTCCGGTGTTGTGATCCCGAGGCAGTGCGCAACAAGCGAAGAAGCTGCTGAACCTCTTGAAGAAGTCGGAATATCTTGCTTTCGGGCAAATTCCAATATTTTTTTGACAATAATGAATATTGCTTCATAACCCATTTTGCCAATTACCGACAACTCATGGTCTAAGCGTTTTTGAATTTCGGGAGTAATTTCACCGCAAATATGACGTGCTCCATTTTCGGATTCCTGGCGTAAGTATTCAATTGCTGATAAACCTGAAGGAAGTGTAATCTGCGGAAATTGCGGCTTTCCGAGTGGAAGAATTAATTCGCATCTCTCCGTGATTTCTTGTGTAGCTGTAATGGCTTGAGGAAACTCACGAAAAAAATCAACCATTTCTGCTTCTGAAAGAAAGCCGACCTGTGAGTTTATTTCTTGGGCCGGCATTTCCTGTAAAGTGTGGTTCATTCGAATTGAGTCTAAAGTCCTTTTTAAAGATGATTGCTCTTTATTAAGAATATAAATATCGGAAGTGGCGGCTAATAATAAGGAAAATCTTTTTGCAAGACCAACGGATACGGTAGCCAGATGTTGGTTGGAAAGAGAATTAACCTCCAATTCAAAATAGAGTCGATCGCTGAAAATATCTTTGAGCCGACGCAGTAAGATACTGGTCTGGTTTTCGAGCGATTGAGCAATTAGTTTACCCAGCAATCCATTGTAACCGCCGGTTAAACATAAAAGGCCTTGCGAATGATTTTCAAGGGTTTCGATGGAGATACTTTTGTCAAGATCAGGTTGTGTGAGAATCGCACTGCTTAGTTGACAAAGATTTTTCCAACCGGCTAAATTAGCAGCTAATAGCACCAATGAACCGCGTTTAGTCCCGTTTCTCCTTTTCTCGATCCCATAGGGATTTGTAAGATCAATTTCCAATCCCAATATTGACTTTATATGATTTTCTTTACAAGCCTGGTGGAATTCTATTGCTCCGGACAGCCACAAGTGATCCGTCAGTGCAAGAGCCGGCATGCCAAGTTTCCTGGCAGATGCGGCAAGATCCTGGGGACTTGCAATAGCCTCGAGTAAGGAGTAGTAGGAATGTACATGCAGATGAGTAAACACAATTTATGCTTTATGACTGGTCAGGTATTAAAAGGCCTAGAATAAATTGAGCAGCCTGGTTTGCACCATTCAAGCCATTTCTGTATATTCTATTATTGGAAAGAAGCTCAGGCAGGCGCGAAACCCAATTGCCTTTGCAAAAATCTTGCTCTGATATTTCAAATCCCTGCATGTGCTTCCGGATAAAGTCTGCCAGTATTGATGATTCGCGGAAATTTGATCTGGACACGAAACCGTATGGAATACCTGCAGAATAAACCTCTGAGACGGTGCTGTAGCCAGTTTTACCAATGACTGCATCACATGCATTTACCAGATCAGGGTGGTAAAAGGTTGAATGGTGAGGGAGTAGGATCAAGTTATTCTCCATTTCTGGATTATCTCCAATACCAGGAATTACGAAATAGTAATCATTCACAGAGCGCAACCTGGTTATGAATCTGTAGTCAGTTTGAATACCTCCCATGGTAATTAACACTACCCTGGCTTTCTCAGGAATTGACAAACTATCTCGAATAATGCTCTTTGAAAGACGGCTTTTACGGCAAACTGGAAGAGTAATTAAATCCGCTTTTGCATCAGGCTCGCAAATCGGTTCGGTTTGAATGTGGAAATTTGCCAAGCTAAAAATATCTTTTAAGTAAGTGATAAAAGGGTTAAATTTCGAATATTCATGCAAATAACCCTGATAAATCCAATCCCACGTGAAATTCTCAATTAATACGGATGGGAGACCGGCTTTGAGTGCGATGGCTATACCCAAAGGGGCAATATCGCATAATACTAGCTGACATTCGAGATTCAATATCTCCTCAGCTATTTTATTTAATAAAATACTTTCAAAAGGGATGAATTCATCCAGACTTTGAAGGGTTGCTGGTAGGTCCTCTTCTAGCGGTGATTTCTGAATTAATCCGATATCTGTTTTCAAAGGGTGGACTTTGAAATAGGGCCCGAGGGAATCTTGAAAGAACCACCCCGGTGTGAGGGTATAGATTTCAAAATTGATCAAATGATTTAAATCGTAAAGCGCCGCCATGATAGCAGCCGCACGGGCAGCGTGCCCAAATCCGTGCGGGGTAATGAAATATGCTATCGTAATCTTTTTTTGTTCTGAGTAGCTCCGATCTGGTTTATGTATAGGGTAATCAAGCATAGAGATCGGCCCGAGATAACGGGAGGTTGCTTTTTCCTGAAATCGGTTTAGCCAATAAGCTCTGGTTTACCGTGCTGTTTGCGCTTTCAAAACCATGAGCAGAAGCGGCCATGTACATCCACCAGGTACGCAAAGTGACTTCATCGACAACACTTAGGATCTTGTCCCGATTCATTTCCATTAATTTTACCCAATGCCGGAGTGTTAGTGCATAGTGCTCACGCAAATTTTCAATGTCTCGCACTTCGAAGCCAGCCTGTTCTGCGAAAAGGTTTAGATCACTTACCGGAACCAGTTCACCGTCAGGGAAGAAATAATGTTGCATAAATGAATTTGTGCCAAGTATCATCTGATTGACCCAGGATTGATAAATCGATGTATTTTTAGTTATCAAAACTGGATGGCTGGAATTGGTGTCCGATGAAATAATATAGCGAACTACAGGACGGTTCGAAATGCCATGGTTTAAAAACAATCCACCGGGTCTTAGCATGCGGTAGGCATGTGCGAAATATTCTGCCAGTTTTATTCTGCCAACGTGTTCGACCATTCCTATACTTACAATTTTGTCAAATGATTCACTGCCAACATCTCGGTAATCTTGCAGTTTAAAAACTACTTGATCCTTCAGGCCCTTATTTGAAGCCTGATTCATGGCATATTCAATTTGTTTTTCGCTTAGGCTGATCCCGACGACTTGGGCGCCATAGTTTTCGGCTGCATATATTGAAAGGCCTCCCCAGCCACAGCCAATATCCAATAACCGGTCGCCTGGTTTCAAGTGTAATTTACGGCAAATGTGGTCTAGCTTTTGTTCCTGAGCGGTATCTAGATCTTCCAGGTCAGTTTTAAAATAAGCACAGGAATACATCATTCGTTTACCCAGCCATTGTGCAAAAAAGTCATTGCCCACATCATACTGATAAGAAATTGCAGAACGATCACGAGCTCTGGA
>Ga0209039_10003490_pt1 | contig 12259 bp, 14 predicted proteins | sample BogFormECP12_OM1_FD_188238 | JGI IMG/M metagenome (GOLD analysis project Ga0209039, IMG submission 188238) | Bog forest soil microbial communities from Calvert Island, British Columbia, Canada - ECP12_OM1 (SPAdes) (version 2) | ecosystem: Environmental > Aquatic > Freshwater > Wetlands > Bog ...
CACCGTGCCAGGAAGAGGGGTCAGCGTGGACTTAGTCGGAAAGCTGGTGGGTCAATTCTGAGTAGCAGACGTGGGTCAATTCTCGCGAGCGCCGAAGCGAAAGGCGACCAAGAATGAAGAAATCAGCTACTTCAAGGCAGTCGCGGGTTGAGGGGAAGCGAGCAAACGCACGGAAGGACGAGAACATCGATTTCTCGGATATCCCGGAGTTGACGCCGGAGATGTTTGCCCGGGCGGTGGTGCGACGGGGCTTGAAGCCAGTGCTGCCCAAACAGCAACTGACCATACGGGTGGATCGCGACGTGCTCGAATGGTATAGGCGCCAGGGGCCGGGCTACCAAACCCGCATCAATGCTCTGCTCCGCGCGTACATGCAAGAACACCCAAGGAAGACCGCCTGACCGGCGCCAGCGCCCGAACTCTGGCAACCGGTCTAGGGCTTTTCCAGCGTCGTGCTGACCGTGACCTCACTTCCGGAACTCACGGTGATGGTTCGCTCCCGGGCTTTGAAGCCGGACTTCTCAATCTTGATCAAGTGATCACCGGGAGTGAGCTTCACGGTTGACGGAGTGCTGCCAACATACTTCCCGTCCACCGTGATGTCGGCGCCGGCGGGTTGCGACGCCACGCCCACACTCGCAAGCTGGTCCGAGGCGGCGGGCGGAGGTTGGGCACCTGAAGCAGCGGAAGCGTCTGGGGGTTGACCCGCCGGCGGCGCGGCCGGAGAGCCCGCAGCGGGCGACGCGCTAGTCACGGCGGTGAACTTCGAAGGGTCGATCGGCATGTCTCCGTTGATGTAGACCGTGATCTCGGTGCCCTTGGGGATGGTGATGTCTTTCCCGGTCACCGAACCAAGTCGCCGGAACGCCTAAGACTCCTTCAGCCGACGAATCAGTTCGTCGTACAATTGAGGACCTGCGCGGTCTACGTAGTGCCCCGTTATCTCCAACTGGATCTTGTGCCGCTCGAAACTACCAGGAAAATGAGAGTCGGATTCGGATAACGCGTCGCGGACGGCCTGAAGTTCCAAGGAGAGCCGCGCTATCTCGTTGCGCTGGACCTTGAGTATCTCAACAACTCTTGCCACCCAATCTTGGAACCCTTCCTCGGCCTTATTCATGGCAATCTCCGTAATCTCCAAGGCGGTTGCCTAGACTATACGCGTCGGCATCGCCGGCGAAACCTTAGCGTATTCCGAGCTTCGCCTGCAGATCCTGGAAGACGTTTTCGAGTAGGACCTAGTCGTAACCCCTGAAGAAGTTTTTTATCTTTCCTCTCTTGGACTCGGCAAGCTCCCCGGCAGCCTGCACACGGACTTTATCAATTCCTGGCGCAGCACCAGTTGGAGACTTTGGATCGGAAGGGAGGAAGACAAACTTGAGGCTGACCTGAACCCTGTAGCTCCAGTTTCCTCCTACGGTTACCACACCCTCGTTCCATGTGGTGCGCGCATAGCCGGAATCCTTATCCATCGTCGCGATGTCGAAATTGTTTTCCAGAATGGTAGCGACTGCGGTTTGCCAGCATTTCTCATACTGGTTTCGAAGTTCGTCCCGAATGGGGATTTCCTTCCATACGGGGTCACCCGTGACAAATCTTGCCTTCAGGGGTTTAGGGACATCAGAAGCGAAAAGGCTAGACACCGCTATTGCCAAGAGCATGCAACCGAGGGGAATAGACAGCCTGCGAACCACCATAAACACCTCCATCGTTCACTTCTTCTTAAGGTAATTCATCCGGTGTTGGGCTCCGCTCCGAGTGGTGACTTTTTCGGTCGGGTCGCGGAGTGCCTTTTCGGTGCCGACCAAGCCGTTAGCCGCAGCCTCATAGGGAACATCGATCGCGTGAACGGCCTCACCGAATACTCAAGTGAGGTGCACCTCAAAGTCAAGACCATTCTTTGTGCCAGCAGGTTAAGTTAAGCTAGGATTGAACCGGCTGCGTTGCCGTACTGCCGCACTCTGGGCGCACGTTGCAGCCGAAGCGTCAAAAGGCAAGGCTGAGGCAAATGTCATACAAACAATGCAGGCAAGTCCGTAGAAGCACCTCATAACTATCCCCTTCAACGCTTACCAAGACAATACTCCCGAAAGCCGAAGTCGTGCAAGCCACAAAATCCGACCCACGCATCGAGATGAGACGGCGGGAAGAAGCTCCGTGCATCCGCGGCAGAAGATTCATAATCGCGCCGCGATGCGGTAGAATCGATTGCGGCGACCTGGAACCTTGGAGGTCAGGAATGATCACGCGTGTCGAGGCAAGAAACTATCGATGCCTGCGGTCGGTAAAGGTGCCGTTGCGCCCTTTTCAGATCCTGGTGGGTCCGAACGGCAGCGGCAAAACAGCGCTGATGGACGTGCTCGGTTTTATTCGGGACTGTGTACTTTATTCCGTCGATCAGGCAGTGAGGCAGCGAACGGACAACTACCACGACTTGGTTTGGGGGCGTGAGGAGAGCAGCTTTGACCTGGCGCTGGAGGCCGAGATCCTGGAGGACCACCTCATTGCGAGCGAGTCCATTCGTGTCACGGTCACCCATGTTGGATCAAAGGACGAGATGCCGAAGGAACACTTCATCGAGAGCGAATCCCCTTCATACACACACGTGCGATACGACCTTTCTGTTCGCTTGGACCCGCGATCGGGGGTACCCATCATCGCGAGAGAGAAAGTAGCATTGCTCGACCCCGCTCACGGCAAGACATGGGCGCTCGCGGATCGCACTGACACGGAGGTCGTGTTTGCGCATGAAGATAGCTCCGAAGGCGAGTTTCGGACGAGACTCCCTTCAGTCAATTCGGCGGTCAACCTCTTTCCGACCGGCCCGAACGACTTCCCGACGCGTCGGTGGTTTGCCAGTCTGCTTACCCAGGGAATCCGCGACGTCAGACTGAGCGCTGAGGCCCTGCATGCGCCGAGCACACTCGAGGCAGAGAAGGCAAGCAAGTTAACGGGCGCCAATCTCGCCCGATCCGTTTTCGAACTCCGCGAGAGCTCTCGCGAGTCTTTTGAGGCCTGGATGCGGCATGTCCGTACGGCTCTGCCTGACCTTGCGAGCATTCGGACGGAGCCCTTGCCACAAGCAAGAGCGAGATACCTTATGCTCAAGTACCAAAACGGAATCGAAGTTCCGTCGCGGGTTGTTTCCGATGGCACTCTTTGCCTTCTGGCGTTAACCATCCTTGCGTATATGCCAGAGCCAAACCAGATCTACCTGATCGAGGAGCCCGAAAACGCGGTACACCCAACCGCAGTTGAGACGATCTTTCAGTCGCTTTCTTCCCTCTACGACAGCCAGGTGCTTATGGCGAGCCATTCGCCAATCCTGCTGAGTTTGGCTAAGCCAGAGGAACTCCTATGTTTCACCCGAACCCGCGAAGGAACCGGGATCGTGCCCGGCAACGAGCACCCGGCCCTTAAAGAATGGAAAGGGGAAGTAGACCTTAGCGACCTATTCGCGGCAGGCGTGCTCGGCTGACCCTTCAGTTGCGGTGGAAAAGATGGACTTGATCGCTGTCGTGGCCGATAAGAACATGCAGTTCGCCGTCGAAGGGCTGTTGGCGAGCCAGCAACGCCTCGGCATCCGTGTGATCGACTTCGAGGTACGAAGACACCCCAGACATGACCCTGGACTTCTGCGGGAGTGTCACGATTTTCTGCAGAGCTGGCACGGACGAGCCGCGTACGCCCTCGTGATGCTTGACCGGGAGGGCTGCGGCAGCAACGAGGCGCGAGACGTGCTGGAAGCGCAGGTCGAGTCGAGGCTGGCCCAAAGCGGGTGGACGGACCGGTCCGCCGCGGTGGTTATCGATCCAGAGCTAGAAGTCTGGGTGTGGAGTGATTCGCCGCACGTGGCAACGGGACTACGCTGCTTGGGAGGACAAGCATCTTTGCAGGAGTGGCTGATTCAGAACGGTTACCTCGAAGAGGGTCAACGAAAGCCTCAACGCCCGAAAGAAGCGGTGGAAGACGTACTGAAGCTTTCCAGAACACCGCGGTCCTCATCCATATATCGTGAGATCGCCAAGCAAGTAAGCTTTCAGCACTGCATCGATCCCGCTTTCGTAAAGTTGAGGTCAGTGCTTGCTCAGTGGTTTCCGCCGCAAGGCTAGCGCCGAAAGAGCTTCGACCTATGAACATCGACAGGATAATTCATCCCCTTAAGAGCTTCGCGGAACTCGACGACAGCGATGTTGCCGTCTTCCTGGGCGATCGGGCCCACAAATCCGAACGCCGCAACCTCGAGTTCAAGAGCGCATTCCCAGAGAGAAACGGCGAGTACGACATTCGCGAGATTTGCAAGTACATCGTCGGGTTCTCAAACGAAGAAGGCGGTCTGTTGGTATGCGGTGTTTCAGAAAGCATTAGGGACCGCGAGGCCGCGTTCCCGGATTATGTCGTAGGTCTCACCCAGTGGCCTAGCACCGAGGATCTCAACCATTGGGCCGAGGACCGGATATATCCCCTAATTACCTCGCTCTCTGTTCGTTCTTTTGTTCTGGAAGGACGGAACGTCGCGATTGTGAGAGTCCCGGCCCAGGTCAGCAAGCCCTACTGCTATTACGAGTCAGGGTTGGGAGCAGTGTGGTATTTCAAGAGAACCGCCACCGGCGTCGCCGAATTGGCGCCAAACCAAATAAGGGAATTCTATCTAACTTGCCTTATTGAGCAGGTTGTGCTTCAGGCGAAGGAGTTGCGAGCGGACGTGGGTCCAAATAGTGCAGGTGCAGCCATACAAAGTAAGCTGCAAGCCCATCAGAAGTTGATCAAACCAAGACTTGACAACATAAAGGACTTCGGATTCCTCGGGGTCTACTCGATGCCGATGCAGCGCGTAGAGATTCCTTACGGTTCATTGGAAGAGTCTCTATTGAAATATCGCTTTGTCTTCCCAACCGTTTTCCCAGAGGAGATACGCTACTCCCCAGAGCCGGAGCGTTTCCAGGATTGCCTTTCCTTCGGCTATTTTCCGCGAGCCGTTCGAGAGGACATTAAGAGCACCTTCCGCGTCACGGTCTACACCGATGGTCTGGTGGCCCTGGACTCAGAGGCTAACCCGCTTAGGGACGGCGGGAAAACCCTCCACCCCTATTGGCTGTCGTATGAACTCCAGCGACACTTACAACTGAGCAGAGCTGTCCTCGAAGCTTGGGACGTGGAGACAATTCGCCTCGTCTTGGAAATGGACAACATCGAGGATTTTACCTTGGGAGTCTCGCGCGCCGAGGCGAATTCTTTCAGTGGATTGCGGCTGTGGCGCTACACGGGAGCTCATCATCCGGTGGAGAAGGACGTGAGTTTACCGGATGTCTTCCGGTGGGACGGCAACGACCGGAACACCGTAATGCCGGTCGTCAAAGACATCATGGGCGAGGTCTATCGAATCTTCGGCAGCCCTAGGATAGCCCATCGGTTGTGGGATGAGAAGGGCCACTTGGAGTATGTCAAGGGCTCTGAAGCCTCGCGGTAGCGTCGCCCGCGTCTCAGGGCTCGCAGGGCGGGCAGCCACCAACTCGGCCCGATGGATTGCGGTCTTGCTGGCGTTCGAAGCGAGGGACTTGAATGGGTGACACGCTCAAACATCTGGAGTCGCTAGGCTAGCATACTGGCAACAGCGCCGCGTGGCCCTGATATGGCCGGAGAACATTCATGTGGCCAACGCCGCGCGGGAGTCGATGACGGGCGACGGTGAGGTGAGCTGCGCTACGGCCTCGACCCCGTTCTCGGCGATTAAGGCAAGGAGCTTCAGTGATGCGCCGCTCGGGTGCTTTTCACCGCGCTCCCACTGACCGACGAGGCCGGTGGTGACGTTGAGATACCGGGCAAACACCGCCTGGCTGGCTCGCGCGCGCCGGCGGAGGTCCCGAATCTGTTTGGCGGTCAGCGGCGCCGCTGGCGTCAGGCACATGACGTCGAATTTACGCATGGTTTGCTTGTCCATCAGACCGGCGGCCTGAAGTCACTTCGCCGTCCCGTGAACGGAAGCTAGCAGAGGACTACCGTATCTCTTGGCTCTTGATGCCTTGGTCTTGCACATAGCAAGCAACCCCCATTTTTGCTCAAGCAATGTGAAGGGTCAAGCGGCCCGACTCCCGATTGCGCTGCGCACTGCTGACCACGATCCGGATGTCGCGTCCCAGGCGCGTAAGGCAATCTAGTAGACGGCGCTCGGAGACGCCCCGAAACTGCCCTTTCAGCAGCCGCGAGATTCTCGGTTGCGTCAGTCCCAAGGTCTTGGCCGCCTCTTGCTGGGTCAAACCGCGCTTCTTGATGATCGCGGCGATCTCAGCGACGAGTTCGGCCTTGATCGCCATGTGCTCGCTCGCGGGGTACCCCAGGTCGTCGTAGACGCTCCCTTTGCCTTTTTCGATCGAAGTTTCTTTGATGTCGCACTCTTTTCTCATGGCTCGAACTCCTTGGCGCGCTGCTCGGCGGCTTGCAGCCGTCCCCGGATGAGGTCGATATCAGCCTTGGACGTAGCCTTGCCGTGTCTGGATTTCTTCTGGAAAACGTGCAGAACGAAGACCCTGCTCGCAAAGCGCACCGTGTAGACGGCCCGGTACGCCGCCCCTCGCGAGTCCTCGACAATTTCGAGCACACCTTCCAGCACACCGGGCGACCCGAAGCCCTTGAGTGGCTTCGCCTGATCGTGTTTTCGGCCGGTTTGAGCCAGGTAGAGGGGTAGCCGAACAGATCGGCCACTTCGTCCGGCAACTCCAGCAAATCCCTCTTGCTGCTACCCACCCAAAAACAGCGGCTTCGGTCGCTGGTCCATTCGCCTCCAGTATATACCCAAATGGGTCTACCAGCGCCGAGCTCGGAAAAGAAAAGCACTCTTCTTGACAAACTTGGAAATCACCTCTATAGTACATAATGTAGGCGTTACCGCGTCGTAGGAGTGGTCCCCGCGAGCTTCCTCGGTGCTGCTGAAGCGGTCGCGGGATGGACATGGTCTTTGGCGAAGCGCCCGGGCCTCACGCTGGAACTTTTGGGAGCATCAACCTCTGGGAGCGTGAGGGTGGGCGTCTAGCTTGGGAATGAGCAAGACTTGACTTGGCCAGTAGCGATGGCCAGTCGGGAGGGGTGAGGGCCAGGAACCACTGGCAAAGGGCCTTATTTGCGCGCAATTGCCGAAAATCAGTCCTATCTCGGAAGGATTGCGAGATTCCCATGGCAATGCTTCCTTCAGTCGGCGTCGGGAAGTTGGCGAAATGGCAGTTACAGTTGACGGAAATGGCAGTTACAGTAAAGGAGAGATGATTATTGATTTTACCGGACCGAACCCATCTTTTATTGATATTAAAGGACATCTTGGGTTAGGTTTTAAGGACCGAACCCATTTAGCCACCATGCTATTGAAAACAGATGGCTTAGTGCACGTGAAGCCATCATATTATTGAAAAGTATGGGTTTAATCAGGCTGGGCAAGACGGCGGACCGCACAAGGGATAGGAAAGGAGCGCGTCAGGACTTGGCTAGATCGAATAGGGGCGATTGCGAGGTAAGCGGCAAAATGGCAGTTACACTTGGCGGAAATGGCAGTTACAGTAGGAAAAGAATGATCATCGATTTTACTGGACCGAACCCATTTTTTATTGATACTAAAGGAGATCTTGGGTTAGGTTTTCAGGTCCGAACCCATTAAGCCACCATCTTGCTGAAAAAAGATGACTTAACGCACGGAAAGCCACCAGGTGATTGAAAAATATGCTAGTTATCGGTTATCAGTTATCAGTTCTCAGTAAAGACGGCATCGGGGTACGATCGACCTGAATGTAGATACGCGATGGCAAGGCGCCAACCCGCGCCCCAGCCGCGAACACGCGGAGTGGCTCAGTATAGCCGGCGAGCAAATGAGCCATGCGCGCGCACCTCGAAATCTGGTAACCTGTGAAGCCAGGATCGAGTTCCGAGGGAGGTAACAAAAATGGCTAAAGCCACCAAGGTAGCGGCGCGTCCCAAGCGGTCGAAGGCAGAAGTCGAACGGGAGTTTGAGGAGATTCGCGAGGACGTCGCGGCAGCGCGAGAGGCCTCCAGCACCAAGGCACAGGAGCAACAGAAGCTGCGCGAGACGGAGGTCCGCCAGGCAGTCGAGGGGCTTTCGGTGGAAGGGGTCGTCGAGAAGATTTCCGGACTCGGTCTCGAAGTTTCGAAGTCGCTCTCCGGTCTCTCCGACAAGCTGGTGCAGGAAGTGAACCGGCTGGCAGCGGTCCGAGAGGCCGTGACATTGGAGCAAGAAGAGATCGAGCGGCTCCACAAGATCGACGTGGCGGCGACGGCTCTCGACCAGCTCGTCCAGGATCACACGCGGCAGCGGGAGCAACTCGAAGCCGAGATCGCCGCCCAGCGCGCGGCGTGGGCTGAGGAAGTGCGCCAGACCGAGCGCGACCGCAAGGAGCAGGAAGAGGCCCTCAAGAAGCAGCGGCAACGCGAGATCGACGAGTATGAATACAAGAAGACGCTGGAGCGCAAGAAGGCGCAGGACAAGTACGAAGAAGAAGTGAAGGTCCTGGAAAACCAGAACAAGGCCAAGCAGGAAGCGATGGAGAAGAGCTGGCGCGAGCGTGAGGCGGCGCTGAAAGAGCGGGAAGACGATTTGCTACGCTTGCGGAAGGAAGCGGAGGAGTTTCCGGCGCGGCTTCGCCAGGAGTCAGAGCGCGCCGCCGCCGAGGCCACCCGCGCTGCCGAGCAGAAGCTGGAGCAGCAAATCGCCTTCCTCAAGAAGGATAGTGAGGCTGAGAAGCGCGTGGCCGAGCTTCGCACCAAGACGTTGGAAGAAGCTCTGGCGCGGCAATCGTCCCAGATCGAGAGCCTACAGAAGCAACTCGACGAAGCCAAACGCCAGGTGCAAGAGATCGCCCTTAAGGCTATTGAAGGCGCCTCGGGTGCCCGAGCCCTTACCCACATCAACGAGATCGCCATGGAACAGGCCAAGCACCGCGCGCCGGAAGGGTAAAGAGTGAAATTGCCGATTGCCGATTGCCGATCGACGATTGGAAGAAGCTGTCAGTCGTCAGTTGTCAGTCGCAGCAGCCAGACTCCGAATGAGCGGCAACTGACTACTGACGAACTGACGCCTCTTTTTCCGCAGATACCTTAGGGCGCGATGTGTTATACTAACTGAAGAGTTTTCATTCTCTGCCGCACGGACCTGCTGCCAACCAGAGTTTGAGACTAAAGTTTGAGAACGGATAGGCAGGGTCGAACACCTGGAACGCCTGCCTCGTAAGGATCGGTCACGAGAACGAGGTTTCGACGTTGGGTGGGTCCGCCGAGAGGAGTGCGAGAGCGATGAATCGTGATTCAGTTATGAACCAAGGTGAGCACCGGGCCAGCCCTCTGGCCTGGAAGGAGGTGGTGGCAAAGTACGCGCGACCCTCGTTGCGCCGTAGCGTCTGGCAACTCGTCAACACCCTGGTTCCGTATGCGGCGCTCTGGTATCTGATGTACCGCAGCTTGGCGGTGTCCTATTGGATCGTCCTGCCCCTGGCGATCCTGGCCGGCGGCTTTCTGGTGCGAGTGTTCATCATCCACCATGACTGTGGCCACGGTGCGTTTTTCAAATCCCAGAGAGCCAACGACACTTGGGGGTTCATCACCGGCGTACTGGTCTCCACGCCCTACCATCTCTGGCGCTGGAAACATGCCGTCCACCACGCGGGCGCAGCCGACTTGGATCGTCGCGACTTGGGCGCGGTGTGGACGTTAACGGTGCAGGAATACCTGGAGGCGACCCGCTGGAAGCGCCTTGCCTATCGCCTGGCGCGCAACCCCTTCGTGCTCTTCGTGCTGGCCCCGCCCATCTTGTTTCTGCTCCTGCATCGGTTTTCCGAGCCCCGGGCAAGCAAGCGCGACCGGCATTCGGTGTATTGGACGAACCTGGCCATGCTCGGCGTGGCGGCCGCGATGACCTGGATGATCGGCTTCAAGGCTTACGTGCTGATTCAACTACCCGTGATGATGATATCCAGTTCCGCCGGAGTCTGGCTGTTCTACGTTCAGCATCAGTTCGAAGGAGTCTACTGGGAGCGCCACGACGAATGGGATTACACCGCCGCCGGGCTCCAGGGCAGTTCATTCTACAAGCTGCCGAAGATCCTGCAGTGGTTTTCCGGCAATATCGGCTTCCACCATGTCCACCATCTGAGCCCGCGCATTCCCAATTACAACCTGGAGAAGTGCCACCAGGCGGATCCGATGTTTCAGCGCGTGAAGCCCCTCACCCTGCTTTCCAGCTTAAAGTCCTGCTCCTTCCGTCTCTGGGACGAGCCCCGCCACCAGTTGGTAGGCTACGACTTCCTCAGGAAGTCGAGAGTTGAAAGTTGAAAGTCGAAAGTCCATCACGTCCGTTGTCCGTAGTCAGTCGTCCGTTGCTCCGTGCCGCGGACAACTGACTACGGACGATTCGTGGCTTTCGACTTTCAACTTTCGACTCTCGACCGTTGTTCGCCCACCCCGGCCGTCGTGCTATACTGTAGGCTTGGGTCAGGAGTAACGACAAAGATGAAGCCATCACGAAGACTGGTCTGGTTTATCGTATCGACGGTGTTGTTGTGCGCCCTTCTGGGCGGTGTTTACGGGCACCGCGTGGAGGCGACCACCACCGAGGCGGACGACTCCGACGTGAAAGCAAGCTTCGACGCGTTCACGCGGGCGTTCGACGCGGTGCAGCAGAACTATGCCGAGCGGGTTGATCCGGACAAGGCCATCTTCGGGCCGGACGGCACCACGACCCTGGGCGCCATTCCGGGCATGCTCCGCACGCTCGATCCTCACTCCAATTTCTTCGACACCGCGGCCTTCACGCGGATGAAAGACGAACAGGAAGGCAAATACTATGGCGTAGGGATGAGAATCCAGACCTACCCCGGCAAGATGGGGAAGCTGACCACCGTGGTCATCGAGCCCATGGCCGGATCGCCTGCCATCCGCGCCGGGCTGCGCCCCGGTGACGTGGTGGTGAAAGTGGATGGCAAGCCTACGGAGGGATTGGACGGCGAAAAAGTGGCTGCCATGCTGAAGGGTCCCAAAGGTACGGTGGTGAAGGTGACGGTGACGCGCGAAGGGTCGGCCGAGCCACTCGACTTCGTCATCACCCGCGACGAGATCTCGGGACTCAGCATCGGCGGCGCCTTTATGATCCGGCCGGGGGTCGGTTACATCCGCCTCAACAAGTTCAATGAGACCACCAGCGATGAACTCTCCGATGCGCTGAAGAAACTGGGTACCCGGAACCTCAAGGGCCTCATCCTCGACCTGCGCGGCAATCCCGGCGGGCTGCTGAACGAGGCAGTGGGGGTCTCTGACCACTTCCTGGAAAAGAACCAACTAATCGTCTATCATTATGGCCGCAACAACCCGGAGAAACGCTACTACGCGCAGCACGGCGACCATGGTAACGAATACCCGATGGTGGTGCTGATCGATCACAGTACCGCCAGCGCGGCCGAGATCGTGACCGGCGCGCTGCAGGACCACGATCGCGCCTTGGTGATGGGGGAGCCCAGCTTTGGTAAGGGTCTGGTGCAGACCGTTTACCAACTGAGCGAGCGCACCGGCTTGGCGCTGACCACCGCCCACTACTACACTCCGAGCGGCCGGCTGATCCAGCGCAACTACGAAAACGTCTCGCTCTACGACTACTACTACGGCAGCGAGAACACTCCCCCGCCGCACACCGACGTCCGCCTCACCGACGGCGGGCGCGAGGTTTACGGCGGCGGCGGCATCACGCCCGACGTCCGCGTGGACGAAGCCAAGCCCAACTCCATCCAGAGCAAGCTGCTGGGGAGCTACTGCCCGGACTTCTTGCAGTGCGGCGCCTTCTTCGAGTACGGCAAGTCGTACCTCGGCGTTCACAAGACGATCCCTCGCGACTTCGTCCCCGGCGACGACGTGGTCAAGGACTTCCAGCAGTTCCTCTCCAAGCACGACGTGCCACTCACCGATACCGAGGTGAGCCAAAACTCGCAGTTCATCAAGGATCACATCGAGGACGTGCTGGTCGGCATGATCTACGGCGACGACGAAGCGCGCCAGATGGAGTTCGGCGTGGACCAGGACCCGCTGGTGCGGAAAGCCTTGGATAGCCTGCCCAAGGCTCAGGAATTGCTCGCCCACGTCAAGAGGTATATCGCCAGCGGCGTCGGGGCCGCACAGCCACACTAGTATATCGTTTCATTAAACTGTAACCGTATTACTGGTGGTTAATGCGTCAAACTTTTTCCAGCGGTGAACTACCGGCTGGGCGTTGATTTCG
>Ga0209039_10003492_pt1 | contig 12255 bp, 14 predicted proteins | sample BogFormECP12_OM1_FD_188238 | JGI IMG/M metagenome (GOLD analysis project Ga0209039, IMG submission 188238) | Bog forest soil microbial communities from Calvert Island, British Columbia, Canada - ECP12_OM1 (SPAdes) (version 2) | ecosystem: Environmental > Aquatic > Freshwater > Wetlands > Bog ...
GACTCCAGCACGCGATCCCGCTCGGAGGTCGAGCCGGTTTCGGCCACCCCCTGCCCGATCGTGACTCCATCGATGTTGAGCGGCTGGTTCTCCTGCCAGTTAGGCGTCTCCACGGTGTAACCGGGCGTATTGGCATTGGCCACGTTGTTGGCTACAACATTCAGCGCTTGCTGATCGGCGTCCAGTGCCTGCGACACGATGCTCAATGCGGAGTTAATTGTCCCCATGCCCGCTCTCCGTTCGCAACCATCCTGACGCCGACGGTTCGCGATACTCCAACCGCCCCGCGCGCAACTCCCGCAGCCGGTTCATCACATTCAGATTGGCCCGCGTCGCCTCCAACACCCTGGAGAATACCGCCATATCTCCCTCAGCCTCATTGCACTCCAGGGCCAGCGCCGCGCGATCAGCCGCATCCCCATGCAGAAGATCGCGGTCTGTCAGATCGCGGTTCAAGGCCTGACAGGACAGCGCCAATTCCTCCAGCCGGTCCGCATCCAGCCGCGCCAACGCCCGTGAAGCCTCAGCCACCAGCTCCTTCAGCTTCGGACGTGCGCGGCGCTCTCTACTCTCCTGCAAGCAATCGCTCCTTAATTACGAATTACGACTGGCCGCCCAGCATCGAATCCACAACTTTAGTGGCCACATCCGCTGCGGAGACGTTGTAGGTTCCCGCCGCCAGCGCCGCCTGAATGCTGGCCACCTTGTCCATGCGGACCCCCGTGTCGCTGGCCGTCTGAGAGACCTCGCTCCCCGCGCTGCTGAATGTTGCACGGTCGCTGCTCAGCGCGCTTCCGCCCGCCGTGGCGCCGCTCTTCGGATGCTGCGTCTGGACCGGAGTTGCCTCGGGCGTTCCCAATAGCGACTTCAATCCTTCAAGACTGCTGCGAATATCCATAACTCATGACTCCTTGCCAAATTCATCGGCATCACTGCTAATCACTTTAGTCATTTGTAGGTTTTCATAACGGTATTGCCGCGCATATTCTCGGTTACCGGGGAAGTTACCTTTTGGTTACCGGCAGATGAGAGCTGTCTCACAATGCTTGTCGCAATCCCAAACCCTCCATGTTCGCTCAGTCCTCGTCCCAACGCCTCCGAGGCAAATGCTCCCAGCGCCCCGCCCGAGCCCGAAGCCGTGTCGCCATCCTCTCCATCAAGCCCATTTCCACTGGTCATCGGCTTCAATAACTCCTGCATCATCTGCGCCTCAAACTCCTGCGCCGCCTTCACCAGCCGGGGCTGCGGCGTGGCTGATGACGAGGCAGTCCCCATTGCCCCCGTAGCCCCCATAGCCCTCATACCCGCCGACGTCGCAGCAATTGAATCCATCAAAGTACCTCCAGGTCGGCCTCCAGTGCGCCAGCCTCCTTCATGGCCTGCAAAATCGAGATCACATCCCGCGCTCCTGCCCCTGTCCGTTGCAATTCCTGGACCAGATCCTCAACCGTCGCCCCTTCTTTCAGATCGATGCGGTTGACCGGCTTGTCTGTGGCCTGCACCGTCGTCTGCTGAACCACCTGTGTCGTTCCTCCCGTCGAAAGGGCATTGGGCTGCGAGACCTCCGTCCGGGAGATTACATTGATGCTCAGCCCTCCATGCAGAATCGAAACCGGCTGTAGCCGGACCGTGCCCCCGATCACCACCGTGCCGGTGCGCTCGTTCACCACCACCCGCGCCCGCGGATATACCTCCACCTCGACGCCCTCCACCTTGTCCAGCAGCGATGCTATCTCTTCATCCGGGGCCGGTGTTACCTCCACCCGGCGGCTGTCGATCACGCGCGCCCGCTTGGCGCCCAGAGCATTGTCAATCGCTGCCGCCATCCGCTCGGCAGTATGGAAATCCGCATCGTTTAGCACTACGCTGACCACGCGCATCTGCTTCAGATCAAAAGGCACCGCCCGTTCCACCAGCGCTCCGCCGGGAACCCGCCCCGTGGTCGGATGGTTAGACATCTTGGTATTGCCTCCGCCCGTGGCCATGTATCCGCCCAGCACCAGCGGCCCCTGAGCCTGTGCGTAGATCTGCCCATCCGGGCCGTAGAGCGGCGTCATCAGCAGGATGCCCCCCTCCAGCGAGCGCGCATCTCCCGCCGAGGAAACGGTAATGTCCACCTTGTAGCCGGGGCGGCTGAAAGGCGGCAGAGTGGCCACCACAAAGACCGCGGCCATGTTCTTAACCTGCATGTTGCTGGCGCTGTTGGCCCCGGTCTGGGGAACGGTGATGCCCATCCGCTCCAGCGCCGAGATCAGCGTCTGCGCCGGAAATACCGTCTGCGAACTGTCCCCGGTGCCTCTGAGCCCCACCACCAGCCCGTAGCCCACCAGTTGATTGTCCCGAATCCCTTCGATGGTCGCTACGTCCTTGATCCGCGCCTGGTGCGCCGCTGCCTCGGAGTGAACCGGAGTCCCGAACAGCAACGAAGCCAACAGCAGCGCCAAGGCCAGCGCAACCCACCACCAGAAGCTTGCGCCCCTGTCGTGCTCCGCCGTTCTCCCGCTCGCAACGCGCATCCCTAGTCCCTTAGTCCCTTAGTCCCTAGTCCCTTAGTCCCTGTCTTTAGAACACCAACAGCTTCTCCAGGAAGCGCACAATGGGGTTTTGCCGGTAAGTGGAGTCGTTCACAATGCCCTTGCCGGTCACTTCCAGTTCCAGATCGGTCATGGCCGTCGACTGCACCTGGTTCTGCGCGCTCACATCTTCGGGGCGCACCAGGCCGCGCAGTTTGATCAACTGCGTCTGCTGCGAGAAGGTCAACTGGCGCGTGGCCTGCACCACCAGCATCCCATTGGGCAGCACGTCTACCACTTCGGCTCCAAAGGTCGTCGTCAGGCTGGAGCTGGTTGTGCTCTGGCCCTGTGCCGTCAAACCCGAGGCCGCGGTCATCCCCAACAGGTTCTGCAGGGCGTTCGAGGTCTTGAGCTTGCCAAAGAGACTGGTCACCGCGGAGCTGGCGTTCGAGGCGCGGGAGTTTTTCACCTGTCCGTCGGTCGTGGCTGCCAGGCTTTCACTCACTACAATCGAGACCACATCGTGCAGCCGGACTGCTTTGGCATCGGTGCCCAGCCGCACCAGCCTTCCCTCCGCGCTCCAGATCGAGCCCGGCGTCCGCACCTCCGCCGCCTGCTGTGCCCGCACCCGCTCGATGTAAGACTTCAGCGCCGCCTCGGGCGGAGTTGCCTTGCCCGTGATCCCCGGCGCCGTCTTTTTCTTGCCGATGGCATGAACAGGCTGAGCCGCAGACAGCGCCATCGCTACTAACAGAACCCCATAGATCAGCAAGCTACGTCTCATGGCCGGATACCTGTCTCGGGTTGAAGCGCCGCGCGTCCGGGTCCCAGGGCTATGGCGCGCACCACATTGCCGCCTATCATCAAACGCACGTTAAATGCGCTTCCCGGAGCGGCCGGGTTGAGCGCGCGAGCCTCCAGTACCGCATCAACTCGCGCCGTGTGCTCCTCGACAATCAGCCGGTCTCCGGCGCGAATGACGGGAAGAAACTGCGCTTCACGTGCCTGCCCCGCCGTCCGCAAGGTTGCGCTGCCAGACGAATTGCGAGTAACCGCAACCAGCACCAGACGCCCCGGCCCGCCCGGAACATGGTCATTGCGCAGCAGCAGCCACCGGTCTCCAGTGTGCGGATCATCGATTTCGCGCACAATCTCGCCTGATACCTGATTTCCTGTCACCCGCTCCCCGCGCGCCGCTCTCTGCACTCCAGCCTGCGTCAGCCCTCCGGAAAAAAGCAGAACCTGTGCGCTGGAGTTGGAACCAGCCACGGCAGGCCCTTGAGCGCAAACAGCAAGCGCGGCTCCCAGAACCACCACTCCCGCGCCCAACGCCGTTCTCAGTCCCATCCTCACGTGCTCTATCCTCTCTAATCCCCAGTCCCTAGTCCCTAGTCCCTAGTCCCTGCTCTACCGGGTCATGTTGTTGACCTGGGAGTACATATCGTCGGCGGCCTTGATCACCTTGGAGTTTGCCTCATAGGCCCGTTGCGCCAGCACCATCTGCACAAACTCCGTGACCACATCCACATTCGAGTTCTCCAGGTACCCCTGCTGCAGGGTTCCCAGTCCCTCTGTTCCTCCGGGATTGCCCAGCACCGCATCGCCTGAACTCAGCGTGGCCTGCAGCAGGTTCGAGCCCATGCTCTCCAGACCTCCGGGGTTGGGAAAGGTCGCCAACTGAATCTGGCCCAGTTGCGAGGGGTTCTGCTGTCCCGGCAAGGTAGCATTGACCACCCCATACTGGGTGATGGTAACCGCCGTGGCATTGGGGGGAATGGTGATGGTAGGTATGATCGGGTCGCCATCGGTGGTCACGATGGTGCCCTGGCTGTTCAGGTGGAACTGGCCGGCGCGGGTGTACTCAATCGTTCCATCCGGCCGCTGCACCTGGAAGAACCCTGCGCCTTCGATGGCCACATCCAGCGGGTTTGAGGTCTGGTTCAGCTCACCCTGGGTCATGATCACCTCGGTGGCCGCCGACTTGGTGCCCAGCCCTATCTGCAAGCCCGCCGATACCGTGGACTGGCTCTGCGCCGCCCCCGGTGTCACCAGGTTCTGGTAGACCATGTCCTGAAACTGCAGGCGCAACTGGCGAAAACCTGTCGTCGAGGAGTTGGCCAGGTTATTGGCAATGGTGTCCAGGTTCAACTGCTGCGCGCTCATGCCGCTGGCTGCGGTATACAAGGCTCGAATCATCTTGGCTCCTCTTCAAGAATCGGGTTTTCTATTCCCTATTCCCTAATCCCTATTCCCTGCCCTTCACACCTTGGGCAGGTCCTCGGTGGCGATCTTGTTGAACTCGGTGTGGAAGACGGTCAGCGCCCGCTGCATCATCTCCGCTTCGCGTTGCATCAACATCAGGTTCAGCGTCCCGGGAATTACCCCCTGGTTAGCGTTCTCTATAGCGCCCTGGTGGATCGCTGCATTCTTTGATTGCGAAGGTGTAACTCCCTCCGGGGCGCGATAACGGTTGACGCCCTCAGGAGTTAACTCGGCGCCGGCCGGAAAGGTGTAAACGCCAACCGTGGCCACGACTCCGCCGGCCACTGAGATCGTGCCGTCCACGCCCACCGTCACCTCGCCGGGCGGAACGGGGATCGGTTGGCCGGTGGTAGACAGCACCGGATCGCCGGCTTCTGTCACCAATTGTCCACTGGGGGTGCGATGAAAGCCGCCATCGCGTGTGTAGCGCAGGCCGTTCGTAGTCTGCACCTGAAAGAAGCCCTCGCCTTCAATGGCCAGGTCCAGCGGATTGCCGGTCTGTTGGATCACTCCCTGGCTCAGGTTGAGCCGGTCGCCGCCCAGCAGGCCGAAGTTGTTCACCGTACGCCCCAGCTGCGAGTCCTGGGCGTCGGGCCCCATCAGCACCGAGCGAAAGTACTCCTGCTCGGCACGGTAGCCGGGGGTCTGTGCATTGGCCAGGTTGGTGGCCGCGATATCCAGAGCCTGGGTGCGCGCCACCAGCCCGGTCATCGCCGCATAGTATCCGCTGTCCATCGGAGCCCTCCCCGGTCACGGAAGGATATTGCAGGTAGAGGACCGGAAGAGACTTGGAAGTGATTAGAAGAGCATCAGAATTGGACAAAACAGGGAATAGTGAACGAGATCAGACAGTAGAAATAAGTAATCTGGGCAGCGCAAGCCTCTAACTGTTAGCCGTCTTCTGTTCCCTGTTCCCGATTCCCTGTTCCCTGCCGGGGTCCCCGGCGAGCGAACTATGCTCGCTGGGGTGGCTGTTCCCCGTCTTACTGCAGGCCATCGCAGACAATGGTTACTTCAAAGCTGGCGTCGTCGAACGTGAAGGTATGGTGGAGTTTGAACTCGGGGGCTTGCACGTGAATTTTGTAATCCCGTCCGGTAATCACGGCGGGAATCGACAGGCCGCAGTTGGCTGACAGATCCGGCACCTTACCCTTCCACGCCCCGGCCAGCATATTGCAGATTTCGCCGATCCCGTCCTCGACGGTTTCGTCAACTGTCTCGAATTCCATGCCTGTCATGTGCGCGGCGATCTTGATGGCCGTCGAGGCTCCGCTACGGAAGACGCAGGCCCCGCTCAACAGGCCGCCAAAGCCCACCATCGCGGTTACCGATTCCGGCTCGGAGATCTCCACCTGTCCTATGCTGCGCTGGCAGTTGACCCCTAACATCAACCTGAAGACCTCTTCCACACTGGCGTCCAGATTCTTGGGCTCGGAGACCAGATGCATGGAATCCCGCAATGAACATTCCATCGTACGCTCCATATTCTTTTTGCCGCTGTCCTCAGATTTCCCTGGCTATTAACTTTGCCGCAGCGTTCCACTGCCGCGATTAAGCCATGCGCACACCGATCAACTTCACGCCGATGTTTCCCGGGCCTCCCGGCTACGCAGCATTCAACAACGACAACACCCGCTCCTTCACCTGCTCGGCCGTGAATGGCTTGCGAATGTAGCTTTTCGCTCCAGCCTCGATAGCCTGCTGGACGAACTCCATACTCGACTCGGTGGTGATCATCACTACGGGAACATCGGGAGCCAGTTTCTGCGCCCTCAACTGACGTAGAAACTCCAGTCCGTCCATCGTGGGCATATTGATGTCGGAGATGATCAGGTCCACCGGCTGGGTTTTCAACAGATCCAACCCTTCGCTGCCACTGCCGGCTTCGAAGATCACGAGCGATTCCAGACCCGCCTGGCGGAGCGAACGCTCCACAATCTTGCGCATAACGGAGGAATCGTCCACGATCAGAGCTCGAACTTCACTCATGCACAGGCTCCTCCCCTTGCTCCTCTATCGGCTTTTCCGGGTAATCCATGAGAAGCACTCCCCTGGTGCCCTTCGGTCGGCTTCAATGCGCCCCGATCGAGCAGATCAGGTCCTGTATCGAGCTGCGCTCCGGTAGCGGTCCGTTTTGCGGCCGCCGCCACATCCTGAGCCACAGGCAATCGTGTACCCTGACCAGCCGGGATTCGACCGGCCTCGCCTGTTCGATGGTTTTTGAAAGCGCATGCACCACGGCTTGCTCCGAGACGGCCTCCATCAGCTCTACGGCAGGAAACTTGGCGCTCAGCATGCGGGCGTGCACCGGGCCGAACTGCGACTCCTGCACCAGTCCGCTCTCCACCCGCAGATCGCTCATCCGCTCCACGGCCAGGGCCACAATCGGGTCCAGCCGGTCCTCAAATCCCAGATAGAGAAGCTGCCCGGCAGCTATGCGCAGAGGCAGCGCGCCAAAGGCGTCCACAAACAGCCGGGGCACTAGAACTGCGAGCGCCTCGGCATCGTGATATTCCAAGGTCAGCACCGGGCAACTCCACTGCAGACCCAGCGCCCGTGTCACCAGTTGTTCGCTTACTCCGTGGTGGCGCACCAGCCATTGGCCCAGCCGCCCGGCCTTGGCCGCCCGCTGCGCTTCCAGCGCGTCATGCAACTGGCTGGAGGTGATCCAACCCTGTTCAAGCATCACCAGGCCGAGCGGAATGCGATGCTGATGACTTTCGGTAGTCTGGCCCCGGGCGTCCAGTTCGCGGCGCACCGCCGCAGCTACCACTGCCGCCATGCAGGTGGCTGAGCAGCTCCAGCTGCCCTCAAAGATTGGTGCCTGGCGGCTGCGCCACAAGTGCAGCCAGCCGGTGCCGCAACCGGGATTGGCGCAGGTTGTAAAGAGGGCGCTCCGCGCTCGGCTGTGCGCTCCCCCGGCGCTGCCGGCCGGCTCTTCCGCGCCCCGGACACCAGCTCTCCGTTGCTCATGCAAGGTTGCCTCCATGAACATCGGCCTGACCGGCACTGGCAGCTCCCGGCTCTTGACCGGATTCCGGCTCAGAATAGGCATCGGATGCTCTCCAGCCGCTGCCTTGGCGAGGCCACCTCGGTCACCCGCAAACCAAAGTTGCCGTTTACCAGCACCACCTCGCCGCAGGCCACGATCTTGTCGCCGACAATCAGGTCCACCGGGTCGGCTACATTGCGGTCCAGTTGCACTACGTCTCCGGGACCAAGATCGAGAATCTCGCCTAGCGGCAACTCCTTGCAGCCAAAGCGCAGCGCAACCTCCAGCTCGACATCCATCAGCAGGTGAATGCCCGGGCTGAGGCTTGCCTGTGGCTCTGGCTCAGGTACATGAACAGATTGCGCGGCGGGCTGAGTTGCCGGCTGGAGAACGCGCATCTCGTCGCTCACCAGGATGGCATAGGCGCGTTCGCCGGAGTTTAACTGGAAGGCGCGCGAGACCTCGCTCTGCCCGGCAATCTCCTCAAACTTCTCGACACGGCAGCTTTTTCCGCTCTTGGCCAACAGATCCCCGGCGGCGGCATTGGCCACCTCGCGCAGCAACTCGCCCCAGCCGGCCTTCTGGTCCACTCCCTCGCCCAGCAGAGGAGAATCCAGAATCGCGGAATCAAGAAAGACACTGAAGCGGCCCTCCACATCCCCCGCAATGATGGCGGCAAAGCCGAAGGCGCCCTCCGCAAGTGGCTTGGGCTGCGACTCAGCCAGCTTTGGCTCTCCGGCCAGAGCCTGGGAAAACAGGGTTGTCGCGGCCTCGATCCAGCACTCAAGATAGCTCTTCATAATTCAGCCTCGGTGACCGGCCGCTCCATGCGAGCGGCGCGGTGCGTTCCCTGTCGAATGGCCTGCGCCAAAGAGAGCGTCTGGCCGCCGACCCTCCATTCGGACAGGGTGTTGGCGGCCAGGTCCAGGCGCAACACTGTTCCCGGCTCCAGGTTCTCGATGGCGCTGGCCGCCAGCCGCACCGCGGGCAGTTGCAGCGAGGCGCCGAAGCGGATGCGGCGCGCCGCGGCCTCCATGCGCTCCCGCGTTTCGCCCGCATGGCGGCGGCGGGCCCAGTCTGAGCTCAGGCGGCGCAAAATGGTATTGGCCACCACCGCGGGAAAGGCCAGGTTGAGCAATCCCGAGCTGTGCGGCATGCGAATCTCAAAGCTCAGGCAGAGGGTCTTTTCCGTGACCGACATGATGCGCGCCACCTGGGTCTGCATCTGCCGGCGCTCGAAGTTGAAGTTCAGCCCCACCGGCTGCCAGGCCGCGGTCAACTCCCGGCAGATGATCTCGACGAGGCTGGCCAAAATCGACTCCTCAATGTCGGTCAGCTCGCGCAGCGCGCCGTCCCGGCCTTCGCCGCCCAGCAGCAGATCGATGATGGGAGGAGCCAGGGCCAGGTCCAGTTGCAGCACGGCCAGCGCGCCCAGCGGCTCCATGCGGACTGAAGCTACGTAGCTGATCTCGGGAATGCGCAGCAGGAACTCGCTGAACGGAATCTGTTCGGCGGAAACCAGGTTGACCTGAAAACGGGTGCGCAGCCAGGCGGCCAGGTTATGCGTCAGGTTGCGGGCAAACAGGTCGTTCAACATACTGATGGCGCGCAACTGCTCGGTCGAAATCTGGCCCGCGGAGGAAAAATTGTAGGCGACGGCCCGGGCCCGCGCCTCGGTCTTCCGAGCCTCGGGCGCGGTGATGAGCGCTGCCTGAAACAGGGCGTCGATCTCGTTCTGCTTGAGCGTCTTGTCAACCATTGGCTATCCCCTGTTCCCTAGTCCTTAGTCCCTGCCGGGGTCCCCAGCGACAGGTCTTCGTCGCTGGGGTGGCTAGTCCCTGCTTTCAACGCCGCGCCCGTTCCGCCACCTTCGGAGAGCGCGGCCTCTCAAAGGCCCCGCGCGCCGCCAGGTCTTTGAGCGCGCCCCTCAGATGCACCACCGCCGAGGCATGCACCTGAGAGACCCGCGACTCGACCACTCCCAGCGCCAGGCCGATCTCGTGCATGGTCATCTCCTCGTAGTAGTAGAGGCTCATCACCAGGCGCTCCCGGTCGGGCAGATTCTGAATGGCCTCGGTCAGCCGTTCTTCCAGTTCGCCCCTCAGGCAGCAGAACAGCGGGTCATCCTCGAGGCGGCTGGGTATATAGGACAGCTCCTCCTCGCCCGAGTCCTCGTTGCGCTCCAGATGCAGAGTGCCGATCTCCAGGCCCTTCAGATCGCCCAGCAGTTGCTGGTACTCCTCCAGCTCCAGCGCCATCTCCACGGCCACCTCGGCCTCGTCCGGCGCGTGCCCCATCCTGGCCGTCAACGTCCGGATAGCCTCTTCCACCGCGCGGCCCTTCCTGCGCAGCTCGCGCGGACTCCAGTCCAGCGTTCTCAAACTGTCCAGAATCGCTCCCCGGATGCGGAACTGCGCATAGGAGCGGAACTGGACTTTTTTCCCCGGGTCGAACTTGGAGAAAGCGTCCATCAAGCCGACCACACCGGCCGAAACCAAATCCTCGATATCCACATACTGCGGCAGCCGTTCGTGAATGCGGCGTGCCAGAAAGCGCACAATCGGCAGGTGCTCAAGCAGCACCCGCTCCTGCTCGCCGGTCAGCACCGGCAACTGCGCGCCTCTGGGAGGATAACCATTCCCTGAAGCGCTTTGCCGTTGCGTCCTTTGTCTCGCAACTGTATTCGTCGCTTCGGTTCCCATCCCCGCCCCTCTTTTTTTGAAACCTCTAACCTTGCCCCGTCTAGTCCCTTAGTCCCTAGTCCCTAGTCCCTCGTTCTCACCGCACCGTTCCCACCGGGCGCAGGCGAATCTCAGGTGGAATCTCCCCGGCTGCCACTACCGCCAGACGAGGCATCACCGGCTCCAGCCAGCGCTTGACGTGATAACGGGCGGGACTTGGGACTAGGAGCACGGGAAGTGCCGCGGCGGAGGCTGAGGGGATAAGCCGCCTCAAAGAATCGGTTAGACGGCGGAGCACCGGCGTTCCCGGCGTCGCGCCCATGGAGAGCATCTTCTGCCCGGTCTCCGGCGAAAGCGTAGCCAGAATCTCCTCTTCCAGCGCTCCATCGAGCAGCAGCACCGGCAGCTGGCCTTCCCCATCGAGCAGCGGCTGAATCAGCCGCCGGCCCAGCGCCTGGCGCGCGGCCTCCACCAGCGCGACGGTGCTCTTGTTCACCGGCGCGGTCTCCAGCATCGATTCGAGAATCGCGCCCAGGTCGCGGATGGAGACACGCTCGCGCAGCAGTTGTTCCAGCACCTTTTGCACCTCGCCCAGGGTGAGCAGCTTGGGCACCAGCTCCTCCAGCAGCTTGGGATGGCTTTCGTTCAGCGCGTCCATCAGGCGCTTGGTCTCGGAGCGGCCCAGCAACTCCCAGGCGTGGCGGCGAATCAACTCTCCCAGATGGGTGGTGATGACGGTGACCGCATCCACCACCGAGTAGCCGGCGGCGATGGCCTGGTCTTCCAGAGCCGGCTCAATCCAGATGGCGGGCACTCCAAAGGCCGGCTCCCGCGCCTCCCTGCCGGCCAGCGGACGCCGGTCGGGATCGCCGCTGACGGCCAATAACAGCGCTCCTTCGGTCTGCCAGCGGCCAATCTCCATGCCGCGCAGCGAGAACAGGTACTCGCGCGGCCGCAGGCGGAGATTGTCGCTGATATGCACCGGCGGAATCAGAAAGCCCATCTCTGCGGAGAGATGGCGGCGCAGGGAACGCACCCGGTTCAGCAGTTGCCCGCCCTGCTTTTCATCCACCAGCGGAATCAGCTGGAAGCCAATCTCCAGGGTCAACTCTTCCAGGCGCAACAGGTTGGCGAGGTCCGTACTCTGCGCCTCGCCCGCCTTCTTCTTCTCCGCTACTCCCGGCTCGGCCGCCGGAGCTGCCGGTGCGTGGGCCGCCACCCGGCGCCCGGCAATGAACAAAATGGCTGCTACACCCAGAAACGCCAGCTTGGGCAGCCCCGGAATCAGACACATGGTCGCCGAAACCAGGCTGGCCACATACAACGTGACCGGCTTGGCCAATAGTTGCTGGCGAATCTCGCCGCCCAGTAAACCGGCCGAGTTGGCGCGGGTCAACGTGATGCCCCCGGCCACCGAGACCAGCAGCGAGGGGATGATGGTGACCAGACCGTCGCCTACCGTCAGCACCGTATAGGTATGCGCGGCCTCGCCCAGCTCGATGCCCTGTTGCAGGGTGCCGATCAGCAGGCCGGCGATGATGTTGATGCCGGTAATCAGAATCGTGGCCAGGGAATCACGCTGGTTGAAACGCGCCGCCCCGTCCATCGCCCCGTAGAACTCGGCCTCGCGGGCAATCGCCTGGCGGCGCCTGCGCGCCTCCTGCTCGTCGATAAGGCCGGCATTCATGTCGGCATCGATGGCCATCTGCTTGCCCGGCAACGCATCGAGCGTGAAGCGCGCGGTCACCTCTGCGGTACGCACTGCCCCGTGCGATACCACCAGAAATTGAATGGCGATCAGGGCCAG
>Ga0209039_10003494_pt1 | contig 12252 bp, 11 predicted proteins | sample BogFormECP12_OM1_FD_188238 | JGI IMG/M metagenome (GOLD analysis project Ga0209039, IMG submission 188238) | Bog forest soil microbial communities from Calvert Island, British Columbia, Canada - ECP12_OM1 (SPAdes) (version 2) | ecosystem: Environmental > Aquatic > Freshwater > Wetlands > Bog ...
CGCGGCGAAATCTGCCCGCCCTTCGAGTGGCCCTACGTCCACCACTACCCCTACCCGCTGGACGAGGAACGCATGGCGGCGCTGGCGCGCGTGTTCGTGGGCGAGCACGATTTCTCTACCTTCGCCGCCGCCGACGACCGCGACCGGGAGGGCCAGTCCAAGGTGCGGACCGTCTTCTCGTCGGTTCTCCATCGCGCGGAAGGACGCCTGACGTACCGCGTGCGCGGCAGCGGATTCCTGAAGCACATGGTGCGAAACATCGCCGGCACGCTGCTCGAGGCGGGGCGGGGGCATCCGGCCCCGGTGGACGCCCTCCCGCCGCGGTGCGGCCCCACGGCTCCCGCCAAGGGACTCTTCCTGATCGGCGTGGAGTACGGCGGGAACCCGGCGCCATGACCGCGAAGATCCGCGAAAACCCGGGGACAGACGGAACGTTCACCGGGTTTTCGCCGGTTGCGGCGCGCGGCTACGCCGCCATCACCTCCAGGTCGTACATGCGCTGGCGCAGTTCGCGAGCCAGGCGCTGGATGATCTGGCGCTCGTAGCCGCCGCGGTTGGCGCGGTCGCAGGCCTGGCGCAGCTCGGCGGCGATCTCGTAGGCGCGCAGCCGCAGCGTGTCGATGTGTTCGCAGAGCGGAACCTCGCGCTCGGGCGGTGGCGCGGGCTCGATGGCCGCTTTCGGCTCGCGTTTCGGCGCAACCGCCTGGCGCAGCGCCTGCACGGCGGCGGCCACGCGCTGGGCGTTTTCGCCGGTCAGCGGGATGGTCTCGCCGTTGTGCTCGATGGCCTTGTCCTTGACCGCTTGCGCGATGGCGCGGTAGCTCTCGGGCGAGATGCGCACGATCCGCGACATGTCGAAGTAAGACTGGCCGAACTCCTCGAAGCGGCGAATGATGTTGTTGGCTTCCGACTTACTGATGTCCAGATACTGAGTACAGAACTGCGACCAGCTCGCACTCCTGGAACGGTACATTCTCTCATCCCGGATGCGCCGCAAGCACTCGGCATCGGCTGCCGAGCAGCTATCCGCGACCCGGCTGAACGCCCGGCGCTCTCCCAATAACTGGTTGAGTTCGGTGTCTCCCGCGTCTCCGGCGGGCATGGTGACCAACGTCTTCTTCAATGGTTTTCTCCCTGGCTGGCCACAGTGTGGCCAGCGAAAATCTGCAACCCGTTGAATCTAAACGGAATTTCCCCGAGGAGATGGCCACACTGTGGCCGCCTCCCTACTTCCATCTGAGCAGACGCCCCCCGCGAAACCGGCCCGCGCGCGCCCGGCCGGTTCCCGTAACCGCAGGACACACCGCAACTTAAGCCCTCGAAAATAATTCTCAAATCGGTGTGAATGGCTTTTCAGCGCCGCCCTATCGCGCGGGTTCCGAGGGGACACCCGGCGCGGATGCCTGGCCCGCCGGCTGGGGCGCCCGGAACGCCCGCACCCAAAGATAGACCCGGAAGAGGCTGGTGAGCATCACCACCTTCCTCCCAGCATGGACGGCCAGGCGTGGTAGTGCGTGGCCATGGACCGCAGGGAATGTCCGATCGCCGCGCCCGCGAACTGAATTCCCAGGGCGCCGCTCAGCAGCAGCAGACGCTGGTCCTTCTTGCGCTGCTCCATCAGCAGCGTCCACAGGGCGAGGTCCAGGATGGAGGCGCCGAGGTTCAGATCGCGCGTCCAGGGAGCCATCCACAAACCCGGGACGATGCGCGAGTCGTAATGCGCCTGGAAAGAGATTCCCGCGAACAGAACCGCGCCCGCCACGCATGCCGCCTGCATCAACCTGCGGGACCGAAAACCGGCGCAGGCGCGCGAGATCAGGCTGATCACCAGCACGAAGGTGAAGAACTCCAGGAACACCTCTCCCCGTTCGTAGACCCTGGCGCCCCAGGACCGCGCGGCCTGGGTGGAGCGAAAGGTAATCGCCCAGATGGTGGGGGTCTCGGCCGCCGCCACCAGGAAATCCGCGACGACGTAGGTGAAGACCAGCGGAAACCGGCGCCAGTCCCCGCGCAGAAAGCGGGTGATCAGGACGGCCTCGAGCCAGAACCAGATCAGCGCCTGGGCGAAGGTGAGCGCTGCATTCATGCTTCCCCACTCCTACGCCCCTGCCTATGGCTTCAGGAGCGCATCGACGGCGGCTTGGGAGATGGCCTCGTCGACTTCCGAGGCGGCGCCGCTGCAGGCGATGGCGCCGATGGTCTGGCCGTCCACCAGAATCGGCACGCCGCCCTGGTTGGGAAAGGCGTCCGGGAAGGCGAGCACGGACAAATCGCCGCCCTTGAGCTGGTCGGCCGCGGTCTTCGACGGGCGGCCGTAGAGCGCCGCGTGACGGGCTTTGCGCTGGGCGAACTGGAGGGTGTTCAGGCCGGCCTTGTCGGCCTTCTGCAGGAAGAGGAGGTTGCCGCTCTCGTCGACGATGCAGATGGTCACCTGCACGTTGCGGTTCTGGGCTTCCCGCTCGGCGGCGGCGGCCATGGTTTTGATTGCCGCCAGGTTCAGGTACTTGCGCGTGGGAAGGTCGGCGGCCACGGCGACGGCCAGGAAGCCGAGGAGGAGTGGAAGTAGTCGGAGCATGGGGATATGGTACACCCTGGCCGCGGGGGCGGCGGCCGGGAATAGGACGTCCGCTGGTGGACCGGCATCGAGCCGATGCCAGGTATGATGGCGCACGGCGAAACCCGGGAATCGGCGATCGCTTCCGTTCGAGCGCTGGCGTCGCGCGTCGCCGCCGACCGCATTGATCATGGCGAGGAGATCCCCGAACCGTTCGCCAAGGTCTTCTCGGTGGCATGAGCCGCTCGAGATCGATCAAGGCCCGGCAACTCCTGGCGGCGCTGCTGCGGATGGGATGGGAACTGGCTTGGCAGAGGGGTTCCCACCGCCGCCTCGCCCCGGGACGGGCGACCACTCACCACATACGAATTCAAACGCATCTCGCAGCGAGTCAAATTCGCGGTCGGGCCGGAACGCCATGAAGCAGCGATTCGATCACTCCGGCGCGGCAACGCGGCAACCGGAGCGGGTCGCCGGGGAAGACACCTTCGAGGTCAGACGGATGGAGCGGCACTACCGGCCAAGTCATGATTGGCCACCGATAAACACGGATGAACACGGATCGAAGAGAATGGCTTTGCTTATCGGTGTTCATCGGTGTTTATCGGTGGCTAAAATGCCGGGCTTACATGTTTCGCGGTGCGCCTCTACCCTCTCCGATGCCGCGGGCGAAGTGGATATCCATGGCGGATGCCTGCGCGCGGGCTCTCAAGTTGGCGGCCCGGCCCCCGCTCGGGAACCCGCCAAATCAACTGTGTTACCCTGAGATTTCCACGTGTGCCAGCGCGTGTCAGCGAAAGTCTCGTGCTCCGTACCTATCCGCTGAAGGAGGCCGACCTCGTCGTCAGCTTCTTCACCCGGGATCAGGGTAAGTTACGGGGCGTGGCCAAGCGGGCGCGGCGTCCGAAGAACGCTTTCGGCGCGGGGCTGGAGCGGTTATCGCACGTGCGGATGGCGTATTTCCAGAGCGAAACGCGCGAACTGGTTAACCTGGATTCCTGCGAATTGATCCAATCCCAATTCGGGCTGGCTTCCGATTACCGGGCGAGCGTCGCGCTGGACTTTTTGGCGGAGGTTTCCGATCAGTTGTTGCCCTCCGCGGAGCCGGGCGAGAAGTTCTTCCGGCTTCTGCTGGCCGTGCTGGAGGAGTTGCGGCGCGGTACGGCCGCGGGCCCGTGGTGTGCCGTCACGTATTTTTCATACTGGGCGGCGCGGCTCTCGGGGTGGCTTCCGGAGTTGGATGTGTGCCTGGGGTGTGGCAGCCTGCTGGACGATGCGGAGGCCCCCGAGCGGGCGTATTTCAGCCGCGGGCAGCCGGGGTTAATGTGCGGCCATTGCCGCGGCGCGGCGGGCGCGGGCGGCGCGTCGGAGTTGAGCGCGGAATCGCGGGCCACGGCGCGCGAGATGGCGCGGCGGCCGCTGGCCGAAGTGGCGGCGGCGGCTTGGGACCAGACCAAGGCCGCCGATCTGCGGAGGTTTCTGGTTTCGCAGATCGAAGCGCACGTGGAACGGAAGTTGATTACGGTTCCCCTGTTGGAAGCCGGGTGAAAAGCGGAATGCAATCCTTTCAAGACAGCATCTTCAGGCTGAAACAATACTGGGCGGAACGGGGCTGCATCATCCAGGAGCCCTACGACGTGGAAGTGGGCGCGGGCACCATGTGTCCGGAGACCTTCCTGCGCGTGCTCGGTCCCGATCCCTACCGCGTGGCCTACGTGCAGCCCAGCCGGCGGCCGGCGGACGGGCGCTACGGCGACAATCCCAACCGCCTGTTCAAGCATTCCCAGTTCCAGGTGATTCTGAAGCCGTCGCCGGACGACATTATCGAGCAATACCTGGGCAGCCTCGAAGCCATCGGCATCGACCTCAAGGCGCACGATATCAAGTTCGAAGAGGACAACTGGGAAGCGCCCACGCTGGGCGCCTGGGGCATCGGCTGGCAGGTGATGCTGGACGGGCTGGAGATCTCGCAATTCACCTACTTCCAGCAGTGCGGCGGCATCGACCTGGACGCGGTCCCCGCCGAGCTGACTTACGGACTGGAGCGGCTGACGGCGTTCCTGCAAGCGCGCGACAGCGTGTACGAGATCGAGTGGGCTAAGGGGTTCTCCTACGGCGACGTGCGCTACCGCGACGAATTGCAGTACTCGGTTTATAACTTCGAAATGGCCGATATCAAAACGTTGTGGAAGCTGTTCGACCTGCACGAGGGCGAGGCCACGCGCCTGCTGGCGGCCTACGACCCGAAATCCCCCGTGAAGAAGCGCTTCCCGCTGTTGCCAACCTACGACCACGTGCTGAAGTGCTCGAACCTGTTTAATACGCTGGACGCGCGCGGCGCCATCAGCGTCACCGAACGCGTGGGCGTGATCCAGCGCGTGCGCAAGATGGCGGTGGGGGTGGCGCAGGCGTGGGCAGACCAGAGCCGCGTCGAGGCGGCGGCGGAGGTGGCGGAATGAGCCTGCCCTTCCTGCTCGAAATCGGCACCGAAGAGGTTCCCGATTGGATGATCAAGAACGCGCTGGAGGATCTGCGGGCGCGGTTCGTGGCCCTGGGAATTCCGCACGAAAGCGTGCAGGTGGACGCCACGCCGCGGCGGCTGGTGCTGCGCGCATCAGGGCTCGTGGAGCGCCAGGCGGATAGTGAGGAGCTAGTGTTTGGGCCGTCGGAGGGGGCGCCCGAACAGGCTGTTGAGGGCTTCGCGCGCAAGCACGGCGTGAGCCGCTCGGACCTCGGGCTAAGGAGCAAGTCCAGGGGCCAGTCCGACAGCGTGTCCGGGTCAGGCGGCCAGTCCCACAGCAGGTCAGGGTCAGGCGGGCAGTCCCACAGCGTGTCAGGATCAGCGGGCCAGTCCCACAGCACCTCAGGGAGTCAGTACTACAGTTTCACCAGGCGAGTCGCCGGACGCACCACCGCCGAAATTCTGGCGGCTGCGCTGCCGGGGATCGTTCTGGGAATCTACTTCCCCAAGACGATGTACTGGACCGGCAAGAACGGCCCGCGGTTCATCCGCCCCATACGCTGGCTGGTGGCTCTGCTGGGCGAGGAAGTGGCGCCGTTCGAAGTCGGCGGCGTAAGATCGGGTGGTGTTTCGAGCGGACATCGGCGGCTGGGCGCGGCAGAAGTGCCAGTGACCTGCGCGGACTATGAGCAACGGCTGCGCGATAATTGCGTGATCTTGTCGGCCGATGAGCGGCGCGCACGGATCGTCGCGGGCCTCGCCGGCGCCAAGGTGGACCCCGTGCTGCTGGATACGCTGGTTTACCTGACGGAGTATCCCACGGCCATCGAAGGCTCCTTCGACCCTGCGTTCCTGGAGCTGCCGGCGGAAGTGCTGGTCACGGTGATGCGGCACCATCAGCGGTACTTCTCCGTCGAGGACGCCGAAGGCAAGCTGCTGCCGCGGTTCTTCGCGGTGATGAATATCGGCTCGGATCCCGAAGGCTTCGTGCGGCGCGGCAACGAGCGGGTGCTGCGGGCGCGGTTCACCGACGCGCGGTTCTTCTGGGATTCGGATCAGAAGAAGAAGCTGGCCGACCGGCGCAAGGACCTGGCCGCCGTGACGTTCCAGGCCAAGCTGGGCTCCTACCGCGACAAGGCCAAGCGCATGAAGACGCTGGTTAAGGAACTGGGCGGTAAGCCGGCGGCGGTGCGCGCGGCGGATCTGTGTAAGTGCGACCTGACCACCGAGTTAGTGAAGGAGTTTCCCGAGTTACAAGGCGTTTTGGGCGGCTTATACGCGCGGGCGCAGGGCGAGCGCGAGGACGTCTGGCAGGCCATCTACGACCACTACAAGCCGGTGAGCATGGAGGATTCCATCCCACGCAACGCGGCCGGTCGAGTGGTGGCGCTGGCGGACAAACTGGACACGCTGCGCGGCTGTTTCCGCGTGGGTCTGATCCCCACCGGGTCGCGCGACCCGTTCGCGTTGCGTAGGGCGGCGCAGGGCGTGGTGAAGATCCTGGTGGAAGGCAAGATGGAGCTGCCGCTGCTGGATCTGCTGGAGGGCAACGCGGAGCTGACGGCGTTCTTCCAGGAGCGGGTGAAATTCTACTTCAAGGACGCCCGCGGATTCCAGTACGACGAAGTGAACGCGGCCATGGCGGCGGGATGGAGCAACCTGGCCGACCTGGACGCGCGGCTGGTACGCATTCAGGGCCTGCGGACGTCGCCCGATTTCGAGCCGCTGGCCGCCAGTTTCAAGCGCATCCGCAACATACTGGAACAGGCCAAATACGAGGGCGCGGCGGCCGCCATCCGCGAGGACCTGCTCGAAGAGGAGCCGGAGAAGGAGTTGTACCGGGAGTATCGAAGCATCGCCGGGCAGCCGATCGAGAGCGTGATTTCGCGGCTGCGCCCGAAGGTGGATTTGTTTTTCGACAAGGTGCTGGTGAACGCACCGCTTGAGGAGGTTCGCCAGAACCGCCTGCAACTGTTGTACGAACTGCGGAGAGAATTCTCCAAGGTCGCCGATTTTTCGGAAATCGTTACTACATCATAGGAGCAAAGAATGAGCAAACATGTCTACTCGTTCGGCAATGGAACGGCCGACGGTGACGGAAAAATGAAAGACGTCCTGGGTGGCAAGGGCGCCGGCCTGGCGGAGATGAGCCGGGCCAAGTTGCCGGTGCCGCCCGGATTCACCATTTCAACGCAGGTCTGCAACATCTACTTCGAGAGTGGGAACACCGTGCCGGCCGGCATCAACAGGGAGATGCTGGACGCCCTCGCCATTCTGGAAGAGCGCATGGGGCAGAAACTGGGCGATGTCAACAACCCGCTGCTGGTGAGCGTCCGCTCGGGCGCCAAGTTCTCCATGCCGGGCATGATGGACACCATCCTGAACCTGGGCCTGAACGACCAGACGGTGAAGGCCCTGGAAGCCAAGAGCCAGAACCCGCGTTTCGCCTACGATTGCTACCGCCGCTTCATCCAGATGTACGGCAACGTGGTGCTGGAGATCCCCAAACACGATTTCGACCAGGTCTTCGACGGCCAGAAGAAGAAGGCCAAGGCCAAGCTGGACACCGAACTGACGGCCGCGGACCTGCAGGAAGTGATCGCCGGCTACAAGAAACTGGTGGAAAAGAAGACCGGCAAGCCGTTCCCGCAGGACGCCATGGTGCAGTTGCAAGGCGCGCGCGACGCCGTATTCCGCTCCTGGTTCAACGACCGCGCCAAGTATTACCGCAAGATGAACCAGATTCCCGACGACCTGGGCACGGCGGTCAACGTGCAGGCGATGGTGTTCGGCAACATGGGCGTGACCTCGGCCACCGGCGTGGGCTTCACCCGCAATCCCGCCACCGGCGAGAAGGTGTTCTACGGCGAGTTCCTGGAGAACGCGCAGGGCGAGGACGTGGTGAGCGGCGTGCGCACACCGCACCCCATTTCCGAGCTGGACAAGTGGAACCCCGCGGTCTATAAGCAGCTCCGCGAGATCACCAACATGCTGGAGCAGCACTACCGCGACATCCAGGACTTCGAGTACACCATTCAGGACGGCAAGCTGTACATGCTGCAGACCCGCAACGGCAAGCGCACGGGACCGGCCGCGGTTCGCATCGCGGTGGAGATGGTGCAGGAAGGCCTGATCGACAAGAGGGAAGCGGTGCTGCGCGTGGAGCCGCAGCAGCTCGACCAGTTGCTGCACCCGGTGCTCGATCCGGCGTCGAAGAAGTCGCTGACGAAGCTGGCGACGGGCCTGCCGGCGTCGCCGGGCGCGGCGGTGGGCACGGTGGTCTTCACGGCGGACGAGGCGGTGGAGGCGTCCAAGAAGGCGCCCGTCATCCTGGTGCGCAAGGAGACGGTGCCGGACGACATCCACGGCATGGAAGTGGCCAAGGGCATTCTGACCTCGCGCGGCGGCATGACCAGCCACGCGGCGGTGGTTTGCCGCGGCATGGGCACGCCCTGCGTGGCGGGCGCCGAAGCCGTGGACGTGAACGAGCACAAGAAGACCGTCACGGTGACGGCGGGCGGCAAGACCGTGGTGCTGACGGAAGGCGACTGGGTGTCGCTGGACGGTTCGACCGGCGAAGTGTTCCAGGGCAAGGCAAACACCCTGGACGCCGACCCGAAATCGGGCGTGCTGGCCAGCTTCATGAGCTGGGCGGACGAGTTCCGCGGCAAGTTCGGCATCCGCGCCAACGCGGACATTCCGCGCGACGCCAAGGCGGCGCGCCGGTTCGGCGCCGAGGGCATCGGGCTGTGCCGCACGGAGCACATGTTCTTCGCCGAGGATCGCATCGAGCACATGCAGGCCATGATCCTGGCGAGCGACGAGAAGACGCGGCGCAAGGCGCTGGCCAAGCTGCTGCCGTTCCAGCGGCGGGATTTCGCCGGCCTGTTCGAAGCCATGGACGGGCTGCCGGTGGTGATCCGCACGCTCGATCCGCCGCTGCACGAGTTCCTGCCCAAGCGCGAAGAGCTGATGGTGGACGTGGCCCTGCTGCCTTACGCCGACATCAAGAAGAAGCGGGAACTGGTGGAGAAGTACAAGGGATTCGGGGCCGACGTAAAGAATCTCAAGACGGTGATCCCGCTGTTGCTGAAGCGCGTGGAAGAGCTGCACGAGTTCAACCCCATGCTGGGACTTCGCGGCTGCCGGCTGGGCATCAAGTACCCCGAGATCACGGAAATGCAGGTGCGAGCCATTTTCGAGGCCGTGGTGCAGGTGGCCAAGAAGGGCAAGAAGGTGATTCCGGAAGTGATGATTCCGCTGATCGGCGGCGTCAAGGAATTCGAGAACCAGAAGGAGATCGTGGTGAAAGTGGCCGAGGAAGTACTGGGCAAGGCCGGGATGAAGGACATGCACTACCTGGTCGGCACCATGATCGAGATTCCACGGGCGGCGCTGACGGCGGGCGAGGTGGCCAAGGAAGCGCAGTTCTTCAGCTTCGGCACCAACGACCTGACACAGACCACCATGGGGCTGTCGCGCGACGATTACACGAAGTTCCAGAAGGACTACCAGGATCGCAAGATTTTCGCCAACGATCCGTTCGCCGTTCTGGACCAGGAAGGCGTGGGCCGGCTGGTGAAGCTGGCGGTGGAGGAAGGCCGCAAGAGCAATCCGAAGCTGGAAGTGGGCATTTGCGGCGAGCACGGCGGCGAGCCGAGCTCGGTGCAGTTCTGCTACCGCGTGGGCATGGACTACGTTTCGTGCTCCCCGTACCGCGTGCCGATCGCGCGGCTGGCGGCGGCGCAGGCGGCGATTGCCGGCGATTCGTCGGAGATGCAGCGGACGAAGTAGGAGCCTTCGGTGCGAGTTGTATCGAGGCCGGGGCGGAAACGCTCCGGCCTTTTTTGTGGGCGTGTTCGACGGTTGACGAAGCGCCCGGACTACTCGTGCCAGGCCGGATCTCCAGGCGCCGCCAAGCCGGAATACGGAAACAAGTCGCTTCAGTGCGGCAGCACCGCTGGCAGATCCCACTCCCTCCCACATTTGGCGTTACCGCACTTGTACGAGTAGTTTCCCTCTCCGTTTATGCGCGGAGCCAGCGGGCTGCCGCAGCAGTCGCACACAATGTCGGGGAGTTCGTTCAGCCCAACGAGCCACGACTTTCCGCACTGGATACAATCGCGGGCGACGAATCCGCCCTCTCTGCTAAGAACGAGCAAGGCCTTGGCGTGGCAGCATTCGCTGGGTTCGTCTGCCCAAATCAGACGTAGTGTCCTCATCCAGCCGCCAATAGTAGCGGACAGCCCTTCGAGATTCAAGCGCCCCAGTGCCCCGAGATTGCGCTTTCGAAATCAGGGCAGTTGCATCAAGACCACTACCGAGATCTCCGGCAAGTTCGCCAACCCGGCATCGTTCGTCAGGAACCAGGACGCGCCTGCGCGGATGGCTGTCGCAAGTTGTATCGCATCCGGCGTTCGGATGTTATGACGCGCGCAGTCCGGCGGCTTCTTCGGCGATACCCTGGTCCAACGGAACCGCGGTCAGAGCGGGCGACTGGAGGAGGATGTTGCGGTATTCGTCCGCCAACTCGGGCCGGCCTTCGCGGAGCGGGTGGACCAGGACTTCGATGAGGGAGACGAACGAAGTGACAATGCGGAGTTCGTTCCGCTGGGCGGCCCCGAAGAACGGCTTAATCCTGGCGAGGAATGCGGGGCGCTCCTCCCCACGACGAGCGTTCCCGGCGCAAGTACTCATCGACGTCCACTCCTTGCCAGACATCCTTGCCCAAGCCCTGAAGCTCCAGCAGACTGCGGTGCGGCAGGCGTTCGATGTTGCCGCTCAGCCGCCCAACGAGTTCGGCGATGAGACGCAACTGGTCGGTGGAACCGAGGGCCTGCACGGACCTCTTGGCCTGGTCGTAACTTGTGTTCGGCATATCGCCCATCCCCATGACCACACGATACCGCGCTTCGGGGCCGCAACGCCACCGGTAGTGCCTTTTCGGCGCCTGGCAGGCAGCCATTTCCGGCGAGTCGCCGGAGATGCGGCGCACGAAGTAGGAGCGTAGTAAGAGGAGCGGTATTGAGGCCGGGGCGGAAACGCTCCGGCCTTTTGTGTGGGCGCCAGTGGTATTGTGGTCTTGGGAGCGGACGTTGTCAGCGACACCGAAAACCTACCTCACGCCGGAGCAGTACCTTGAAATCGAGCGCGCGGCGGAGTTCAAGAGCGAGTACTTCCAGGGCGAGATGTTCGCCATGGCGGGGGCGAAGTGGGCCCACAACCTGCTTGTAGGGAATCTGATCGCGAGCCTTCACGAGCAGCTTCGTTCCCGGCCCTGCGCCGTGCTTCCGAGCGACATGCGCGTGCGCGTGAGCCGGAGCGATTTGTACACCTATCCGGACGTCGTGGTGGTCTGCGGCGAACCGAAGTTTCTGGACGACCGGCGCGACACGCTGCTCAACCCCACCGTCCTGATTGAGGTCCTCTCGCCTTCGACGGAAGCTTACGACCGCGGGCGAAAGTTCGAGCAATACCGCACGATCGAGTCGCTCAGCGAGTACCTGCTGGTTTCCTCCGACCGGGTGCAGGCGGAGTTGTTCACGCGGCAAGCGGACGGCCGGTGGCTGCTCACGGCGGCGGGCGGCATGGAGGGCGCGCTGGAATTCCAATCGGTGGGCTGCCGGATCGGGCTCCGCGATGTGTATGAGAAGGTCGATTTGACGGCCGCGTGAACCCCGCCACCGCTCAGGCGGGACGCTTCACCATGGCGTTGATGCGGGCCTGGAAGGCGGGGAGCGCATCGGGGCCGGCGGCTTCCATATGCTTCATGAAGGCGTTGCCCACGGCTTCCAGGTGGCGATAGGCCTTGGGGTTTTTGAAGGCCTCGCGCATGGCGGGAACCACGTGCCGGAAGCGCTCCCAAACGAACAGGCATTCGGGGTTGGTTTCGAAGAACATCTCCTGGTTCAGCACGCCGGAAGTCACGAAGGCGCAGGCCATGTCCCAGTAGCTGACTACCATGCGCATGTAAGTGTTCTCCTGGCTTCCGAGGGGGGCGAGCTTCATCAACTCCTCCAGGGTGGTGGGACCGAAGTTCTGCGCGAACCAGGCGCGCGCCTTGCGGAGGGTTTCTTCGCGGCGCAATTCGTAGAGGCGCAGACAGAGATTGGCATCGTCATAGGTTGCTTGAGTGGGCATGAGGGAATTATAGCGGGTGTGGAAGGCCGCGGGCAGGGATCATGGACCGAAAAACACAAACCGGTTCGCAGCCATTCGGGGGAAGGCTGCGAACCGG
>Ga0209039_10003496_pt1 | contig 12238 bp, 8 predicted proteins | sample BogFormECP12_OM1_FD_188238 | JGI IMG/M metagenome (GOLD analysis project Ga0209039, IMG submission 188238) | Bog forest soil microbial communities from Calvert Island, British Columbia, Canada - ECP12_OM1 (SPAdes) (version 2) | ecosystem: Environmental > Aquatic > Freshwater > Wetlands > Bog ...
AGTCAGAGTTTCAAACATCGCCAGAAGCAACAGCTGGATCAACACAGAATACGCAGACCAAAACAACCCATCAACATTCTACACCATCGGAACACAACAAAGCCTTCCCTAGCCGAAGGTCAGCACCCATAGGTTTGCGCGCGCTATGGCCGGTTGCGGGATCGATCGAAAAACTGACGTCGAGAAGCTTAGACAGGGATGCTGAATTGGATCCTCGCATTGAAAAGGTTGGTTCCGGTTTGGTCGAGATACCCGTGCAGGTCACGCTTGGATGAGAAGAAACCTAAAATAGACGTGGTGCCTCACTTTCAAATAGAATCATACCAGAACGGATGTGCAAGACGCATTTGAAGGATGTAGGCACACCATGTGAGGGTGTTTTCTTTTTAGTGTTTGCGAGAGATGAAACGTACGTTGCTGAGAAGATTTGTGAGCTAGAGTCCTTGGGTTTTCCTTATCTCGTCGTGTGTGGCAAGAATTTGAGCTATCCTAATGTCGTATTTAGAGAGTGCAGAGGTAAGTATGATGCAATAAACTTCGGTTTCGAATTTGTTCCAAAGGAGACGGAAATTGTGGTCCTCAATGATGTAGATACGAAGATAAAGCATTTTGAGGATGCGCTTCGATGCTTCATTTCTGACGATGCTGACATGGTTTTTGCAAAGGTTTCAGCTGTTGAGGGTCCACAACAGGTCTTTCTTCCAATACTAAGACGCTTGCGAAAGATAGTGCCTGTGGCTGCCAGCGGGGATTTGATGCTTGTAAGATATGGCGCTCTGAAAAAAGCTCTTCCAATCAAACCGTGTAAAGCTGAAGATAGCTATTTGCTTTTCAGACTTCTGGCTCAGAAGGGTAAGGCCGTTGACTGTGAAGAATGTTACGTCATAGTTGAAAAGACTAGAACAACAAGGGAAGAGGCTCTGTACAAGGAAAGAACGGTCTCAGGAATATACCAAGCCTTGGCTTTGGCTGATCCCCCCCTGCGAATCAAAATCTTCTACATTGTTTTGCCCTTCATTTCCCCCATTTTGCTTGTAACTGGAAAGAAAGGCTATTCATGGGCGAAGGGAATTTTGATGGGGCTGACTCAGTATTTGCGAGGTGACACTTCAGGATATTGGCAGCCTGTCGGAGTCGAAACACCATGTCAGCCCGTCGTTGCCTAAACGTTGCAGAACTGCGATGGCTGAGAAGATAAGGTGGACTGAGCGTTGGGCTGCAATCTTCCTTGTTCGTGATCTTGAGGTGGACAAATGCGAGTCGTTCTGTTTTCACACGAGTATCCTCCTTTCTTGTTCGGAGGTGTAGGCACTTTCGTGAAAGATCTAGCACACGGATTAGCACAATTAGGCCTAGACATAACAATTATTTGCGGACGCCCAGTGCCCTGGAAAGTGACACATGCCCCTAATATCAACTGGAGCGAAGAAAACATAGCCACCATTAGGCTCGCATACCCTAACGTGTGGCCGAGGCACATAGCTTTCCAACTGTTCAACAGTGTGAAATTGGACAGAATACTCAGGAAGGTAAAACCTGATGTCATTCATGGACAAGGCAATTCAACTTTTCCTGCGATAGTCTCTATGAAAAAAACCGCCCCAGTTGTCGTAACTTTTCACGGAAGCCCAGCAATGCAAAGAATGCTGAGTCTACTTTCCATTACAAGAGGCGGAACAGTTGGAGACTTTTACACTTATGGATTAGCATATCCAATATGGAAATATCAATACAGAGAAGAGTACAGGCATGCTAACGCTGCTGTGGCCGTATCGGAATCTCTCATGAAACAGCTTATCTCCGAAATCAACGTTGCGAATGGTAAGTTGCTTTATATACGCAATGGTGTTGACTTAAAGATGCTTGACGCGCTATGCTCAAACTTGGGTACTGGCGATCAAACTTCCGAGCCGACATTGCTTTTCGGAGGTCGCCTTTTCTGGAGCAAGGGTGTGCTGAATCTTGTAAACTTGGCTTATCTACTAGAGAAAAGATACCGTCTGAACCTCAAAGTCGTTATATATGGATCAGGCCCCATGCGCGAGAGAATCATGCAAAGAAAAGTCAAATACGGGTTGAACAACATGATTGTAAGAAATCTGACTAACCGCTCAGATTTCTTACGTAACATGATGAATGCAACATTTGTTTTGATACCGAGCTTCTACGAAGCATCACCCATGTTACTTCTTGAGAGCATGTGCATTGGCAGAACCCCTGTCATGTTTAACCTGCCTTATTCACGAGAATTTACAGAAAATGGAAAATATGGTATACTAGCTGACAACGTGGAGAATATGGCTTTGAAAATCAAAGAAGTCTACGAGGGCGGGTCTATTCCGCATTTAGAAAACAGGATTCGCGATTTCGCCAGACAAAATTTCAATATTATAACAACCGCGAAGGCCTATTGTCGACTTTACGAGAAAGTCTGCCGCTAGATTCGATTTCCGGGAGAAACATCACCGCGAGAAGAACCAGCCGTTTTGAGCTGGGCGCGTAATGAACGAAAGAGACTTGCATTATGAGGGGCTTTTTATCTTTCATTTGCTGAAACTCACGCAAAACTGGCTAAGCGCGGGCGCCTGAGCCAGTATATTAGCAGATTGGGAATACCCCTTCTTAACTCAAGGCCGAAGATTATGCTTATCGCAATTTGCGCGCGCATATATCTAAATAAGCGCGTCTCTCCGCTAAAATCATTATCGATAATTGCAGGTTATCCCTGTGTCTCAAGTCAAGTCTGAGGAAATACTGAGATACTACAATGACTTCTATAGAAATAGGAGATTATTAAGGAGAGAGCCTCTTATTGCTGGTCAGGATTATTATTGGGATTACGAGTGCTCTCGCATACACTTGTCTTTGCTTGCTTATCTCAAAAGCTTGAAACCAAAGAAAACACTGGAAATAGGTTTGGGAGAAGGCTTTTTTGGTTCAAAAGTGTCTGAGCAGATGGAAAATGAGGAAATGAGTTATGTCGGGATAGATTTTTCAACAGAGGGAGTAAGAATCGCGAATGAGAGAATTAAGAAAAAGGATTTCTATTTTCTCACAGCGAATGGACTTCACTTGCCATTCAAATCATGCCAATTCGACGTAGTTGTCTGTTCTGAAGTGATTGAGCACGTGACAAAAAAACGAAGTCTTCTAGTGGAGATGAATAGAGTACTCAGACCGCAGGGCTATTTGATTCTCACTACTCCCAATCTATCATCATTAATGAATAGAGATATCTTCAAAGATCGTGAACCTAGTCAAGCGGTGTGATTATGTTGGGCAAATGATTGAAGAGCAACTTGACCCTTCTGAATTGGTGAGACTACTAGAAGAAACGCGCTTTTCATTAATCAACTTGAAAAGTCTTGTTTTCTATTTCCCAATAATCAGTTGGCTGGAGAAGTTAATCCAAAAGCCTGTTGTATTCGCAAGAAGTTCGCGTGCTCTCTCTCAGTATATAGAAGAAAACAACTTTTTCCGATTTCTAGGTCTATACCAGGTGGTTCTAGCAAGAAAATGAGACGAGAATTAGAATCTGAGGGTAAGAACTGAACATTGAGGAAGGCAGGGTCGAATTTCAAGAAGCGCGCGCTGTTAAACTCGTGCATTTTCAAATGACGTCTGTTTCAATCTCGTCTCCCTCAAGTGTTTGAGCGCGCGCTCGTTAAACCAAAGATCCAGCAATATTAATAGGCCTGTGTTCAATAACAAGAGCGCGCGCACTCAACTAGTAATACAAAAGCGGGTAAGTGAAGATGTTCCCGAGAACAGTTGTGGATTTGCTAGGTTCAAGAAGAAACCTGTTCACAGAGCCCTCGGAGGTAGAGAGGCTACAGATTAAGAAGTTTAGAAACATTTTGGTGTATGCGTATGACAATGTGCCCTTCTATCATTCAAGACTCAAGAATTCTGGAATCAAACCCAGCGATGTGAGAACTATTGATGATATTGATAGATTGCCTCTGACAACAAAAAAAGATATACAGCATGCACCTTTGAGCCAATTAGTTGCCAAAAATGTTAACTTGAACAGATGTGTGCGGAGCAGGACAAGTGGTTCTACAGGTATGCCCTTGAGCACTTTTGCCAATAAGAGGGCCGACAATATTGATGCAGTCATGTGGCTTCGAGCATATTTTGAGAATGGAATGCGATTGCGTGACAAGACGGTTGAAATTAGAGACCCACACAATTTCCACGGCAAAAGTCTGGTCGAGCACTTTGGAATAGCGAGGAAGGAATACCTTTCCCTGTTTGACGATGTCAGAGCGCAGGCAGCTTTTCTCGTTAAAGAAAAACCTGATATAATCAAAAGCTATCCGAGTTCGATGGAAATTCTGGCGAATTTCGTTGAGCATCAAAAAGTAAGCATAAAGCCTCGGTTGATTTTTACGTTAGCCGAGTTACTAGACAGTAGAACAAGAGAATGGATCAAGGCAGTGTTTGGAGCGGAAGTGTTTGACTATTATGGCAGCAGCGAAATGGGCTTGATTTCTTGGGAATGCGCCGAACACAAAGGATACCACATAAACGCTGACAATCTTGTCCTTCAGTTTGCCGATTCAGAGGGAAAGAATGTCGCAGCCGGCGAACCTGGAGAAATAGTCTGCACAAATCTAAACAACTTTGTCATGCCTTTGATAAGATACGCGCAAGGAGATATAGGTACGCGAATTGAAAACTCATGTCCCTGCGGAATCAAACTGCCCATGATGCAGATCATAGGAGGAAGGAAAGACGACTTTTTGATAGCGACTGACGGAAGGATGATACCCCCAACAGTTTTCTTTCCATATCCGTTTGAGAATTTTCAAAGAATTGAACAGTTCAGAGTAATTCAGGAAAGCAGAGACAGACTGAAAATTCAGCTAGTTGTCAAGGAAGGCTTTGATATTCAGCTTCTCGAAAGAGCCCGAAAAGAAATTCAAAGGGTATTCGGAGAAGACATGCGAGTCGAATTTGAATTCTTGAAAGAAATAGCCAGAGATCCCAATGGAAAACTAAGAAAGATTATCTCTGTGCATCCGGGACAAGCCCAATGAATCTGAAGATAGCTTAGCCCCCGTCATCACAAACCTCATATTAGTAACCGCAATCATACAAGGGCAAACTAAAACTGTAAGAAAACGGCAAGAAAGGGCAACCCAAGCTTGGCGCTAAGAAGATACGCGCGCAGCGCGCACTTTTTGGACAGATAAGCGAAATCTTAATTGCATGTGTTAGCGGTATTAACGTTCACATTAAATTGATAGTTGGTTGAAGGTGGGATGGCGGGAGAACAAGAAAACGTATCAAGAATCCTGTCGATACTGTCTCATCCCATGAGGAGAGAAATCCTCTTGAGGTTGAGCGAAAATGGAGAGCAATCTTTCACCGATTTGTTGAACTATCTGGGCACAGACACTGGCAAATTGAGTTTCCACGTTCGAAATCTGGCTAGTCTCATAGAGCAAACGCCCACGGGCAAGTATGTGTTGACAAAATCCGGAGAAAACGCGATAAGGTTAATCAAAGACTTGGAAGCATGGGCTGTGGAAGCTGACGTGGCTAGGAACGGCTCACTTCTTCCCTTGGCTAGCCTGGCAAAACGTGTCTACGCCTTTCTCATTGATTTCGCCCTTATTCTATCTATCTTCGGCGTTACAGCAGTGCTTTCTCTTGGGGTTGGTAGCGGATTTCGTTTAGATTTTAACACTATTTTTCTTTTTGTTGCTGTTTTCTGGCTATACTCCACGCTTTTCGAGGGATTTGGGGGACAGACTCTGGGAAAACGGCTTGTTGGACTCACCGTGATTAGAGTAGACAACAAAAAAATGTTCTACGATCATGCAGCTGTGAGAAACATCGGTAAAATCTTCGTGTTACTCCCCTTCGACCTGTTAATTGGACACAGACTTAAGGACAAGAGATTCATGAGATACTTTGACAAGTTCGCCGGAACGACAGTCATCAATCTGCGACCTGAATGACTTTAATGTCTCTTGAGAGGTTGTGGTTGTAGTGCGATTAACTATCCATAATGGCTAAAAGCAACAGGTGCAAAGATAATGATGAGAGCCTTGAAGTCCAGCACGATTCTGGTAATGGTTACAACAATTTCTTTGTTGGTGACAATGTTCAATGCTGGAACAGTCTTGGCTACATGGCCCTATCCCGATTATGCGTCCTTCATAACAAGCTTCAAAGCTTTAGCAGTTAGCCACCCACAGTCCGTCTCCTATCAATCCATAGGGAAAACTGTGCTCGGCCAAGATATTCTCATGTTTAAGATTGGCAATCCCGCAGGAGGCGTTGTTCTATTTGACGGTGCCATCCACGGCTATGAAAGTGAGGGAAGCCAATTACTGTACTATTATGCCGACTGGCTCTTAACCAGCAACGACTCCTTAGCGCAGCATATCCTAGCCAATATGTGCACGTTGATAGTACCAGTGGTAAACGTAGACGATTATAGTCTTAACCGGACAAACGCTCATGGTGTTGACCTAAACAGAAATTTCGAGACCAATTGGCAGTACGATGGAAGCACTGACCCCATTAGCGAAACATACAGAGGCCCGTCACCCCTGAGCGAGCCCGAATCGCAAGCCCTAGAAAGAGTATTTCAGACCTACAAACCTAATGCCTACGTCAACCTTCATGACGGGGGTGGTGAAATGTTGTATGGAAGCTCGTACGACAATTCAACCTACATTAACGCGGTTCTAGTGGAGATCAGCTCAATGAGTTCGCAAAGAGGCGTGACTCCTTACTCGCTGAACTCGATAATAAGCTTTGGAGGAGCTGCTATCACCGATGCAGTCACCAAAGGAGGAGCAAGCATAAGCCTGTTGCTCGAGCTTGGAAATGCAACGAGAACCCTTTCAGAAGTGAATTCGCTAGTGCTTCCGAGATTTATACCAATCGCGGCCGTTCTCAGCCAAGAAAGCGAGCATAGTATTCAACCAGTTCAGAATGGTACTCTTTTCAGTGACAGTTTTGAGTCTGGCAGTTTTGGGAGTTGGGATGGAACCTCCGTGACGGCCGGAGAGACCATGGCTGTCAGCAGCACACTGTCCAGAGACGGTAGTCACAGCGCGTTTTTCATTGCAGACGGTAACCAAACTTCAGGGGCTGCTTACGTTTTCAAGGATCTGCAGCCGCAAACCAACGTTTACGAGAGAGGCTACATAATGCCGACCATCTTCAGCCAAACAGGCAGCTACAGCAGATTCTACTTCGCAGCATTCGCAGCTTCAGGACAAACAATCGCAATGGCAGGCTGCCTAAAAAACGGTACAACAACCTCATGGAGACTAGCAGCCTTGGTGGGGACGAATTGGGCGACAGTTGACTCGGCGGCTGATGGGTTCCAGCGTCTGTGGCATTCCTTCGAGTTGCAGTGGGGGCAAGGAGTCACAGACGGCTATGCCCGACTGTACATAGACAATGTATTAATCGCCTCAATTTCGCAGGCGAACACAACAGCCTACGGCCCAGTTAACTCGGTACAAATTGGAATAGCAATGTCGGGAAACGCAAGAACCAGTTTCTACCTCGACTACTTACAGACATCAAATGTCTCTCTCGGACCACTACCAATCCCTGCAGACATAAACCGAGACGGTGTTGTCAACATGCTTGACTTCGTTGTGTTTGCCCATGCTTATGGAGCTACACCAGGTGCTGCCAATTGGGATCCGCGTTGCGATCTGAGAGGAGAGTTGAAGGTAGACTTGCAAGATCTGATTCAATTTGCTTCATGCTATGGTGAAAGAATGCCTTCTTCCTTCGTTTATGACTGAACGTGGGCAAGTAAGAGTTTCTTTTCAGCGACTTTCGGGCGTTAAGCAGGACTGACATTAATAGCTTTGGTGTCTGGCCATAGCGCGCGTTAACAATACTTACCAATTCTTACGCGAAATGCACAAGGCATAATAATCTTTGTAGAGCATGCGCTCTCTCAATAACGAATCGATATCCGCGGAAAAGAATTAGAATCAACTGCTTTGATCCTTTGTCTTCAAGAACAACCTTTATTAATTCTTACGACAGACTCAACTGTCGTTAGAAGGATTGACAGATGAACCTGACGAAAAACATTAGCAAACATTTCATTTTGATTTTCGCAGTTGCTATGATATTTCTGATTGCGCCCGCCCGTGTCGGAGCAGCAGCATCGTTGAATTTACCGACGTCAGTAACCGCCATTGTGCAAGGTGGAAACGAAAGCCACTTTGTTACAGAGTTAAATAACGTTCCATCAAACTACAGCATAACAAACGGTACATACCTCGGCTGGTGCATCGATGCCTCCGTCATCATGACGAGAAATGAAACTTTCGAGGCGGTCCTCTACTCAAGCCTTAATCCTCCCTCAGGCAACTGGTCCACCGCGAGATGGGACATGGTCAACTATATTCTGAACCACAAACAAGGAGACGCAAACGACATCCAACAAGCCATTTGGTTCTTCATCAATAACACAACAAACTTCAACCAAACGCTCACTGCTGACGCAAACGCAACCATAAACGATGCTCTTGCAAACGGCACAGGATTCCAACCAGCCCAAGGCCAAATAGTAGCTGCAATCGTTTTTCCACAAATCATACTTCCAGGATCAGGGCCATTCCAAGACAGCATAATAGAAATCCCAACGCCACAGCCTTTGACAGCAAATGTGACAGTGTCCGGCAACGCGCAACTTATCGGAACAAACTCCTACCACATGGATTCCGGAGCAACAGCCACGTTCACGGCCAACGTTGCAGGCGGAACCCAACCATACAGCTACCTGTGGTACGTTAACGGAACGTCATCTGGTTCCGACCAATCAATGAACTTCACCGCGCCGCAAACAGGAACCTACTCCATATACGTAAACGTCATAGACAGCAGCAACCCCACCTTACAAGCAAATTCAGCAACGGTTACTGTGACAATACCCGAATATTCATTGCTCGCAATTCTCTTGCTTGGCGCATTAATGCCGATCGCCATCATAATTCGAAGAAAAAAGAACAAAAACTAATCTCACAATCTTTCTTTTCTTACAGAAAACGAATCTCCATCTACTCAAACTAGGCCAACCAACAAAACCAATTGCAAGAACTTGCGAGGTTGCGCAAGCAATTTGGAACAGGCAGAAACATAGATCACAATAGCATTTTGAGAATACTTCTTAAGAGTCGACTGTTACGTGGAAACACTGAAAGGGCCCAGAAACATGCTCAGACTACGCAACATGAATATTCAAAAACTGCATTGGCCCAGAACGCTAATGCGAAGCCGTATAGTGTTTGGAGCAAAAATCGTCACAATCATTGCAGCGACTATCGCAATATTCTACACAGGTCTCGTATCCATCTTCGGAGACGTCTCACAAAACGAATACGCAATCTACGTTTTTTTCGTACCTTTTCTTGTCGTCTATCTAACATACCGCAAGAGAAAAGTGCTCAGAGCAGTTATGCCCTCAAATGATAACGATCGGCCCAAGACCCTCAGAAACCTAACTTCGTTATTCGGCGTTTTCATAGTAGCCATAGCGATTTTCCTATACTGGGGGAACTCGTATACTTTTACCCCGCTAGAGTCCCATATTTACACCTTCGCACCTTTAAGACTTCAAATATTGGCACTTCCAATATTTGATGCAGGTCTAATTCTAGTTCTTTTTAATCGACAAACACTCAGGCATCTGGTTTTACCCATAGCCTGCTTCTTCTTTCTGTTCTCGCCTGCCTCAGAGGCCTTGACACTCACGTTGTTATGTTGCTTCATCTTAATCATAATAGGAATGGCCATTTTCATGCTGAGGTCTGAGAGAACTTCCAAAACCCGCAGCTCCGCTGTAAACCTTGTAAAATACGATCAATGCGATCATGAACCTAACACTGACGCAAAATACTGCAGAAAATGCGGCAGAATATTCCCGCAGGAAACGGCTAGACTCAGCCAAACAGAGGTAGCAAGAATAGGGATAATCCTTCTCATAGCCTGCTTTCTCGTGACTATACAATCCCCAGCCTTCGCAACTAATAAGATAACACCAATAATCTCCGCCAGCACATCTTCTGGGTACTCAAGCCAAATACTTCCAGAAATAAACCAATACAATATCTCTAATGGGTTTGAGGATCACTATCTAGAAGCCAAATATCCAGACCTATTGGCCCTAGAATACGAATATTCACCGTTTTCTAACAAGCCCTTCAAGATATCTGTAGCAATCGAAATGTCTTCTTCCCAGTCAATTCTTCCCTCATACAAGATCCCTACTGAAACAATTCTGCTGAACAAAACGACAACAGTTGAAATCCACACCAGCTATAGCTCGCCCATAACGGCATATTATTCGGTCAACCAATCCACTGTCGTGACCAGCGATAACATAGCTGTGCTATACTGGAATTCATCATCTGTATTCCGAATTGACCAAACAGCTCAACCGAGACAAGTGCAGACAGCACTCACAGTCTCCTTTGTGCAAATTGACCAATTCTCCGAAGTCAAGCAAGAACTAATTGACATCGCAACCAACATAACCAACTATTGGCTTTCCCGGTCGCGCTTGCCTAACGAAACATGGGCAGAGACAGCTGCCGTCCCTCTATCTCAGAATGGCCTGGGCCTAGGCGTTGCATTAACAATAGCCAATGCGACTATCCTCGCTTACTATATCGAGGAAACAAAGAGACGGGAAAGGGCTAGCAAGCTAGCTATTGCGAAGCTAAGCAGCCTCAATACGGAAATCGTCAAAGCCCTCCAGAGGACAAATAAGCCCCGAACCCTCAGCAATATCGCAGCAACACTGCAAGAAGCCACCAAACAAGCAATTCATTTGCAGAAGCTTGAGGAACAACTGAAAGAACTCGAAAACGTGGGTATCATCAAAAGCCTAGTGTACTGCCAGAATAGCATTCCCATACAAACATGGAAAATGTGAATCTTCCGCGCGCGCTAAACAATAAATAAAACCTTCAAAGACGCGCGCCAAGATTTCTTAATTAACATTAAATCCGTTCAGATTCAATTTGATATGGAGGAGAGTCTTGAGGAGATATAAGATCGGCATTATTATGATCCTTTATAGCTCGTAGAGATAATGCTCACGTCCAAGTAGGGTCTGCCGTTGGCCCCATTTTCTATCCGCTAAGGACGAAAGTAGAGATTCAGGAACCCCTGGACGTAGTATATTACAATAATGATCTCGGTCTTTAGCGCGCGCAAACATTCAAAGAACCTCATGTTTTGATTGTAAATACTAATATAATATTCCTTTTCCGGAATACTTCTTAAGAACTATTTTTCGAGTAGAAATTCAGTGCAACCTGATGCCTAAGCAACTTGAAATAGCATTTCCTAGACTTCATTGGCCAGCTGTTTTTTCGTCATCTCGAATAGTTTTCGCCATCAAACTCTCAGTCATCTCCGTTGCAGCAATAGTCATTTTCTATCAAGACCTCACTCTGCTTTTTTCTGATGCCCTGCAGAATGAAACCACAAGCTACATGCTTGCCGTCCCATTCATCTTCGCTTACCTCGTTTACCGCAAAAGAAACATGCTCAAAACAGTTCTCCCGCTTAACGGTGACCATCAACCCAAAAACACACGACACCTGTCTTCGATAGCGGGCATATTTCTCGCAGCTACAGCAGTCTTACTCTACTGGTACGGATCTTACACTTTCACACCAATTGAATACCACATGCTCGCTTTCCCCCTCTTCATAGCAGGACTCACACTTGCCTTTTTCAACCCACAAACACTGAGACAACTCGCCTTTCCAATCATTTTCCTCTTCTTCCTTGTACCTCCACCTACAGAAACCCTTTACGCCATAGGCTCCACACTTCAAATCGTCAGTGCCCAAGCCTCAAACGCCATAATCAACTTCATCCACATACCCTCAACACTCACAATGGACAACGGCGGCCCACTCATAACAATAAGCATGGCCAATGGCACGACACTGCAACCCTTCCAAGTCGACATAACATGCTCCGGCATCTACAGCCTCATCGGCTTCAGCGTCTTCGCCGTCTTCATAGCCTACACAATCAGAGACAAACCATGGAAAAAAGCCGCCCTCACAGCCCTAGGATTCCCACTCGTCTACTTCCTAAACATCATCCGAATCACAACCATGCTCATAATAGGCTACAACTTCGGCGACACCATAGCCCTGCAAACCTTCCACCTGCTAGGCGGATGGGTCCTCGTCTTCATAGGAACCCTCTTCCTACTACTCGT
>Ga0209039_10003498_pt1 | contig 12235 bp, 9 predicted proteins | sample BogFormECP12_OM1_FD_188238 | JGI IMG/M metagenome (GOLD analysis project Ga0209039, IMG submission 188238) | Bog forest soil microbial communities from Calvert Island, British Columbia, Canada - ECP12_OM1 (SPAdes) (version 2) | ecosystem: Environmental > Aquatic > Freshwater > Wetlands > Bog ...
TTGGGGGACGCGTTCTCTATGGCCTTCACTAGCTGCTGGACCGGGTTCTGGCCCGTCTTCAGCTCGATTATCTCGAATGCGGTCTTGACTATGCTCAGCGACTTCTGCTTCTTGCCCCCCATCCTGCCGGTGTTCTTGGCGTACTTCTTGCCAAAATGAGCCAGCTGGTTCACCAGTCTTTCAACTATATTGACTCTTGTCTTCCCAAACTTCTTGTGTTCATGGCGCCCCCCTGAATGGGGCACGAGCATGGGCTTCAGGTTAATGACGTTCTGAAGACCCGGGTCTCCAATCTTCACGCCGGTCATGTCCCACTTCTCCCAGAGGAGGAGGTTGGGGTATTCCAGAGACTGTCTGCTCACGGCCTATCTCCTCGGCTTCTCCTTCCGGCCGTAGACCAGCTCGTTGAGCGAAACGCCGTTGACCTTGAAGATGGTCCACCTGACCCCCGGGATGTCCCCCATGGCCCTCTTCATCGAGCCCCCTATCCCCTGAAGCATCACCTCGTCGTGCTCGTCGACGAAGTTCAGGGCGCCGTCCCCGGGGAGGAAGGCGGTGACCTGCTTCCCGTTCTTTACAATCTGGACCCTGCAGCACTTGCGGATGGCGGAGTTCGGCTGCTTCGACTCCACACCGACCTTCTCAAGAACTATCGCGCGGGCCTGAGGGGCGCCCTCCAGCGGGTCGGACTTGTAGTCGAGGCCGAGCTTCCTGCGCTTGTACCACTTGTTTGACCAGCGGAACCGCTGACGCTTCTGGGCTACCTGCCTGGCAGCGAATTCTCCTCGCGGGGGTCCCGTCATGGTTCCATTTCCGCCCTTCTCTCACTCTATAAAAGAGTTCAGAGCTCGCTGGTGATCTGGACGTTGGAGATGCCGAAGTAGCGCTTCGCCAGCATCCTGAACTTCTCGGCATTCCTCCCTCCCAGTCCCAGGACCGCCCCCTTCTTCCGCGGGTCCACGTATACTGTCACCCCCTTCGTCCCGTCGAGCCTGTCGCTCACCTCAACCCTCTGGACGAACCTCGCGCCCAGGGCGTTCCTCACGAGCTCGTCTACCGCGTCGGCCCACTCCACGACCTCGACCGGCCTCCTCATGGAGCGCTCGATCTTCTTGACCGTGACCCCCTCCTTGCCTATGGCGAGCCCCATCTGGCCCTTGGCCACCACGAAGATCAGCCGGTTGAGCTTGTCGTCTATGACGCAGTCGCGGGCCGTCGCCCCGGTAACGCTGTGGAACAGGGAGATGAGGGAGAGTTCCTCGGAGCTAAGCTTGATTTCTGGCAACCGCGATTCACCGGAGGAGCTGCTTGATGTCCGCTTCGCTGACCGACCTGAGCGCCATGGCCGAGACGCTGTAGGGCCTGCCCACCATCCTGGCCAGCTCAGCCGATGTGACAGGGAGGTCGACCACGGCGACGTCGTGCTTCGCAGCCTCGTCCCTCAGCTTGGCCGAGAGCCCCGTGGGGACGGACTTCGTGAGGAGGAGAGCCTTCGCCCCCTTCATCCCGTAGATCGTCTCCTTGGCGCCGAGGGTGTACTTGCCCCCTTTCATGGCTTCCTTCAGGACCTTCGAGAGGTGGGCCGAGTCCATTTTATCAGCTCATGTAGAGGTCGATCATCCCGGTGCCGACCGGGATGGGGAGCCCGACTATCACGTTTTCGGTGACCCCCTTCAGGTCCTCGGTCTCGCCCTTCACCGCCGCTTCTGCCAGGGTCGGGACTGTGATTTCGAAGGCGGCCCTCGCCAGGACGCTGGTCTTGGCGCCCGCTATGCCGTGCCTTCCGATCTGCTGTATGTAGCCCTTCGAGGTCATCAGGTCGCCTACGAGGAAGATGTGGCGGATGTCGACCTCGAGCCCCTGCTCGTCCAGCGTGCTCATGACCTCCCTCACCAGGGTGGACCGGGCGGCCTCGATGCCCAGCACCTGGGCGACCTCGTGGACGTTGTTGGTGTAGACCCGCGTGGGGTCGACCCCCTGCACGGCGACGACCTTGCCGAGGTTCGAGCCGGCGGTCTGGATGAACCATTCCTCCCCCTCCTTCACCACGGTCACCCGGGTGATCCCTGGAATCCCCTTGAGCTTCATGTTCAGGATCTTGTTCCTGAGGGTGAACAGCATTGAGAGGTCCGCATTCTCCATGTTGACCCTGATTATCTTCCCCTTCTCGATCTGGACCTTCCTCTTCGCGGTCTCGATGACCTTGGCGACCTCCTCTGCCTTCGCGTCTCTGTCGAGCATCTGCTGCTCGCTCAGGTGGAGCTTGATCCCCTCGGTCGGGTCGACCTCGCTGTACTCGACGACGTTCCCCACCTTCGTGAAGAGGATCTCCTTGGCGACCTTGACCGCCTTCTCGTTGGTGGCGCCGTACTCCTTGTCGAAGTAGATGTCCATCGACGGGGTCGCCGGGATCTTCCGGGCGTCGACAAGCTCCATCAGCCTCGGCAGGCCGAGGGTGACGTCCCTCTCCCTTACCCCTGCGAAGTGGAAAGTTCGGAGGGTCATCTGTGTGCCCGGCTCGCCTATGGACTGGGCCGCGACGATCCCCGACGCCTCCCCGGGCTCGACCCGCGAGTACTCGAGCGCCTCGGCGACCCTCTCCAGGGACTCCTTGGCCCCCTCCTCCGTGAGGTAGGACCCGGTCAGCTTGTCGTTGAGCTCCTTGACGAGCCTCTCGTTCAGGACTGGCTGGTACTTCTTCATCAGCTTCACCACGGTCTCGGCGTCAAGCTTCGACCTCGACTTGTTCAGGAGCTCTTCGGTCTCCAGCAGCCGGTCGAGGTTGATGGGCCTGCCGTGGTCGCTCTTCGCCGGGTCGACCCCGTCTTCGCCGTAGAGGAACTGGATGATGTGGCCGTGAGGGTCCCTCACGGTTAGGTCGTACTCGACCTTCAGGTGCTCCAGGGCGTTTACCAGCCGTCTCTGCATGTATCCGCTCTGCTGAGTCCTGACGGCCGTGTCCACGAGCCCTTCCCTTCCTCCCATTGCGTGGAAGAAGAATTCGGTGGGCGATAGCCCCTCCCTGTAGTTGCTCCTGACGAAGCCCTTTGCCTCAGGCGACTGGTTGTTCCATGAGAAGTGGCTGAGAGCCCTCCCCCTCAGTCCCTTTTCGATCCTCTTTCCCCTGACGGACTGCTGGCCGAGAGCGGCGGTCATCTGGCCCACGTTGAGGCTGGAGCCCCTCGCCCCAGTCCTGGCCATGATCATCCCGGAGTTCTCGGCGGGGAAGGAGCGGTCGGCAATCCTCCCTGCCCTGTCTCTGGCGCGCGAAAGCTCATTGACGATGTAGGCCTCGAGCGAGTCCTCCGGGGAGAGCCCCCTGGTGAGCTGGAGTTGGCCGGCATTCTTCTTCTTGATCAGGTCGGCGACGTTCTTGTAGGCCTCGTCGAGAGTGTCGTGAATCGCCTTCTTCGCCTCGTCGGGGAGCTCGAGCTCGTTGAAGCCGTAGGTGAACCCCCTGCGGGTGAGGTAGGTCTTGAGGACCTTCAGGATGGAGTTGAGGAAGTTCCTGGCATCCTCGTTGCCGTAGTCCTTGGCGATGCGGTGCAGGAGGCTGTCCGGCTCCTCCGCCCCGATCACGGCCTTGTCGACGACCCCTGAGATGAGGGTCCCGTCCTTGATCACGACGTCGTTGGATGCTCCCGTCTTCGACGACTTCGCCCACTTCGAGGTCAGGACGTAGTTCATCTTTTTCGGCAGGAAGAGCGAGAAGAGCTGCTTCCCTGTGTACAGCGGCTTGCTCCCCTTCTTGGCCGGCTCAGGAAGATCCCCCTCGTACCCGCCCAGCAGGGCGAGGTTGGAGAACTCTCCTGGGGTCAGGAAGGTCTCGTCGCGGGTGAGCATGAATGCGCCGGTGATGAAGTCCCTGATGCCCCCTATGATGGGGCCGCCGTATCTTGGGGAAAGGATCTGGTCCTGGACCTTCATCAGCATGAGCGCCTCCGACCTCGACTCCTCGCTCTGTGGGACGTGCAGGTTCATCTCGTCTCCGTCGAAGTCCGCGTTGTACGGCGGGCAGACCGACGGGTGGAGCCTGAACGTCCTGTACGGGAGGACGTGGACGAAGTGGGCCATGACTGACATGCGGTGCAGCGACGGCTGCCTGTTGAACAGGACGACGTCGCCGTCGTTGAGGTGCCTCTCGACGATGTATCCGGGGGAGAGGGAGTCGGCAAGGGCCTTCCTGTCGCTGGCGAAGTCGAGCCTTATCTTCACGCCGTCGGGCCTGATCACGTAGTTGGCCCCCGGGTGTTCGAAGGGCCCCCTCATCACGAGCAGCTTAAGCCCCTCGATGTTCAGGGGGGAGACCTTCTCGGGGATTGTGAGCTTCTTGGCGACCTCGAAGGGGACTCCGACCTCGCCGATGTCGAGGCTTGGGTCGGGGCTTATGACGGTCCGGCTCGAGAAGTCGACGCGCTTCCCCGACAGTGAGCCCCTGAAGCGGCCCTCCTTGCCCTTGAGCCTCTGGCTGATGGTCTTCAGCGGCCTGCCGGAGCGGTGGTGGGCCTGGGGGATGCCGGAGACTTCGTTGTCGAAGTAGGTAGTGACGTGGTAATGCAGCAGGTCTACGAGGTCCTGGACGATGAGGTGGGGGGTCCCCGACTCCTTGCTCTCCCTGACCCTCTGGTTCACCCTGAGGATGTCGACGATCTTGTGGGTGAGGTCGTCCTCGGACCTGATCCCGGACTCGAGGGTGATCGAGGGCCTCACCGTCAGCGGTGGCACTGGGAGGACCTGAAGCACGAACCACTCTGGCCGGGCCGCCTTCGCGTTGAACCCCAAGAGGTCGAGGTCGTCGTTGTTGATCCTCTCCAGCCTCTCGCGGATGGCGATCGGGAGAAGGCGCGTTGCGCCCCCTTCCTCGGTTATCTCGTGGAATATCGTCGGCTTCGTGAACTCGATCTGGTACTGCTGCTTGCCGCAGTGGGGGCAGAGCTTGACCTTCTTCGCCTTCGTGGCAATCTCCTTCGCCACCGATTCAAGCATCGTGGGGGTGAAGTCGGTCTTGTTCGCGTTCTTGACCTTGTAGGCGTCGAGCTCGGGCTGGGGGAGCAAGATCCTCCCGCACGACCTGCAGGTGGTCTGCACCAGCTTGTTGATCTCGTCGACGAACGCGATGTGGAGCACGGGCTCGGCGAGCTCAACGTGCCCGAAGTGCCCGGGGCACCTCCCTGCGGTCGAACCGCAGGTCCCGCACTTCTGACCGGGCTCCAGGGTCCCGAGGCGGCTGTCCATGAGCCCCCCCTGGACGGGCATGCCGTCCTCGTCGTAGGTCTCCGGCTGGGTTATCTCGGCGACCGAGTACTTCCTCACTTCGCTCGGAGAGAAGACGGCGAAGTCGATCCCCCCGATGGTCTTGAGCGCCTGTTCCATGGACATGGCCTACACCTTGTCCTTCAACTGGAGCCGCGGCGCTATGTTCAGGCTCATCATCTCCTGCAGTAGTAGTTTGAACGCGTAGGCTACGACGACGGTGGAGATTTTCGCCTGGTCGCCGTCGACCTTGCAGGTGTATTTCCTCTGCTTCGCGTCGTAGAACGCGATCAGGCCGCACTTCTCGCAGACGTAGATCTCGGTCTTGTCGGCCTCGTCGAGGAGCCTGTCCTTCAGGACCATGGAAGCCCCGTAGGCTATGAGGCAGTCCCTCTCCATCTCACCGAACCTGAGGCCGCCTCCCCTGGCCCTCCCCTCGGTGGGCTGCTTGGTGAGCATCTGGACCTGGCCCCTCGCCCTCGCGTGGATCTTGTCCGCCACCATGTGGTGGAGCTTCTGGTAGTACACGACCCCGACGAAGACGTCGGTCACGAACTTCTTGCCGGTCTTCCCGTCGTACATGACCTCCCTCCCCGTGGCCTCGAACCCCCTACCCCTCAGTATCTTCTCGAGGTCCTCGATGTGCTCGCCCGCGAAGGCCGACCCGTCGACCGGGGACCCCCGGAGGGCGCCAGCCTTGCCCGCGATGGATTCAATGAACTGGCCGACGGTCATTCTGGACGGGAAGGCGTGCGGGTTGATTATCACGTCCGGGACGATCCCCTCGGCCGTGTAGGGCATGTCTTCCTGGGGGACGACAAGCCCGATGACCCCCTTCTGGCCGTGCCTGGAGGCGAACTTGTCCCCGATCTCGGGAATCCTCATGTCCCTCACGCGGACCTTGAACATCCTCCCCCCCTCCACGTTCTCGGTCATGAAGATGGAATCGACGACCCCGGCCTCGGACGGCCTGACCGCCACCGAGGTGTCCCTCCTGTATGGGCCCTTGATCTCGAACTCCTTGTACTCCTCCATGAACCTCGGAGGGCTCGTCCGCCCGATGACGACGTCCCCGCCCGTCACCTGGGACTCGTGTGAGACGACGCCGTCTCCCTCGAGGAGGCGGTAGAACTTCTCCCCCCTGTACCCCCTGATGTTCGATTCGGCGGAGGGCACCTCGAAGGTGTCGCGCATGCCGCCCAGGTACTGCTTCGCTTCGCCCTCGTAGAGCCTGTAGAAGACCGACCGCGCAAGCCCCCTCTCGACGCTGGACCGGTTCATTATGATGGCGTCCTCGATGTTGTAGCCCTCGAAGGAGAGGACCGCGACGACGCAGTTCTGCCCCAGAGGCCTCTCGTCTATCTTGAGGAGGTCGAGGGTCCGGGTCCGGACGACCGGCGCCTGCGGGCTGACGAGCAGGTGCTGGCGGACGTGGGGTGAAATGGGATAGGTCGGCGAAGAGAACCCGAGGCTCTGCTTGGCCATGGCCGACTCGTAGGTGTTCCTCGGAGACTGGTTGTGCTCCGGGTAGGGGATGATGGAGGCGGCGATCCCGAACATCGAGGCCGGGAAGAGCTCCATGTGGGTGTTCCTGTTCGACAGGTCCTCCTCGCTCATGGACACGAGGCAGTTCTCCTCCTCGTTGGCGTCGATGAGCTCCAGGTTCCCCTGCTCGACGAGGTCCCTCCAGGAGAGCTGGCCCACGTCCACCTTTCCAATCAGGTCGGCCGTCAGCAGGGGCCTCCCTCCTTCGACCACGACGAGGGGCCTCAGCACCCTCCCCGAGCTGAGGCTGATGTAGAGGCGGGGGTAAGCGCTCTCGTTCAGCGGAGGGATGTAGAGGATGCTGGCGCTGGGGTTGATCTGCCCCTCCCTCCTGAGCTTCCTGAAGGCCTTGGCAAGCCTCTCGCCGTCGTCCACGTAGCCCAGGAATCGGCCGTCCATGAACATCCTGCACCCGCCTGTCTGGAGCTTCTGGTCGGCGTCCCTGATCTGCTTCGCCCCGAGCTCCCACAGCTTCTCCTCCACCTCCGCGGTCGGGACGCTCACAGAGATGATAGCGGAAAGGGCGAGGTTCTTCACGAGACCGCAGTTGACCCCCTCTGGAGTCTCAGAGGGACAGATCCTCCCGAAGTGGGTGGCGTGAAGGTCCCTGGCCTCGAAGTTGGGCTGGCTCCTGCTAAGGGGGGACTGCACCCTTCTGAGATGGCTCAGGGTGCTCAGGTAGTTTGTCCTGTCGAGAAGCTGGGTGACCCCCACCTTCCCCCGCCCCCAGTTGCCGGTGGCTATGGCGTTGTTCAGCTTGTCAGTTATGATGCCCGTCCGGATGGCCGCCCCGACCACGTTCCCTCCGCGCTTCTGGCCGGTCCTCTCCAGCTGGTACTTCATGTCTCGCACGAGGTTCCGGAAAGCGGTCCTGAACAGGTCTGCCAGCATCTGCCCAGCGAACTTTATCACCTTGTTTCCGTAGTGGTCCTTGTCGTCCGCCTCCGTCCAGCCGAGCCTGAGCTCCAGGAGCTTGCAGACTGCTTCGCCCATGAACATGGCCTTGTCGAAGCGCCTGTCCTCGGTCTTGCCTAGGTGGGGGAGCAGCCCCCAGTCCAGCATCGAAAGCGCGCGTTTTACCCTGAATTCCTCCAGCATGCCGTGGGCGACCCTGTTGCCTATGAAGACCAGAGAGTCCTTGTCGGTCGGGGCCTCGCTCGCCTTGTCGAAGGAGACCTCCAGGAGGTCCTGGATCTCCATCTTCGGCGACACGGCGTCAGCGATCTCCTTGTCGGACTTCACCCCCAGGGCCCTCATGACGATCACGAAGGGGAGGTCCACCGGGCAGCTGGGGACCTTGACGTTTATCGCCCCGTCCTGCTTCAGGGTCAGCTCCAGCTTCGAGCGGTAGCCGACCACCGAGGAGTAGACCCTCGACTTGTAGGTGGTGGCGCCGGCCACCTTCTCTGAGTCGACGAGGATCTTGTTGGGGGAGAGGTCCTCGAGCCCCACTATCACCCTTTCCGCTCCGTTGATGACGAAGTAGCCGCCGGGGTCGTTCGGGTCTTCGCCCACCTCTATCAGCTGCTCCCGGTTCCTGTTGGAGAGCTGGCAGAGCTCCGACCTCGCCATGATGGGGAGGTCACCGATGTGCTGCCGCGTCGTGTCCCTCGGTAGCCCTTCCTCTTCGATGGTCATCTCCAGGAGGATTGGGGCGGAGTAGGTGAGGTTCCTCAGCCTGGCCTCCATGGGGAGGATGCTGCTGACAGAGCCGTCGATCTCGACGACCCTGGCGGCGCCGATGGTGATCCTGCCGAACTTGATCTTGTAGGGGGTGCTGACCGTCTCTACCTCCACCTCGCCGATCTCGTCTACGATGTTCTGAAGCCCCTTCGAGACGAGCTCGTTGTAGCTGTTGAGGTGCTGCCTGGCGACACCTTCTCTCTCCAGGAGGTCCCGGAGGACGATCCACGAGTTCGACCGCTGAACCTGCTTGCTCAACTCTATGCCTCCACCACGTACCTGTAGTAGGTGCTGGAGCCGGCCGTCTCGCTCTTCCTCGTCACCCTGATCAGGTCGCCGGGCCTCGCGCCGATCTCTTTGGCGACTGGGTCGGTCGAGAGGATGTAGGGGAACTGGGCGGCGGTGGCGTTGGAGCTCGCGAGCACCTGGGTCGCCTCCTCCTTTGTCAGGAGCTCGTGCTTCGGGATGAGGAAGTGGGTGCTGACCTTGAACGCCGGGACCTCGTCTTCCACCTTCTTCCTTCTGACCGTCTTCTTGGCAGTTGACGCGGTCTTGGAGGCTGGGATTTCTACCTGCCTCCGTTCAAAATAAACAGTAAGTGTCTAGCACAATACACTGCGCAGGGCCCGATTGACCTCGCTTGAAAGCGTGTATTTACGCGTTTCTGAGAGGGGGTTACGCAGAGTTGACTGCGCGGACCTAGGAATTCAGAGAGGCGGATTTCTCCAATTCCCTGGCGTACTCTTGATAGGTGTTCAACGCTTTCTCGCTCGCCTCAAAGAGCTTCAGCAGGTAGGCAACAAGAACTCTTCCGCGCGCGCCAAGGAGGACCGGATCGTCCGTTTCGACCGCCTTGACGACCTCTCGATACTCTGACTCACAGGTTTCAACTTCCGCTTTGAGCCTGTTCAGTGTCACCCTATTGGACAATGAACCGTAGCGACCGTCGTCCGAGTTAAGGCTATCCTGAGACGGCCGGGTGGAGCCCCATGGGGGACTTGGAAGCTGGAAGGGTTAAATTAATCCGGAGACCCGTGAGCCCCCACGAGAGAAACAGCAAGGAACGTGGACGACTACATATCCGCAGCGCCGAAGGAGCTGCAGGGCAAACTCAAGGAACTCCGCGCAGCGATTAGGGAAGTCGCCCCGGCCGCAGTCGAGAGCATCAGCTACAGGATGCCATACTACAGCTACAAGGGGCGGCTGGCTTGGTTCGGCCTCCACAGGGGGCACGTCGGGCTCTACCTTCGTCCTCCGGTCATCGCGGAGCACCGGAAGGAGCTGGCTGGTTACGAGACCACCAAATCGGCCGTCCATCTTCCCCTGGACGGGAAGGTTCCCGTGCAGCTGATCAAGAAGCTTGTCAAGGCTCGGATGAAGAAAAACGAAGCAGGGGAATAGAACTCTGAAGTTGACTGGATGACCTTCCCTTCGCTAGAATGACCCTTGGCGCTATGCTCGGACCTTTACCGCCCTGTAAATGGGAGTGCCTTCTTCCGGCCTCTGAACCAGCTTGCTGAACTCCTTCACGAGCCTCCGAGTGATTGGCCCTGCCGCCCCCGTGCCGATCGTGACATCCTTCACCGAGCCTGCGGCAACGATTTCCGATTTCGTCCCCACCAGGAACACCTCGTCGGCCGTGAAGACCTCGAACGGTGTCACGTCCCGCTCCTGAACGTCGATCCCCAGGTCGTTGCAAAGCTTGATGACGCGCGCCCTTGTGATCCCGTGAAGTATCCCGGCAGCCGAAGACGGCGTCGCGACCTTCCCTTCTTTGACAATGAATAGGTTCGTGACGGAGGCCTCGGAGACGAACCCTCTTCTGTCGAGGAGGATTGCATCGTCAGCCCCCACGCTGTTCGCCTCGATCTTCGCCATAATGCTGTTCAGGTAGTTTAGCGACTTTATCTCGTGAGTTGTGGCGTCGACCGCGTCACGTCTGACGGTAGAGACGATCAGCTGTACGACCTTCGGTTCGCGCGGGCCAAGGACGGTTGCCATTGGCTCGGTGATGATGAAAAGGGTCGGGTCTGAGCAAAGGGTCGGGTCGACCCCGAGGTCTCCCGGACCTCGAGTGACGACGAGCCTGATGTAGGCGTCTCTCAGCCGGTTCTTCCGTAGTGTCTCGAGAACCCGCTCAGCCATTTCATGCGGGGGGACAGGGAGCTTCAGGCGGATTATCTTCGCCGACTCGTATAGCCTGGCGATGTGCTCATCGAGCTTGAAGACGATCCCGTTGTAGGCCCTGATGCCTTCGAAGACGCCGTCCCCGTAGAGGAGGCCGTGGTCGAAGACGGACACCACTGCCTTTGACTTTTCCACGAAGGAACCGTTCACGTAGACAAGCAGGTCCTTCTGCATTCTCGGAGCCCGCGTTCTTCTGGATATTATAACAATTATGTTAGTGGACAGAAGTTAGGAGTTTGTCGAACACGTAGGGGAGAACGCCCCCCTTCACTACGTACTGCATCTCCGTCCAGTTGTCGACGCGGCATAGGACGGTGAACCTCTTCTCCGCGCCGTCCTTCCTCGCGACCACGTCGAGCCATTGCCTGGGCTTCGACATCCTCTCGACCCCGAGCACGTCGAAGGCCTCCTCCCCAGTCAGCCCCAGCGCCTTGCAGTCTTCCCCCTCCTTGAACTGGAGGGGCAGCACCCCCATGGCCACCAGGTTGCTCCTGTGTATCCTCTCGAAATCCTCGGCTATGACGGCCCTGACGCCGAGGAGCTTCGGAGCCTTGGCCGCCCAGTCCCTCGAGCTCCCCATTCCGTACTGCTTGCCGGCGAGGATGATGAGCGGCACCCTATCCTTCGCGTACTCCATGGCCGCGTCGTAGATCGAAACGACCTCCTTGGACGGAAGGTGCGTTGTGTACCCCCCCTCCCTCCCTCCTGCCATGGCGTTCCTCAGCCTGATGTTGCTGAAACCCCCCCTCACCATGACCTCGTGGTTTCCCCTCCGTGCCCCGTAGGAGCTGAAGCGGATCATCTCCACCCCCTGTCCAGTGAGGTAGGTCCCCGCTGGGCTATCGACGGGGATGGTCCCTGCAGGGGAGATGTGGTCCGTGGTGACCTTGTCTCCGAGGAGGGCCAGGGCCCTGGCTCCCAGGATGTCCGTCTTGGCCGAGCCTTTCAGTTCGGGGTCCAGCCAGTGGGGGCGCCGTACGTAGGTCGACCCCTCGTCCCAGTGGAATACCTCGTCCTTGTATGTCGCGAGCGACTCCCAGCGGGCGTCACCCGTCATGGCGTCGGCGTACCGCATCGAGTAGAGATCGGGACTGAGCGACCTCTCGACCAGCGTCTTGATCTCAGCCAGACCCGGCCATATGTCCTTGAGGAAGACTGGCTTCCCCCCCTTCCCATACCCGAGCGGTGTGCCGTAGAAGTCGAAGTCTATCCTGCCCGAGAGGGCGTACGCTACGACCAGCATCGGAGACATCAGAAACGACCCCTTGACAAGAGGGTGGATGCGGCCGTCGAAGTTCCTGTTTCCCGACAGGACCGCGACCGCGTATAGGTCGTTCGCCCTGATCGCCTTTTCGACCTCGGGGGAAAGCGGGCCGCTGTTGCCTATGCACGTCGTGCACCCGTAGCCGACCACGACGAACCCCAGCCTGGCGAGGTATCTCAGGAGGTCCGAGTTCTGCAGGTAGTCGGTGACTACCGTCGAGCCCGGGGCAAGGCTCGTCTTCACCCAGGGCTTGACCGACAGCCCCGCGTCGACCGCGTTCTTCGCCAGAAGGCCCGCACCGAC
>Ga0209039_10003499_pt1 | contig 12231 bp, 9 predicted proteins | sample BogFormECP12_OM1_FD_188238 | JGI IMG/M metagenome (GOLD analysis project Ga0209039, IMG submission 188238) | Bog forest soil microbial communities from Calvert Island, British Columbia, Canada - ECP12_OM1 (SPAdes) (version 2) | ecosystem: Environmental > Aquatic > Freshwater > Wetlands > Bog ...
TTAATTTCCGTCTATGAACGATTTTTACGCCGAAGCCAGTGATCTTTTTGAATTCACATGCTCGATCAGGCGTGATTTGCACCGTCATCCTGAGCTGGCTTATCAGGAAGTCCGAACTGCTGGTGTAGTAGCTGGTGAGCTAACTCAACTGGGTTTTGAGATTAAAACAGGTATAGCGAAAACCGGTGTCACTGGTCTGTTAAAAGGAAATGTGCCCGGGAAGGTCGTTCTGTTAAGGTTTGATATGGATGCTCTTCCCATTCAGGAAGAAACCGGTGCTGAATATGCCTCTCAGCAAGCTGGTGTGATGCACGCATGTGGACATGATGGCCATGTAGCAATTGGTTTGACTGTCGCAAAAATACTTAAAAATCATCAAAATGACCTGCATGGTATAGTCAAATTGGTCTTTCAGCCAGCTGAAGAAGGGGCAAGCGGAGCCTTGAGGATGGTCCGGGAGGGAGTTTTAGAGGTCCCAGTTCCTGATTTTGCGTTGGCTTTACATTTATGGAATGAGAAACCGGTTTGCTGGTTGGGTATCACTCCAGGGCCAATCATGGCGGGGGCTGATTTTTTCACCGTGCAGATTGAAGGCCAGGGAGGTCATGGTGCTTTGCCCCACGAAACCATAGATCCAATTTACGCGACGGCTCAAATCATTACAGCCTTACAAAGTATTATCTCCAGGAACGTTTCACCATTTCAATCCGCCGTAATCAGTGTTACACGTGTCCAAGCTGGTGCTGCAACAAATGTAATTCCTTCTATTGCAGAATTCTCCGGAACGATCCGGTCATTTGAGCCGAAAGTTCACGAAATGGTGCTTGAGCGATTCAATGAGATTGTTAATGGAGTGGCTGTTGGAATGAGATGCAGATCAAAGATACAATTCTTTGACGCTTGCCCGGCAGTCATTAACGACAAATTTGTAACCGAAATGGTTACAAAATCCGCCACTGAAACATGGCCCGGCATATTGATAGATAGTGATTACCAGATTATGGCCTCTGAGGATATGTCCGAGATTTTACAGCGTGTGCCAGGTTGTTTTTTTCTGGTTGGTTCGGCAAACACAGAACGCGGACTTATTTATGGACATCACAATACGAGGTTTGATTTTGATGAATCAGTACTGGCGGGTGCGTCCGCGGTGATGACAGGTAGTGTATTTCAAATTCTGAACCAATAAGTCAATCATTTTCCAAAAAAAGCCTATGAATGACATTCCGATTGAGACAGTACCCAAAAGAGTAGTTTCTTTAGTCCCATCGATGACTGAAAGCCTCTTTGACCTGGGTTTTGGGGATACTTTAGTAGGAATTAGCGATTATTGCATTCAACCTGCCCGGGAAGTCAGTCAATTAAAACGCGTGGGCGGGCCTAAAAATGTTCGCATCCGGGATATCCTGCAATTAAAACCCGATCTGGTGATCGCCAACCTGGAAGAAAACCGACGAGAGGATATTGAAGAATTACTCAAGAATGATATTCCGGTCTGGGTCACTTTTCCAAAAACTATACGCCAATCGTTGGATGACCTTTGGATGCTTACTGAGCTTTACCACCGACAATTAGCCGTAGATCGTATGAGGTCGCTGGAAGTTGCGTTGGATTACGCACGACTGGCTGCAAATGAAGCTCGAAGGGTAAGATACTTTTGCCCAATATGGGAAAAAGAAACCAACGGAAGACGCTGGTGGATGACATTCAGTGCTGAAACTTACCCAAATGATTTGCTAAGTTTATTCGGCGGCGAAAACGTTTTTCAAGATTGTTCAAAACTTGATCCGCTGCTTTCTTTTCCGGGTTACGTGGATGAAGCACGTTTCCACGGGGAAGATCACCGTTATCCCAGAATAACATTCGATGAGATCGTCAGCGCCCGGCCGGAATTAATTCTCTTGCCTAGTGAACCATATTCCTATACATACCAACATGCAATTGAATACCGAAAATTGTTTTTAAAAAAAACGGCAGAGCATTTCAATATTTCTGTTTGTTGGTTGGATGGCAGTCTTATCACCTGGCATGGCACTCGTCTTGCGAAAGCGCTGCAGAAACTGACAGAAATATTCTCGAATTGATAATCCTCAGATAAATCTGAGGTTACAAACCGAATAAAAACTTTAGAATGAAAACATCCCTAAAAATGGGACAAGAAACAAAAATTATTGGCAGTTGACGCGTTGATGGGGGCGTGCTACACTTGTTTCATCATAATAATCAGATTAATAGATTGGAATTATATATCAATGTTGCGAGAACGGATTCCTACAGAAACACTTTCAGAATTTATAAGATATTTAGCTTCGGTTGAGAAAAATAACGGTGGGCGTTTACCTTCGTTGGCCGAATTAAGCGGTCAACTCGGGATCAGCATTGCCAGCCTGCGGGAACAGCTTGAAGTGGCTCGTGCTTTGGGCTTTGTAGAGGTGCGTCCTAAAACTGGCATGCGCTGTTTACCATATTCGTTTCGCCCAGCCGTCAAGCAAAGTCTTGCTTATGCGATTGCGATTGATTCAAGCCAATTCAAAGCTTATTCAGATTTACGCAATCATATCGAAAGTGCCTATTTTATAGAAGCCGTGACTTTGCTTACCCCTGAAGATCATAGCTATTTAATTGAATTAGTGGATAAAGCAAAACAAAAATTGCATGGAAATCCTGCCCAGATTCCTCATCAGGAACATAGAGATTTGCATCTATCGATTTACAAACATCTCGAGAATCCATTTGTCTCCGGTTTATTGGAAGCTTACTGGGAGTTATATGAGGCGGTTGGTTTAAGCGTCTACACAGATATCAGCTATCTTGAACAAGTCTGGCAATACCATCAGAAAATGGTCGAAGAAATTCGTGTAGGCAATTTCCAAAACGGATACCGGATATTAATTGATCATATGAATTTGCTTGACCAGCGTTCTAAAAGTCTATCCAGGCAAAAGTTCGAATAGGTTTTTCAGAGGCGATCCATTTGTTATTCTGATCGGAAAAAGGAGTGATTATGTCTCTACCCCAAGTTGATCTTGAAACCGGAACGCGTTCAAAAAGAGATCCGATTGTCAATAATTTCAGCATATCAATCAGCACAGTTAACGGCTCCGGCAGCGCCACTGCAAATTCAACAATATTACGCGCACTTTTTAAGATGGGGATTCCTGTAAATGGAAAAAATATTTTTCCATCCAATATCCAGGGATTACCGACCTGGTACAACATACGCCTCAGTAAAGAAGGCTACCTGGCTCGGTTGGACAATAATGATATTGTAATTGCTATGAACCCAACAACATTTGCCCGCGAGCAGCAAAGTATAATTTCAGGCGGAGTTCTGTTTTATGCAGACGATATCAAATTTACCATTGGACGCGATGATATTATTTCTTACGCGATGCCTGTTAAGAAATTAACAAAAGAAGCCAATGTTCCCGCCAACCTGCGGGAGTACATTGCTAACATGGTTTACGTGGGTGTTTTAGCAGAAATGTTGGGAATTGATCTGGATGCAATTTACCAATCTTTAGATTTACATTTTAAGGGGAAAAAGGTTCCTGTTGACTCAAACTTTGAGGTTGTCAAATCAGCAGCCAAATGGGCGTCCGAAAACCTGGTGAAAAAGGATATTTATCGGGTAGAGAAGATGAATGGTACATCTGGTTGTATCATGGCGGATGGCAATACTGCTGCGGCTTTAGGTGCAATCTATGGAGGTGTGCAATTTGCTGCCTGGTATCCGATAACCCCTGCGTCCAGTCTTGCCGAAGAGCTAATTCAATATTTACCAACTTTGCGGAAAGATCCGTTGACAGGAAAGACGACCTATGCCGTGGTTCAGGCAGAAGATGAGATTGCTGCAATTGGCATGGCAACTGGTGCAGGATGGGGAGGTTTACGATCGATGACTTCAACTTCCGGGCCGGGGCTCAGTCTGATGGCAGAATATCTGGGCATGGCATATTTCGCTGAAATTCCAGTCGTTGTTTGGGATGTCCAAAGGGTCGGTCCTAGTACAGGGTTACCCACTCGCACATCCCAAGCAGATCTTACTTTTGTCAATTTTGTGGGTCATGGCGATACCCAATATATTATCCTTCTGCCAGGATCGGTAAAAGAATGCTTTGAATTTGGCTGGCGAGCATTCGATATTGCAGAAAGGATCCAGACCCCAGTTCTTGTTCTGAGCGATCTTGACCTTGGTATGAACCAGTGGATGTCCGATAAATTTGAATATCCTGAAGTCTCTATGGATCGGGGCAAAATACTTTGGGAAGACGATATGGATAAACTGCTTGAGCGGTTGAAAGGTGCGGAGTGGGGGCGCTACCTGGATATTGATGGTGACGGGATACCATATCGTACAGTCGTAGGAAACCGGCATCCTAAAAGCGTCTATTTTACGCGGGGTACTGGACACGATGAGTATGGTCACTATTCAGAAGATCCTGAAGTATGGGAAAGAATATTAAACCGGATTCGTGCTAAATTCACAACTGCCAAACAATACCTTCCAAAACCGATTATCAGGAAAAATGACGGCGCAAAATTTGGGATCATCGCGTATGGTTCTGTTGATCCGGCTGTGGAAGAAGCTCGTGATTTACTTGCCAAAGCTGGAATTCTAACGGATTATATGCGCGTTCGTTCCATTCCCTTTGCACCGGAAGTTGGTGAATTTATCAAGGAACATTCGAAAAATTATGTTGTTGAAATTAACAGAGATGGGCAACTGAAACAACTTCTTACACTGGAAACACCAGATTATGCTACCCATCTTATCCAAACGTCCCATATTGATGGTTTGCCATTGACGGCCCGCTGGGTAGAAGAACAAATACTCGCGCACGAAGGATAGGATAATATGATTGATCAACCTGCAACATCTATATCTCGACAACCGACTAACGCGATTGGTTTAACCAGATCTGATTATCGTGGTGCTCCATCGACGTTATGCCAGGGGTGCGGGCACAATTCAATTTCCGCACAAATTATCGCTGCCTGCTACGAATTAAATATACCGCCCGATCAAATTATCAAATTTAGTGGTATTGGCTGTTCCAGTAAAAGCCCCACTTATTTTTTGGGCAGATCATTTGGTTTTAATGGTTTGCACGGGCGTATGCCGTCTTTGGCTCTTGGCGGCCTGTTTGCAAATACAACTTTAAAAGCAGTAGGGGTAAGCGGTGATGGAGACACCGCCAGTATTGGCCTTGGACAGTTTAAACACCTGGTTCGAAGAAATCTACCAATGGTTTATATTGTTGAGAACAACGGGGTATACGGTTTGACCAAAGGTCAATTTTCCGCAACGGCTGAACAAGGCCTTAACCTGAAGCGCGAGGGCACGAACCCATACCTACCTGTAGATATTTGTATGGAAGCACTGGTGGCCCATGCGACATTTGTAGCTCGTTCGTTTGCCGGCGATCCCAAACAGGTGAAAGAATTGTTGAAGGCGGCTTTGAGCCATAATGGAATCGCCGTATTGGATATTATAAGCCCATGTGTGACTTTCCATAACCAGGATTATTCGATCCATTCTTACGCCTTTGGTAAAGATCATGAGGCTGCTTTACATGAAGTCTCTTATGTACCCGCCAGGGAAGAAATTACTGTTGAGGATTTTGAAGAGGGAACTGTTCGCGAGGTAGAGCTGCATGATGGGTCTGTCGTAGTTTTTAAAAAATTGGAAACAGACTACGATCCAACCGACCGTTGGCAGGCTCTGCGCATGCTCGAAGAAGCGGAACGGAATAATTGGCTCCTTACTGGATTATTTTATCTGGATACCAAAGAGCCATCCCTCTTTGACGTATTTGCTATGCCGGATTATCCATTAAACCGGCTGCCAGAAAGTCGCTTACGGCCATCCAGAGAAAGCCTGGATAAGATTAATTCAATGATGCTTTAATTTGTAGGGGCACGTGGCCGTTTCGGATCGCGAATCCATTCACTCCAGGAGCCCACATATAATCGGGCTCCTTTTAATCCCGCAACGTCTAATGCAAGCAGGTGATGACAGGAGGTAACGCCAGAGCCGCAATAAACAACTATATTTTTGGGATCAATACCTTTAAGCAAATTTTCAAATTCGGCTTTAAGGACCGATTTTGATTTTAGTGTGCCATCTGCCTGGAGATTAAGTTCATGAAAGCGATTGATTGCTCCAGGAATATGCCCGGCAACCGGATCAATAGTTTCTTTTTCGCCCAGAAATCGTTCGAGAGAACGTGCATCGATGAGTACGTAATCTGGATTGGCCCGGATTTGTTCCACTTCTTGAGTATTAACAAATTTATCACTCGGAAGTCTTTGGGGTAGACGGAAAGTTGTTGGACGATTGTTTTCAACACCTGAGCGAGTAGAATAATTGTCACTTTTCCACTTCACAAAGCCGCCATCCAGAACCGCAACAGTCTCATGCTTAACCGAACGCAACATCCACCATAAGCGTGAGGCAAACGAGCCGTTGGTTGTGTCGTAAACGACTACTTGTTTACTATTGTTAATGCCCCACTCGGATAAATTTTTTGAGAATTTTTCCCAGTCTGGTAAAGGGTGACGTCCAGTTTGTGAACTGGTTGGACCAGCGAGGTTATCGTTTAAGTGAGCATAGACCGAACCAGGAATATGCTCTCTCTGGTAATCAAGAAAACCCCATTCAGGGTTCGTCAAATCGAACCGACAGTCGACGATAACCCAATCTGGGTTATGTAGATTGGATAATAGCTCAGATGTTTTTATAAGATTTGTATAAATCATGGTTCACTTTAATGTTGTGCTAATGCCGGAAACGGGAGCATTTCGATGTAGTTTAGCCAATTCACGGCGTTGTTTACGACGTTGTAAAATAATCTGGATGCGGTTCTGGCGCTCGCGTGTAAGTGGATAGAACCAGGCAACAGAGATAGCCAAAATTAATATGATTGCAATCAATGGACCGGTTATGAAACGGATGACCATCAAAGTATTGGCGGGTTGGGTAAATTGAATGGCGGCAGGCGGAGGGGTTTTATATCCAAACCAGCCTAATATTTGTAATGCAAAAAAGATTGCAAACGCCCCACTCATTTTTCTTAAGAAGTTAATTGCACCGTAATACATGCCTTCACGGCGGGTATTTGTACGTAACTCATCCCAATCGATCACATCTGGAAAAATCGATTCGGGCATCACATGAGCGGTAGAGACACTCAAGCCAGCCAGGACGGATAGACCGATTATAAGAGCGATCTGCCCTTGTTGAATGGAGAAAATAAATAGCTGAACAATTACCCAAAATATCATGCCAATGATATAAGCCGCTCGTTTATTGAAGCGTTGGGCCATCCAATTCCAAAAAGGTACTGCGATAGTGGCAACAATCAGGAGAACGCCTAATACGACTGATTCCAGCGAAATATTCATCCCCAGGAAAGATACTTTTTCAAGCAGATTTCCCTTGGCGATCCAATAGAGTAAATAATACGGCAGCATTAATGAAATAATATCAAAAGCAACCCAGTTCAAAACATATATGCCAGTAGCAAACCGGAATGGTGTGTTACCCCAGAGGGTATTTATAGTCTGTCGAAGAGTCAAACTATCCGGCCTGTTTTCTGGTGGTACTTCTTTTTCTCTGAATATCAAAAAGATTGCAATATATGGAATGGCTGCAAGACCACCAAAAAGTGCAGCAATGGTGATGTATCCCTGTTGCTGTGTTAAACCGGCGTTGACGTAGGCTGCTAAAATGATTGGGGCTGAAATAGCTGTCAGTAAAGAGGCCACCAGGTTGCAAAACATGCGGAAACTTGTGATGGATGTTCTCTGGTCATAATCCGGAGCAAGTTCAGGGGTTAACGCAAGATAGGGAACAGTAACTAGAGATTGGATGGTGTCTGCGACCATAAAAGCTATTGTGACATGCACTACTAGGAGAACTTGACTATGCCACGGCGGAGCCCACCACAGTAGCAGGAAAGCCAGAGAAAACGGTATTGCAAACAGCATCAAGAACGGACGACGTCTACCCCAGCGCGTATGCACATTGTCACTTAATGACCCCACCAGAGGGTCGCTGACCGCATTCCATAGTAATCCGATCAAAGCTGCAATGGATGCCAATCTGGGATCAAGACCAACGACATCTGTAAGAAAAATTGCATAAAAGATTTGACGTAGAGTATTAAAACTGGCCCTACCCCAATCGCCTGAACCATAGACGAATTTATTCAACCAGGTAAGACGGTTTTCTTTAACAGGTTTTCCGTTGGTGCTTGAATTCGCCAGGGTGTACTTCATGCAGGTCTCCTATTTTATCTATTTTATAAAATTGTCAATCTCCTGCCGATAAGTACGGTGGCATTTATACCAATTTACACCCAGCGTTTCCATATCCGATTTACTTTTAAAGTTTCTTTCATCTACCTGGACCATTTCAGCAAACTCGAATTTGGAATTGATGATCGTTTTCTCCACCTCGGTATATAAAAGAGCATTTCCCCCAAGACCTTGATATTTTGGTAATAAACCAAGCCCATTCAAATTAATGATTTTGGTATTTTGCTGCTCTCTCAGCAAAGAGATCCAGCCCAAGGGATACAGCCTGCCATGAATCTTTTGTATTGCCTCAGAAATATCGCCATATGCGATGATAAAACCGGCAACATCCTGGTCTTTCATGATGATTTTTACGAGTTTTGGATCGGCGATTTGGATGATATTTCCAGCAAGAATCTTGAACTCCGCCTCTGTTGATGGATAAAAGCCGGGATTATTAAAAAAAGCTTCGTTGTGGACTTTCTCGATAAAAGGTATCCATTCACGCATTTCGGCTTTATCTCTAAATGTTTTTATCCAGAACTTTCCGCGCTGTTTTACTTTTTCGGCCACTTCATGCAATTTTTCTGGTAGGCGCTGGTCGCAGGTCATAAAACCAGAAAAATAGTCACTCTCTTTACTAAATCCAAGCTCATCCATGAACTTTCCATAGTATGGGAAGTTATATGCGATTCCGAGCGCTGAACGATGTTCAAAGCCATCAACCAGCATCCCAATGCCATCAGCTCGCAAGAACCCTCTGGGTCCATAAAGATATTTTATACCTCTATCTTTACACCAGGTCATTGCGGCCATAAAAAGTGAGCGCGCTGCCTCTAAATCGTCAGCAACATCAAAATAATAAAAAAAGCCAATCTGCTCATGGTGATGGGCACAATAATTGCGGTTTTGGAGAACAGCAATTCTGCCCAGGGTATCCCCTTCACTCTCCACTACGAAAAAGTCTCCTTCGGAGTGCTTATAAAAAGGGTGCTTGTCCCGATTAAAGGCTAATTTTATTTCTGATTCAAGAGTAGGTACCCATTGCTGGCAGTTCTGATATATGCGAAATGGAAAATCAATAAACTGTCGGACATCTTTTGAGTTTTTCGGATCGAGCTTGCGAATTTGCATACGATCTCCTGGTTTACGCTAATTCGTTCGTTTTTCTTTTGCCTGGCTATAAATTTCTTCTTCTATCAGTAAATCAACAAAAGCAAGTACAATTTCTGGATCGAATTGAATGCCAGATTGTTCTTCCAGGTATTCAACCACTTCGTTTTCCGGTAACCCTTGACGATAAGGTCGATTTTCGCGTAAACCATCCCACACATCTACGATTGTGAAGATGCGGGCTGCCAGAGGTATTTGTTCACCTTTTAATCCTTGTGGATAGCCGTTGCCATTCCACCACTCATGATGATAGTATGGAATATCCAGAGATGGTGCCAAATAGGGAATATTGGATAGAATATCATAAGCGTACACCGGATGGCGGCGCATGATTTCCCATTCTTCTTCAGTTAATGGTCCCGCTTTAGTAAGGATCGAATCCGGAATGCCGATTTTGCCGATATCGTGAAGTAAACACCCATATCGAATATGGGTGAGTTGGGGGTCGGTAATCCCAAGCTTCGTTGCCAGTTTAACCGTCATTTCCATAACGCGCAAGGTATGACCTTCTGTGCCATAATCCCTGAGCTCAAGGGCTTTTGACCACCCATGCAGTGTTGTTTCATAGGCGCTCAATAATTCAAGATTGCTTTTTCTTAAATCTTGAAGCAATTTGGCATTATTTAGTGCAACTCCTGCTTGATCCGCAAATGCCTGCAGATGTGCAGCATTTTCAACGGTAAAAAAGCCTCGGATGGGGCTATTCAAATTTAAGAAACCGATAACTTGATCTTTAACCTTGATTGGAGCGCCAGTGTAAGAAAGTATCCAGGAGCTTCTAGGGATGACAACCCATTCTGGATCCTTGGTTGTATCTTGAACCACTATTGGTTTCCCAGTTTGATACATTTTATATAAAGTTGGTACATCATTTAGGTGAACAACTCCACTTTGCATTAAGTTTTGATAATCGTCATCTGGATATCCACTGGCAGCTACAAATCGAGCCGTCCCACGATCATCGTTTATTAACATGATATTGGAAGATTCATGGTATACAACTTTTCCAAGATTAAGTAATATTCGTTCCATAAGCTCATCAAAGTTTAACGTACTGTTCAGAGCAGAAGCTGTGTCACGCAAAGCTTCTGCCAGAATTCGTTGCTCATGCTCCTCTTTTTCTGCCCGTATACGATCCGTGATGTCACGTAAAGTGATTTGGACAGCGGTTCCACCACGATAAGAAAAAGCGGAGGAAGAAACCTCCACATAGATTTCATTGCCAATTTTATCAAAGGCTGTGAATTCATATCGGAGGCTGGTTATAATCCCGTGGATTAATTTTTGTTGTTGTGTTTCGACAAATTTTATTGAAGATGCTGTCGCAATTTGGGAAAATCTTACTGGCCGGTTAGAAATAGCTTCTATCGTAATCCCAAAAATATCGGTAAACTTTTGATTGATGACTTCCAACCTGTCTTGAAATTCCAAACAAATAGCGTCACTGGATTGTTCGATCAGTGAGCGATATTTTAGTTCGTTGTCTTCAATCATAGACTGTCTGATCTGGATAGAATGAAATATACGCGCAAAGTTAGTTGCGAGCTCGCTGACCTCTCTAAATGAGGCTGGCACAGTTGCTACATTCCCTCTTGAAATTTCACCATAAGCGAGGGAATTAACATTCTGGCTTAGACGAGACAAGGGGTTAACGATCTGGTGGGTGAAAGAGTTTCTCAGCCGCAATGTCAAGAACACCCACAAAATAATAAAAAGGACCAACGAGATAATTGTTGGAGCAAAGTAAGGAGAAAAAGCAACCACGATAGGAATCAGCGCAGTCACAGTCCATTTTGCCCGACTCAGTCTGCTTTGGTTGCCAATATATATTTGATTGTTATGATAATAAAAGGATTGGAAGTAGTTGACTTGTGTCACCAATGTATTAATTGAAATCTGGCTTGTTTCTTGTTTTATTAAACCCGAGTTTGAATCTGCAAGCAAAATTCCATGCTCGTCAGAGATATAGACTGATTGATGATTGTTACTCAACGGAATCGTATCAATTGTTTGCTCTAAACGATCTAAACTTAATTCTCCCACCACCAACCCATCATTATTCAGCGTACAAGTAATATAGACGGTTAATACACCCGATTCCGGAGAAAGGAGCGGTCCTGTAATCTGGTAAGTTTGTTGAGAATTGTGTTGTTTATAAAAGGATTGAGAAGACATATCTAAATTTAATGCCTTCAAATCCGCAGGGCTGTTCGCCAAAACGATTCCGTTTTTATCTAAAACCGAAATATTATCAAAGTACATGTGTGTTTCTTGGATCGATCCAAGTAATTTCTGTAATTGTCCTGGAGTTGACGTTTCTGCAAGAATTGCTACCGTATTTAAACTACTTTCAGCATTTGCAATATAATCATCTGCTTTCCAGGCAGTTGTACTCGTTATTTGAAATTGTTCCCGCTGAATTGTATTTATATTCAGGTAAGTATTAATTACCAGTAAGGCCAATCCAATAAATAAACAGGGTATCAGAACACCAAACCCCAATATACGTAGCAGGACCTGGTTTAATGGAATTGTAGAAGTTGATTTCATCATATGAAGCGAAGCGTTATCAGTAATAATTAATTTAAAACAAAACTATTGAATTTTCTCGAATTTTAGAAAGCAACCCAATTTCTTCACTCTATCATATTATTTTATGTTATCGCCCAAAGTATGTAATAAAGCAAAGTTGGGTTGTCTGAATGCGCCCACCGGCAAGCCGCTAATGATAACTACTTGTTGACCAAGTTTTAAGTC
>Ga0209039_10003500_pt1 | contig 12230 bp, 8 predicted proteins | sample BogFormECP12_OM1_FD_188238 | JGI IMG/M metagenome (GOLD analysis project Ga0209039, IMG submission 188238) | Bog forest soil microbial communities from Calvert Island, British Columbia, Canada - ECP12_OM1 (SPAdes) (version 2) | ecosystem: Environmental > Aquatic > Freshwater > Wetlands > Bog ...
GGGCGGCCCTTCAGCATCGCCCTTCACCCCGAAGCTAGTTCGTTCTGGTGCGGACTCTCCGCACCCTTCGAAGGGATGCCGCGATGACCGATCGTATCCTGGAGTTTTTGCGCAACCGCCGTGAAGACGGTCCGTGCCTCGTGCTCGACCTCGATGTCGTGCGCGAAAATTATATCTCTTTCGCCCACGCCCTGCCGGATACGCGCGTTTTCTACGCCGTGAAGGCCAACCCTGATCCACGGGTGCTCGAACTGCTCGCCAGTCTCGGTTCGTGCTTCGACACGGCGTCGGTCGTCGAGATCGAGCAGGCGCTGGTTCCCTGGCAAAATGTGCGCCGCGTCGGGGAAGACTTCGTGGCTTCCGAGATGATCTTGCCCAGCCACCATAGCATCTCGGCCTACGAACTGGGGGCACTCATCGCGGCCGGGGTGTTTTCACTGAAAGTAGTGGAAAAACCTCGCGTGTTGCTTGTTCCCACCGGGTCGGAATTAGTGTCCGGTGAGGTTCTGGGGGAAAGGGAACCATCGGAGAGCGAGGCGCTTGAATACAATACAGTTATGCTCAAGGGGCTTGTGGAGGAGGCCGGAGGGATCGGGATACGCACGCCCATCGTGCGGGACGACTATGACGTGGTGAAAGCGGCTATCCAACAAGGCGTCCAATCCGATGCGCATCTCATAGTCATAAATGCCGGCTCCTCCGCTGGGAGCGAAGACTACACCGCGGCAGCGATAAGGGAACTCGGTGAAGTCTTGGTCCACGGCGTAGCGATGATGCCGGGTAAGCCCACGATTCTCGGGATAGTGGACGAAAAGCCGGTTATCGGCAACCCAGGGTACCCTGTTTCGGCTGTGCTTTCCTTCGAGACGTTCGGGATACCGGTGCTCGAGGTCATGCAGGGGCTTCCTCATCACAATAGGCCGACCATAACCGCGGTCTCAGCCAGAAAGATACCATCGAAGCTGGGCCGAGAAGAGTTCTTTCGGGTCAAACTGGGAAGGGTAGGGGAACGTGTTGTGGCTGCCCCACTCCCCCGAGGCGCGGGTTCCATTACCACCCTGACAAAGGCAGACGGCATACTTCGCATCCCGTCTCGAAGCGAAGGGATAGAACAGGCAGTGCCTGTACAAGTGGAACTCTTACGACATCCCGCGAGAATTGATCGCACGGTGGTTGTTATAGGCAGTCATGATCTGACCCTGGACCTGCTCGCTGACGAGCTCGTGCCCCACAACGTGTTTCTCTCATCGAGCCATGTCGGAAGCCTTGGTGGCTTGCTGGCGCTAAAAAGTCACAGCGCGCATCTTGCCACCTCTCACCTGCTCGACCTTGAAACCGGTGCGTACAACTGGTCCTACATTCGGAAGTACATTCCGGAGATTCCTGTGAGGCTCTTCCACGGGTGCATGAGGGAGCAGGGATTCATAGTCCCCAAAGGAAATCCCAAAGCTATACGCGGTTTTGAAGATCTGTTGCGGGATGATGTTACTTTCGTCAATCGGCAGGCCGGCGCGGGAACGCGAGTCCTTCTCGATTACCACCTTGATCTCCAAGGTTTGGACGCTGCAAACATCCGAGGCTATCAGATGGAGGAGTACACCCACACCTCCGTTGCGGTGGCCGTGCTTTCAGGGGTGGCTGATGTCGGCATGGGCGTTCTTGCTGCGGCACGGGCTCTAGGTCTTGATTTCATGCCCGTGGCAACCGAGCAGTACGACCTCGTGATACCTCAAGAATTCCTTGACGATGAAAAGATCGTTACGCTCCTGGACATCATGAGAGGATGGACATTCAAGACGCGGGTGCTGGCCCTGGGTGGATACGGGGTTAAGCGAACCGGCGATGAGATACAGCCACCGGACTGATGCCGATTCGCCGTCACAGGCTTATATAACTTTATTAATTTACAAAATTAACTTTTTGCAAACATTACACGAACTCAGCAATACCGAACATTATTGTTGACTGCGGGGCAGTGGAACCGTATGATCGACAATACGACAAAGTCCGCATTTTCGGCAACATCACTAGCGTTCTGACACTGAGCCGGCTGGCCCAAAACAGTTCTGAGACCTTGGGGGGAATAGAACCTGTCTGAGGACCGTTGACAGGGTTAAAGACTCTCGAAATAGAGCCACAAGCCGGTCTGATCCCAACCTAAGTGCTCTGTTTCGCAGCTTTGGTGACGTAACTGGCCACTGCCTCTGCTGGATCGATAGGGCCGGCGGAGAAGAGGTCTTGGATTTCTTGTACCACCGGGGCAAATATGTCGACGCGCCCCGTCCGGACCTCATCCTGCTGGATCTGAACCTGCCGAAGAAGAGCGGCACGGATGTCCAGGCTGAGATCAAGCAGGACCCACGTCCCTTGCACATTCCAGTGGTTATCCACCACCTCGGAGGCGGAGAAGGACGTGCTCACGAGCTATTCGCTGCACGCCAACTGCTTCATCACCAAGCCGGTAGATATGGAACAGTTCACGGAACTCATTAAGTCGATTAAAGATTTCTGGTTCACCATTGTAAAACTGCCGGTGAGCGAAGAAAAGTGATCAACAAGAAAACACTCAAGGTACTTGTCGTAGAAGATAACCCCGTGGACGTCCTTTGGGTTGAATCTCAACTGGAGGAGGCCAAGTCTGCGAGGTTTGAGATGACCCATGTGGAGAGCCTCGAAGAAGCCGAGCAGACCCTGGGCAAGCAAAGGTTCGAGATAATTCTCCTGGATCTGGGATTGCCGGACAGCCAGGGGATTGAGACCTTCTTCAGAATTCGAAGTTCGGCCCCGGACATCCCCATTGTGGTACTGACCGGACTCGATGACGAAGCTCTTGCAATTGAGGCGGTGTCGAATGGCGCTCAAGATTATGTTTGCAAAGATCGCTGGGATGCTCAACTCATCGCACAATCCATCAATCATGCCATTGAACGGCATCAAGTTCTTCACGAGTGCAAACAGGCGAACGAGACTTCTCAGGCGGCCCTGAAGGCGTTACGGGATGCGCAGCAGAGGCTGGAACTGGCAATCGACAGCGCGGACCTGATTTTTTGGGAACGAAATTTTGTGAGGGACGAACTTGCTTTAGGTGGCCTGACAGCCAAAATCCTCGGGTTCTCGCCGGGTGATATACTGGACTTCGAGCACTGGAAAAGTCGGGTCCATTGCGATGATGTTCTCCGTCTTCTAACCGCCATAGATGCTCACGTTAAGGGGGAAACCCCTTCGTACGAAACTGAATACCGGGTGAGATCCAAGTCAGGCGAATGGATATGGTTCCTGAGCAGAGGCAGAATAGTAGAGCGCGATGCCGCAGGCAAGGCTCTCCGCATGGCAGGGACCTTTGTGGACATCACTTCTCGTAAACTGGCCGAAGAAGCTCTGCGCCAAAGCGAAAATCGCTTCAGAGCGGTTTTTGAGGGAGCTGAAGACTACATCTTCATTAAAGATCGGGACCTCCGATACGTGCAGGTGAATCCGGCCCTGGCTAAACTCGTGAATCGCGAGCCCTCAGATTTCGTGGGACGTCATGCAAAGGACGTGCTCGGCGCCAAAGTGGATAAGCAGACAAAAGGCATGGAACTCCGTGCTCTGGCGGGACAGTCCGTCGACGGGGAACAAGCCGTAGCGATCAATGGAATTCCTGTTGTTTTCAGTTATAGCATTACCCCGCTAAGGGACGCGGACGGCAATGTTACAGGCATTTTCTGTATAGCCAGAGACATTACGGATCGGCAACAAGAAGAGATCTCACTTTCCACCTTCTCAGAGGACTATTCATCCAAGGCAATGCGAGACGCGCTAGGTGTGGCTCGCCGCATAGCACTACAGGATTCCGTAGTTCTCCTACTCGGTGAGAGCGGCAGCGGCAAAGATTATCTGGCCAAGTATATTCATGACCATTCGCACCGCAACAACGCCCCATATTTCTCGGTCAACTGTGCGGCCATAGTGCCGGAGCTAGCCGAATCGGAACTCTTTGGCCATGAGAGAGGCGCCTTTACTGGTGCGGTTATCAGAAGAAGAGGGATGGTCGAGCTTGCTGAGGGCGGAACTCTTCTGCTCAATGAAATCGGGGACCTTTCTCTTCCGTTGCAGGCGAAGCTCCTGACGTTTCTCGATACGAAAAAACTTACCCGTGTGGGCGGTGAGAAGGAAATCTCGGTCAATGCGAGACTCATCGCTGCGACTAACATGGATTTGGAGCAAGAAGTCGAGGCGGGTCGATTCAGAAAAGACCTATTCTACAGGCTTAACGTGATCAGAATAGAGGTCCCGCCCCTTCGGAAACGGCTGGAAGACATCCCGGCGCTGGCCCGGGAACTCCTCTCCAAACTCCGTGATGATTTTCAACTTCACGAGGATCCCGTTATCGATCCGGCAGCAATGATCGCTCTCAAGAAGTATCACTGGCCTGGGAATGTGAGGGAATTGCGCAACGTATTAGAAAGGGCCTTGATCTTTTCGCAAGGAAAGGGGGTGACCCTTGACCGCCTGGAACTCCCCCGAGACGCACGACCGACCCCAGGGGGCAAGAATGGACCTTTTTCTGTGTCTTTTCCCATCCACCAGTCCTTGAACGAGATAACCCAGGATTTGAAACGATATCTGGTAAATGAGGCGTTGCGAGTGTCCAACGGCAGCAGACAGGGGGCAGCTCGGCTGCTGGGAATTTCGCGGCACTCCCTTAAACACCATATGAAAACTTTGGGATATGAAGACGAGTAAAGGGGTTATGTTGTATACCAGTTGCCCAAAATGTTGACCTCGTCCGATGCGCAAATAAATATATATGTTTGGCCCGGCAGGGACGCAGGGCGCTACTGATTCTTTCGACTACAGGTATTGGATTACTTCAAAACTTTCGAGAACCGCTATAAAACGCGTTTCACCTATTTTACTGAAAAATTCCTGTGGAGGGGCACCACAGAGCGAAGGCTATCAGCTATGAAGATATCTAGCATATCTATTAATTGGTATGTGAAGAGAGTTCTTCTAGTACCTGCCCACAAAAAGCCCTCGACACCGCCAAGTTGAAGTAGGGGCCTAGTATTTCCTACTTTTGACCGTAGAGACACCGATCCGCCAAATGGCGTAGCGGCTAATCAGATCATCCGACAAAGGCCTCAAGGATAAAATCCCGGGCGAAAATAGCGTCTGGTAATTTACAGTGCATTGTAATTACAAGTAAAAAAGTAGAGATGGATTTGTATACTATATAGTATATAGAGAGACAATTTTATACATTAGAATTTTTATGCAGTTGCGCGTCTCTCCTGATGAGGGACCTACCGCGACCCTAGGCTCACTGCAATAGTCTTCTGAGTGATTATCTCCCTGTTGGCTGAACCACATACAAACTTAACCAGGAACAACTAAGCGGAAGTGGGTGCACCGTGCGCAGCATCCAAAGAGGAAACACGTCATACAGTGACATAAATCTGAATATCCCCCTGAGCCTGAAACCCTGAAGAAGTCGGGAAAAGGCCGAAAAGAGATCCGGGATTACGAAAAGGTCTCTGTCCCCGTAGACAAGGTATTGTGGGATCAATTCGCCAGAGAGAGGGACCAGCTCAGGGAATCTTCCGGTCGCCTGTTGGACGCCATTTTATAGCGTCAGTATGGACGGCCTGCACTGTCTTATCAACGAAAAACAAAGCGCAAGGGGAGAAGTCCTGACTTGAGTCCCAAATCTTTGTCTCTTTTATGCAGGCTTTTTCCCTGTCACCACTCGTACAGGCGGGAGCATCTGAAATTGCAACCCCGATAGTTTCACCTCGCTCCATAACTCTTGTAGGGTTTGAGCATACTCATCCGTACATCGAAAATCGAGTAAGGTCGCCTGTCCGTTAGGCTTTAATACCCGCGCGATTTCCCGCACGGCTTTATCACGACCATCTTTGTCACGGATGTTGTGGATTGCCAAACTCGAAACCACGACATCAAATGTTTTGTCTTCAAAGGGTAACTTGCGCATATCGCCCGTCCTCACTTCGACACGATTGGCTACCCCTTCAGCTTGAGCATTCGTCAGTGTGGTTTCAAGACGATTGCCAGTTTGGTCCGCGCTCTGCCACAGGTCTATCCCAATGGCTTTGCCAGTCGCCAGTCGTCGGGCAGCAGCATTGAGCAATAGACCTCGCCCACAGCCAACATCTAAAACCATTTCAGTCCCGCGTAAAGACAGCGAGTTTATCAATTGCTCTCGCAATTGAAGTTTACCAACTTTGCTGCTCCACACCATGACGGTGGCAATTGCCACCATACTTGCTCCAGCCAGCAGCCCCAAAATCAGCAAAATGACGGCTATCAACCACTGGGCTGAGGCAAGGAAAAAATTCAGCACGATGCCTACAATCATGGATCCTATGCCAGCGAGTATCAAGTTGCGAACAACTCGTGGAGCGTCTATTCCATAATCGCCGTTCATTGCATTGAGCTTATTCACGGCACCTCCTTGTGGTATGTAACCGGGATCATACAGCGGTTTTAGCTTTTCGGGGGTCTTTCGTCCGGTGACCGGTCGCGGGATTGTCTCCCTGACTCCGCAAAGGTCTCGTCTAGTCTCCCACAAGACTCACCAGAGGCAACATCGGTTTTTTCCAGGCCCCGAGCGTAACTTACCGCACAAGTCAGGTCAATCAGAATCTTCGGCTTTGGTCATCACCCCAAATCCGCTTATCAGAGGCAGGCACCGGGGCGCCGAATGACGTAGCGGCTAATTACACACACTTCAGTTTGGGCACGGCATGTCTCGGAAGCATATCAACAGATATCTGATCCCAGCAGAAGAAGCTCCAATGACCGACTATGACGTGTCGAATCTATATTAATGCGAAACAGCTCCGGAAGCTGTTTGACTTATTCAATGACAAAGCGGAACCCACCGCAAAGGAGCAAGGCCAAGTCGATGCAGATATGCATGAGGAACGGCACCAATCTTTGATGACCCGACGTGTCACTTCGTCGAAAAAATGGCTGTTCCAAAACGTGATCTCATGGCCGAAGCGATGAGCGAATCTGATAAAAGGCTCTCCCAGGCGATCATCCAGAGCGGCATCATACGAGTCGTGTAATGTTCTCGGCGACCTTGGGAAAATTGTTGTGCATCATTACATCGTGTCCCGGAAAGATCAGGTCGATGGATGAAGCTTTGGCTCGCAACTTATCGAAGGACTCCATCCAAACGATCATATCCGTGATGAGGCAACTGGGAATATCTTGCACGAAACTTTCGTGGATGTGAGCGCAGTCTGAGGCTACAATTGCAGTGCCCATCGGCGTGTTCACCGCCACAGCTTGGAGCCCGATCGTGTGACCGGGAACAAGGAGAATCTCAAGACCCGGCATGATCTTTGTGTCTCCAGAAACCCGCTGCAAACGTGGTGTTCCCTCAAGTTGAGCGAGGACCTTTATTGTCTCCTCATCGGACACTTTTGCAAAAGGGGCCCTCTTGGCTATTGGATTCTTGATCCAGAAATCAAATTCCTTTTCTTGCACGTAGAAAACCGCTTCCGGAAAAGCTTGTAAGAAGAGCTCGATGCCGCCGAGGTGGTCCCAATGGAGGTGAGTGATGAACACCTTTTTCACATTCGTTTTGTCTGCTCCAATTCTTGCAAGAATATCAACTGGATTTAGGAAATCTTTTAGTTTTCGCTGAGTGGCCAAGCTCAAGCTGCATCCTGTGTCTACGACAATGATTTCGTTCTTACCTTTAATGGCCCACACATAATAGTTTCGATCAGCGTCTTTGTCCCAGCCTTCCATCCACAGGAGAAGGGCCAATTTGCCGGGCACAGGGCCAGCATACTTTAAGGCGTAAATTTCGTATGTAGGCGCCGCCTCGGCAGCCTCCGAGCTGGACCCCTGCTGACCAAGAGCAGAGGAGATACCATCACCTGCTGCTACTGCTCCTATTGCCGCTGCGCTTCCCTTTAAAAACTCCCTTCTGTTTATCTCCATGGTGATCCCCTCCTTTCTTTCATCTGGAATTATTCGCCGGTCTTGCCATTTTGGAGTTTTTGGGTCGGTGCCTGGTCACGAGTTGGTTCCTCTGACCCCGAAAAGGCACCCGCATGTCTCCCACAAGGCCCGACAGATACAACACCATCATTACGTTGATGAAAAAAGCTTGTTTTTCGTTCGTATTGAACGTAACTTGCCGCATGACCCCTGGTCAAGGACAATCCTCCAGGGGGACGCAATTTTAACCTTACTCGAACTATTTGCCCTTCGGAAGTCCTATACTCTGAGCGGCCATTATCCTTTGAGTCGCCGTCAATTTCATCGCTTGACCCAATTTCTCTTTATCGATAGATACACGGAATCCCGTGGGCAACCCCTCGGATGCGCAATACAGATAAACATTCTCAGCGATAAAGCCTGTATCCATTGCAGTCACAAGCATCTTGGGCCCTTCTTCTCCTCCAGCCATTTTCTCCAAATCGGAGACATAGACAAGATTAGCAGGTGCATCCTTGAAATTAGGTTGTGTGTAAGTCAGTGCACGAATGTCTCCTGACACAACTGGGATCAAAGCATTTCCTTTCGGATCATAAAGATACATTCCCTCAGTAGTTGCGATATACACCTGTATTTCTTGCCAATTCATAGCCGAAGGAGCAGTGCGTCTTCCAGAATCCGGCCGGTTTATCCCCCATGCGGCCCACAGCAAGTTTGAAAGTGTCTGTTGCGAAAGGTTGCTGCTGCTGTATGCCCGTGTGGTTTTCCTTTCTTTTAGTGCATGGCCCAACGATTTAGTTTGGTCCAGATTCGGTTGGGGAAGCTGAATCGGCTTCATTTCCTGGCCAAAAGCTGGCATAAGAAGCCATGTACAGAAGATCAAAGATACCGCGATCACCATGGGTATTCTTGTTTTCATGGTGCCTCCTTTCTCAATTCTTATTGGCATACTGTTATGCACTCTGGGAGCCGATGTCAAATTCAAGCCTCGATTCGCTCCCAGACCATTTTTTACGTCGCAAAAGATTTTGACACTCTCCACTTCGGTTGCCGCCCCTGATAAAGAATGACCCCGTCCTTCTTCGTTTAAGTTTTTATGGACACGATTTCAATTTTATGTGCCTCGTTCATAAAAATTAACCGGATTAAAATTATGGACCGATAATGGCGTAACCAAAATATAATGTCCTGTAATTACGGCCGCATGAGTAGAGATGGATTTGTGTACTATTTAGTATATAGAGGGACAATTTTGTACATGAGCATTTTTATGCAGTTGGACGTTTCCACCGGTGACGGATCTATGCCGACCCGTGACCTATTTCAATCCGAATCTTTTTCCATGTAGATGCATCTAGTGAATAAGAGGTTGGGCTGTCTTTGGACAAATCCGACCACCGTGAACAAGGAGACAAACAATGAATCGACAAGTGATTATGGCATTCATGATTTCCGCTGTTCTTGTGGCTCTGCTGGCGACTTTTACTTTGGCTTTTCACCAGGGTGGCGGTCAATGCAGGTTAGCGTCCTCATCAGAATCCAGAGTAATGAGCGAGCCGCTCTTACCCCAGGCTCCAGCAAGTGATTCCAGAGACGTCACAAGGTCTGGCCCAAGCAGGGCGGGAGATCCAGTCAACGAATGTTATCAAATCTGTAGGATTGATGAGTCGCAATCAAGATTTATGAAAAGTATGTGCTGGCTCGGCTGCACTTATTCCAATGGGTTACCCGCGGGGCAATAGAGCCTGTAGGAGTGGCTACAAGATATCCACCGTTTTATGACAGCGGAATACCAGCAAGTGGGCGACGATCTGTGCCTATGCGCGCATAAGTGTACGCGGCGTGTGCCCCGCGAGCAAAGTAGCGGTAGGCCACGTAGAATCCATGGTCTGTTATGCGGAACATTCGTATCTTGGTCATCGACCAGATCCCACTCATAACGCACTGAGAACAATTCTGCGCGACTTTCTGATTCGGGAAAGTTTTTTGAGTATGCTTAAATTGCGTCCGGGCGTCCACTGCGTTCTGGTTGCACGAGAACACGGGTCATAGCAAGATCTTTGCCGCACCCTTTCGGTCCACCATCGGGAGACGCACCTATTCTGGATCGGTGGAAAAGTTACAAGGCGGCTTCGCTACTGGAATATTGATGGGAGGAGTACGTGAAGCTCAAACTGAGCGATTCACGTGCCACAGCCACTCTCTCAAAAAGGCAAAACTATAGCGGTACTAAAAGTGGATAAGTGGATCCGACGGGACCGAAAAAGTCTCTTTCCACAGCAAGGGCTGGCTTGTCAGTGTAGAAAGGAGCCAAAAGTACTAAGCGGAGAAAATTCAGGCAAGTCAATTTGGCTCTTGATGAGCACCAGTCTTGCTTTGCTGCTCTTAGCGGTGGGCATCTTTGTGGTGCTGTCCCAATACGTCTCGACCGAAATCTCCGTTGAAATCTCGCCACACTGAATGTATGTGATTGGCATTATTCTGGATATTGTCATATTCAATCAGGAAGGTCGGTCCTTGAATTCGGTAGTAGTGCGGCTGCCCATGATCGACGCCGCCTGCCCACGCAAAGCACACCTTATCGAAGCCGGCTGAGCGTAATTCGCTCATTCTTACAGATGCAATATTTGGCGCCATGTTCTCGACATATTCTTTGAGCAAGCTCAACAGTATCTCTGTTTGCTGTCCACTCAGGCGGTTTCCAGGCAGGCCAACCGGTTCGATGAGATTGGCCCTGCGCAAGTTGCCGGATAATATATCACTCGGTGCTTCATGGCTGATGATAGCCTGAGCTCGCTGTTCGCTGTCCAACGATCTAAGTAATGTCTTTGCGATGTCTTCTTCGGATGGCAACGCTCGTAACCCTTTGCGTGGTCCGTGTCGTACCTCTGCAGGATTGGCGCCGAAGAACGAAGGGGTAGAAGCGACAAAATCGTTGGAGACCAGAGTGAAGTTGATCGAGAGGTGATGTCCCTCAACTCGCCAGCCCCAGGGTTCCGAGGAACGCGGGTCACCGAAAACAGACAAGTAATAGAGCTCTGCGTCACGCAGCGGACCGCGTCCCTGTTCCAGCTCGTGCAGAATTGGCTCAAGGCTCATGATAATAGAGGCTTTCAAGAATCCTTGCCAGCTAAGTCCCGTATTAATCATGGCATTGGCGAGTTGTCGCTGTGCCTGTGACATCTGTTTGTAAGAAATTCCGCGACGTTGTTTTGGGACGAAATGCCAGTCTTCACGGCAATCATCGTGGAAGGCGAACTCCGCCATGGCCCGTTGCTCCGGGCTTAAGGAAGCCAGAAAAATTTCTCCTGCCCCTGCTGAAACCATGGATAGAACGCTCTCCCCTTTCTAACCGGAATTATGCGGCGGTCTTGCCTTTTCGGGGCTCTTTCGTCCGGTGACCAGTAGCGGAACGGTTCCCCTGACAACGAAAAGGTTCCCGCATCTCCTCCCACAAAAACCGACAGATACAAAACCGTCGTCACGTTGCTGCAAAGACCTGTTTTATCCCGATCTTGAGCGTAACCCACCGCCCGCCCGCCAGTCAATCAGAATCTCTTGCGTTTATGGTTGAGAAGGATGCGGGGGTAATCGCAAATGGCTGCTGCTAGGTTGATGTCTATTGCGGAGTGATAGGTTCCAAGAGAAATTTCCAGTGCACCACGGCTGGGGTTAGAAGGGGTTGGGGGGACCGTGGTGCACTGGATGAGCCAGGATGCATGATAAATTTGACGTAAAAGCGCTCGGGACGTTAAACCGTCAAATCGGAGGTCCCGGATTTACCAGAAACCCACGACACGAAATTTGAACCATCTTTTCACCACACACTGCTTCGCCGCGCCAGGTACAAACGGCTGAGAATAGATCATAGAGGGCTTATCGTTGATGTCCTGCAAGCGGCCCAGTGAGGTTTGCGAAAGCATTTGCCACGGACGATATGCAGGCGGAGTGTTGCAAGACCCAGGTAGGGGTTTTACGCGCGATCACACAAGGTTCCGGGCTACCCCACCAAACCGTCCTCTTTTCATAGATGTAATGATTCAATACCAGGCCGCGCTTAATAATTTCAACAAGTTGGCGAGGCTATACTCATGACATGGATCTTCCACAGTACAGGGCGGCCCTTTCCCTATCCCGGGAGTTCAAGGCACTACACCTCAAACTTAACAAGTGAGGCTCTTGCAAAAGTGTTTTCTTGTTGGGTCTGGATGGTCAATAAGCTAGCGGCACAGGCAAGGCTTTGATATTGTGCGTTCGGCAAAAAGGATGCC
>Ga0209039_10003502_pt1 | contig 12220 bp, 4 predicted proteins | sample BogFormECP12_OM1_FD_188238 | JGI IMG/M metagenome (GOLD analysis project Ga0209039, IMG submission 188238) | Bog forest soil microbial communities from Calvert Island, British Columbia, Canada - ECP12_OM1 (SPAdes) (version 2) | ecosystem: Environmental > Aquatic > Freshwater > Wetlands > Bog ...
CGCTTGGAATCGAAAAGACCTGTCGGTACTGGGGGGTGCTGGCACGGGGGGCTTCGGTTCCTAGTATGGGGCGGGTCGGACGAGTTCCCGACCCGCTTCAATAGGATTGCTTGTGCCGCCCTTCGCTCCGTGGTCAGCGTCCCGCCCAGCGATCGGCAGGCTGCTTGATCTGCATCGCTGGATCGCCAAACAGGACATAGGTCCTGCGCACATCCGGGTCACTGATTTCGGCCTTCGCCTTCAGAATTGCCCCACCCAGTGTCAGCCGGCGGGCATGCAGGGCTTTTTCCACGACCAGTATATCCAGCTGGGTTTGCGGCGCGGGTTGGTTCAGGCCGCTCGAAGCCAGAACCGCGACTGCGCCTCCATTCGGCGCGACCAGCAGCGTCACACCCAGCGGCTGCGCGTAAACATCCTGGAAGAATCCGTTGAGGCAATCCATGATCAGGAACACCGGCAGCTCGGAACTGTTGGTCAGCGAACTCACTGCCTGCGTGTCAAATAACTGGGAGCCAGACCACTGCTCTTCCGCACCGTGCCCCAGGTAGTTCACCAGCAGTTGCCCGGAATTGATTCCGTTAATGATGTCCTGCTGGGCCGCCGTCGTCCCGATCGTCCCGGCGAATATGTCCGTCGCGTGCATCGTCGCCGGAAGCTGTGCCTCGACCGTCTGGCTATCCTGCGTAAAGCTCTCGGTGTCGTCTTTGTCTGCGACCATCAGCGCTTGTGAAGTCCACGAGCCGTTGGTGGACCTGCCCTCGTAAGCCACAATCTTCCCCACCACGGTTGTGTCTTCATCGACAGTGCTGGCGGGCAGGCGGCCGGTGGCAATGGTCGGCATGCCGCTGTCGGTGAAGTCCGAGAACCAGTCGTCCGATGCGGTCATCAGGCTGCTGCTGGCGACAATCCGCGTCGGCACCAGATCCAGGTGGCCAAAGCCAAGATAATTCCGCGGATCGAGCGACGCCCGCCCGTTCAGCAGCAGATAGCTCGGCGCCTTCGTCCAAGTCTCCGTTGCGTTTTGCAGGAACTGGCGAATTGCGAGCGGACTGTGCTCGCCGAAGTTGAACTCGTCATAAAGATCCCCGATCCGCACCACTACTGAGGATTTCCCTTCCGCCCGATGTGCGTGAACCAGCCGGGCCAGCGCCAGCTCGAATTCCGAGGCAGTGATGATCGCGATGTCGGCCCCGGGCTGCGCGCTATGCCAGTTCGACGGATGGTTCGGCCATACCGCAGCGGCAGACGCGACGCGGTCGGCGGCCAGCGCCAGAAGTGTGTGCTGCCCAGCCGCCTTCCAACGCGTCCACGGCACCTGCAGCGCGACTTCATACTGGCCGTTGCTCGCGCTGACCTGCGGGGCCAGTTGCACGGGATGATCCGGATCGCTGATGTCGAGTACTGTTGGCGCGCTGGTGAAACCGCTGAGGTTGATCTCGTCGCCCGCCAGCCCGGTGAATTTCAGTTCATCGGAGTCCGCCACGTACTGGTGGGGATATGTGATGCGGATGGACTGAACCAGACTGCTGTCGTAGTCCCCATTCTGCGCCGTCAGACTGACTGTGTTGCTTCCCTCCTGCAGGAGCCCGGGCGGCAGGTTCACGCTCAGGTTGCCTTTGTCCTGCCCGGTGAACATCACGTCCCCAATTAAGGCTCCATTCACCGCGACTTTCACATCGTGCGGGAAACCTACGATGATGCCTTGCAGCACCACTTCGAGCTGCGCGGTTTGCGACGATGTGGTGTCCAGGTGCGTGATGTTCAGAGTTTGATCCGCCGCGGGCGCAACCAGCGCACCGAAGAAGTTCTCTCCGTCCGAAGTAAGCAGCGCCGCAAAATAGGTGGTGTGCTGCCTCAACTCCACCGTCGCCGGGAAACTCGACGGAGGCTGGCTCGATCCCGTGGCAGCCTGCATCTGCCCAATTCTCGCGCCTCTTCCTGCCCCCGCCACCAGCCAGTAGACTCGCGTCCCGGAGTAAACCGTATCAATGCCGGTGCCATAGAAGTTGATGGCCGCCTGCGGCCCGAAGCCGCCGGGACCCGCCGTCGCGCCTGTGATCTCGATCGGCTGCTCGACCGCTTCCGCGTAGAGATGGAGCAGAGCCGGATCCACGTTCGGATCAAGCCCGGCCTTGACCAGATCGGCCTGCCCCACTCGATACCAGCCTTCGTGCCGCACAAAAATCTTCACCGCCGGATGCGCTGCCAGTTCAAACTGTTTCTGGATCTGGCCTGTGGTGGGCGCAGACTGCGCCGCAAAGGTCTCGACGGCATGGCTTTCCTGGCTGCCCGGCGACGGGAGCTGCGCCTGATTCAGCTGGCTGAGCATGTGCGTCTCGGCCGCGGTCGCTGCACTGCTCGTCTGTACACCCGCCTCCACCGAGACCGGTCCGTGCAGGGTGTGCGTGCCGTTCACGTCAATGTCTTCGAGCCAGTACGAACTTCCCGCTACTCCCGCAGCTGGATCAATCCAGGCATAGCTTCTGCCCGCGTGCTTGGGCAACGCCCCGCTCATCAGCAACGCCGATCCGGCAATGATGGAAGGATTCATCCGCACCCGGTTCCCGTTTTGTTCGCGGTACACATTGAATCCCAGGTTGTGCGCCTCGCCACCCGTCTTCCACGTCAGCACCACCCGGTTGGCACCGTTCCTGTCGGTGCCCGAGTGGGCTGAGAATGACTGCAGCGTAATCCTGGTGGGAGCGGCAATTGACTCCGTCCACGTGGAGGAATTGTTCGCCGGAGTCGGGTCGGTCTGATCTGCCGTGACCGTCGCCGTGTTCACGGCCACGCCCGGCGTCCCGGGAATCGTCAGGATGGTAATCGTCGCCGTGCCTGCATTGGCCATCGTACCCAACAGACAGGTCACCGTTCCGCCCGCTTCCGAGCATGTTCCCTGTGTAGTCGTCGCTGACAGATAGGTTAGGAGCGAAGGCAGCACATCCGTCACTGTCACGGTTGTGGCCGACGCCGGACCGTTATTTGTCACGGCCAATGTGAAGGTAAGCGGGCTTCCTTCCGTCACCGGATTCGGCGTGCCCGTCTTCACGATCGCCATGTCCGCACTGTTGGCGTTGGCGACGATCACCGTGGCGCTGGCGGTGTTGGTCGTCATGTTGGGCACGCCATCGGTCGCCGTCGCCGTTGCAGTCTCCGTGATGTTCGTTCCCGCCGGCGTGTTTGCATTCACCTGCAGTACCAGCGTGAAGTTCGCGGGCGCGCCGGTGCCCAAAGTGCTGCCATCGGTGCAGGTTATAGTCCCGGTGCCGCCGACCGCCGGAACGGGCGCGCATGTCCATCCCGCCGGAGGAGTAATGGACTGGAAATTGGTGTTTGGCGGAGTGGACTGCGTGAAGGTCACGCCCGTGGCTGCCGCCGGACCATTGTTCGTGACGCTCTGGCTATAGGTAACGTTGTTTCCCACCGCCACCGTAGTCGGCGACGCCGAATTCGTGGTGATGAGATCCGCTTGCGCATTGGTGGCGACGATGTCGCCGGCCGTGGCGCTGTTGTTCGCCTGGTTCGGATCGCTGATCGCGGAACTGACCGTCACCTTGTCATTGATCGCCGTCCCGGGGGCCGCTGCCCCAGCCACCGTCACTACGAAAGTGATGGTGGCCGGAGTGCTGGGAGCCAGGGACGTGTCCGTACACGTGAGCGTAACCAGGCTGCATGTCCAGCCTGCCGGTCCGGTGAGCGACGACGCCGTCGTAAACGCGGGCAGAGCTTCGGTCAGAGTAACGCTGGTCGCGGTGCTCGGCCCGGCATTATTGACCACCTGCGTATAAGTGAGAGTGCCGCCGGCCAGCACCGGAATTGGGCTGGCCGTGTTGGTCACCGATAGATCGGCCGAGTCCGCCACCAGCACGTTGACGCTGGCGCTGTTGTTCGCGTTGTTCGGGTCGCCGGTCGTCGAATTGACCGAATCGGTCTCGGTGATAATTGTTCCCGGCGTTGCGTTCGTAGTCACCTTGACCGTGTAAGTGAAGTTCGCCGTGGTGTTCGCCGGCAGGTTAGCAATCGTGCAACTCGGCGGCGTGGTCCCTGTGCTGCACGTCCATCCCGCAGGCCCGGTCAGCGTCAGGGCGGTGGTGTTCGCGGGAACTGGATCGGTGAATGACACCGTGGCCGCCGCAGCCGGTCCGGGATTCGTCACGCTTTGGGTATAGGTGATGACGTTCCCGGCGGTCACCGGATTCGGACTGGCCGAATTCGTCACGCTCAGATCCGCTTGTGTTGCTGAGGCCACGGCAATGTTGACCGTGGCCGAGTTATTGTTCGGGTTGGTGTCGCGCGAGGTCGTGGCCACCATTGCCGTGTCGCTGATGATCGTTCCCGCGGCCGTGCCCCCGGCCACTGTGTATATTGCAGTGATCGTGCCCGTTGAACCCGGCGGCACAGTGGGGCTTGTGCATGCCACCGGCGCCGAAGGCGGACACGTCCATGTCACTCCGCCGCTGTTCACCACTGCGACCGACACAAACGCCGTGTTCCCCGGCGTCGCTTCGCTGAACGTTCCCGTGCTGCAATTGCTGGGCCCGGAGTTGGTCACGACTTGCGTGTAGGTAATGTTGTTGCCGGCCAAAACCGGGTTCGGAGTGCCGCTGTTGGTCACCGACAGATCGCAAGCCACGGTGAGCGGGGTCGCCACCGTGGTGCTGTTGTTCGCGGCAGTCGGGTCGCCAGTCGTCGCAGTCACGGACGAATTCGCGGTGATGGTGCCCGCCGCTGTCGTCGCCGGAACATTCACCACGACGATAATGTCGGCCGCTGTTCCGGCTGCCATTGCTGTCGGATCGGTGCAGTTAACATTTCCCGTCGCTCCGACCGCGGGTGCTGTGCACGTCCAGCCCGCTGGTGCCGAGACTGACTGGAAGGTCGTGTTCGTGGGCGTCGCTTCGGTGAAGCTCACCCCCGTCGACGCTGCCGGACCATTGTTCGTAATCGTCTGCGTGTACGTGATGTTGTTCCCGGCAAAAACTGAGGGAGGGGTCGCCGCCGTCGTCAGCGCCAGGTCCGCCTGAATTGCCGTCGCCACCACGTCGGTGGCAGTGGCCGAGTAAGCGCCAAACGCCTGGTTCGCGGCATTGACCGTCGCCGTGTCTGTGATCGTCGTACCGCTCCCAGTGCCCGCAGTCACCGTGTAGACGACCGTGAACGTCCCTGACACTCCTGCGCCTACGCTCGGGTTCGAGCAAGGAGTCGCCGGAAAGCCCGTGCAGGTCCATCCCGCCGGTGGCGTAATCGACACGAATGTCGTAAACCCAGGCGTGTTTTCCGTGAACGTCGCGGTGGTGGCCGCGGCGCTTCCGGTATTGGTCACCACCTGCGTGTACGTGATTTGATTGCCCGCCTGCACCGGATTCGGCGAAGCCACGTTCGTGACCGTCAATTCGCCCCCAGCCGTTGCCCCCACGACCGTGTTGACCGTCGCCGTGTTGTTGGCGGAATTGGAATCTGCCGCTGACGAACTCGCCGTCACCGAGTCTGCGATTACGGTTCCATTCGCGGTTCCACTGTTGACCTTCACGACCAGGGTGAAGGTCCCCGTCGCGAGCGCGGCGAGATTGACGTCGGTGCAGACAACGTTGCCCGTGGCGCCGGAGCCAGGCGTAATGCAACTCCATCCCGCAGGTGCCGCCATGGACACAAACGTCGTATTCGCCGGTACCGGCGCCACCACCGTCGCATTGTCAGCGGCGCTCGGCCCATTGTTGGTGACAACCTGCGTATAGGTGATATTGGCGCCCGCCGCCACCGGATTCGGCGATCCGGCATCGGTCATGCCCAGATCAGCGGTGGAGACTACGTTCGCGGTGTCGGTTGACGTGTCTTTGAGAAGATCAGCGGAGCCCCCGCCGCTGACCACCGCAGTGTTGAGCACCGTCGCTGGAGCCGACTGCAGAACGTTTGCGGTCACCGTAATCGCGGGATAACTGCCGCCCGGCGCCAGCGCGTCGGAGCGCGAGCAACTGACCGTTTGCCCTGTAACCACGCACGACCAACCGGTTCCGCTCGCACCCGTGGGCGTCGTTCCCAGCGGCAGCGTGTCGTTAACCGTCACCACGCCGCTGGTAGCCACCAGCGCACTGACGTTCTGCACCGTAATCGTGTAGGTGGCCGTGCCGCCGCGGGTGAAGTTCGTTCCCACGTGAGTCTTGGTGATCGCGAGGTCAGGCAGACCAGCACAAACCGCAGCCGCCCGAATTCCCGTCACCTGCGGGAGCGAGGCGGTGTTTGAGCTTGTTCCTGCGGTACCCGCGGTCGCTCCGTATGCGACAGGGGTGGCCAACGTCGTTCCGTTTGCGCCTCCAGTTACGCTCAGGCCGGCCGGAGCGCCGGAAACGAAGATCACTCCACCGCCTCCGCCGCCCCCGGGTCCGTGACGGTCTGCAAGGCTATAAGGATCCGTGGCCCACGCGTTGCCTCCGCGGCCTCCGTTCGCTTGCAGAGTCAGCCCGCCTTCGCCGCCCGTCGCCGACAGCACAACAATCGTTCCGCCGGCCCCCGCTCCGCCTCCCGCGTCGTTGGCCGTTGCGTTGTAGGCAGCTGCGCCATTCGCAGTCAGAGTTGCTGTGCCGGTGAGAAAGTTGGCTCGAATGAAGATGATTCCCCCGCCCGCTGCGGCGCTGCTGGCCAGCGTGTCGCCGTCGGAGTTATTCCGCGTTCCGGCCCCGCCCCCGCCACCCATGGCGATGCGGTCAATCGTCGCCGGGAACGGCGATCCGCCTTCGCCGCCTGTGGCGAGGTTCGTGCTCCACGAGTCACCGCCATTCCCGCCTGATCCTCCATTACCACCGCCGCCACCTCCGGCATTTTGGTTATTCCCTGCAGGATTCGCGCCGTTCGGATGACCGTCTGTGCCACCTCCGCCCGCATTGCCTGGCGCGCCGCGCGCCATGCTGCCGTCGGTTCCAGCTGTGCCGCTGGGGTAATCTGTGCCGGTGGCTAGGTACGTCCCGCTGGATTCCACCCACGCTGGCGTCCCCGCCACACCCTCCCCCTTAGGCGCATCCCAGCCAGCCTCGGCCACTCCTGTATATGTAACCGGAGCAGTCTGAACATAATCAGTAGTTAGCCCCCCGCCACCTTGTAACTGCATGCCGGCGCCGCCGCGGAAACCAAGTCCGTTGACCGATACTGCGGCCCCGCCCAGATTCAGTGTTCCCGAGATATCCAGCGCCAGGATTCCGCCGGTCGAACCGTTCCACGCGGCCGCAGTCGCTGCGCCGAGAGTCGCCGACGAGTACTGTGGAACCAGCACGACCTGATAGGTGCTCGCCCCTTTCGTCGCTGACGCTGCCGCCGCCGTATATGCGAATACCAGCCCTCCAGCTGCGCCCGCGCCCGCAATCGGCACCGAGCCACCGCTCACCGGTCCGGTAGCTGTTACAAATTCATAGTTGCCCGCGCCATTGATCGTCGTGAATCCAGTGCCCGTGTACCCATTTCCATACGCGACGCCATTGGTGGTGTTGATGCTGGCATCTTGCATCTGAATCACTAGCAACAAACTTCCCGCCGCAATCGTGCCCGTTCCGTTGGCTGTGCCGACCGGGATCGAGGTAGATCCTGCCGCAACGCTAGCCGTTCCCGGATAGTACGTATTCAATACCCCAGTCAGAGTCCCGCCGGCGGGCGGCCCACTGTCCGCACAAACGCTGCTCAGTACTGGCGCCAGCGCAACATAGGTGTTATTGCCCGTATTGGGATCCGGCGGAGTGCCGGAGTCAGTCACCGTCGCCGTGTTCGGGTAGTATCCGGCCACCGCCGTGGACACTACGACCGTCAGTGTGGCTATCGCCCCACTTGCAAACGGCGTCGGCAGCGTGCAGTTGATGGTCGTCGTCTGGGTACAGGTAGTGCCGGCGCTCGGGGTGAACGAGACCAGGCTTAGGTTCGTGGCCGCAAATGTATCGGTCAGCGTGACGGTGTTTGCCGCCGACGGTCCGTTATTCGTCACCGTGATGGTGTAAGTCGAATTCTGCCCGAACGTCACCGCATTGACGCTGGTGCTCACTGCAATATCCGCTGTGCTGGGATTAATCGAAATCGCGCCCAGCGACCAGTTCGACGCGGCGCTGAAGGTCTCGGAAAAAGGAAGGCTGGGATTGCCCGGGCGGGTGCTGCCTGTACCTCTTACATCTGTCCCTGTGGCACCGCTGGTCTGGTTCCATTGTGAGGTCTGCCATGCTGGCACGGTAACCGCCAGGTTGCCTGCGATGGCCAGCGTGTCCAAGACCATCCCATTCACAACACTGGGCACATCGAGTTGCGAATAGGTGCCGCCGGCGCCGTCCGCCGAAACAAAGGATCCCAGCGGTACGGTCTGGTCCACTCCTGTAAACGTCGTTGCGGCAGCGGAGACTCCGACGGTTCTCCCCGCCCGGACGGTCACTGAAACCACAATCGGCAGGGTAGGGCCGGAGGCCGGGTTCAGCAGGGACCAAATCTCGACCCGGCGCGACGTTCCCGCATCATTGTGTGCTCCCACTAAAGTCAGAGGCACGGTGTTGTACGTCACCCCGCTAACCACCGCGGCGGTCGAGTTGCTGATGTTCATCGATACACCCACGAGGAGCAGTCGATTGGCCGTCGCTGTTGTGGTGTGAGTGAAGTTGACGGTTCCCGAGCCGGTGAGTGACCCCGTGGCGAAAGTCGTCGCATCGAACACGACTTGCGCTCGCGCGACCGCAGCAGCGAACAGGATGAGGCCCACCACGATGAGATAAACTCGTACTGAGTTTGCGGCAGCGATTCTGTTTAGCAGTTTCCCGGCAATTTTCTGCCCCCGCGCCGCCCCACACAGAATCCGCCCGCCCACTCCCCTCAGCTTCGCGCGCACGACCCGGTTTCCCACTCTCACCTCTTTGGCCACGGCAATCCCTGCGATCTGTTCTCCGCCCACCGCCGGATCGTCCTGCTGCCCGCAGTCTCCGCGCGTGATGAAAACGTCCCGACCGGCATCCGCCACTACCAGCCGATGCAATCGGAATCCCGTCTCGTCTTTCACCAGCACAATGTCTCCCTTGCGCAAGTCGGCCGGCGCGGCAGGTCTCACGTGCACGACCTCGCCATCGCGAATCGCCGGAGACATGCTCGCCCCGCGCGCCTGAAAGCGAATCGCGTTTCCCTCCCGCAGCAGTTCCCGGCTTAAAGCCTCGAACAGTCTCGATTGAGGACGATCTTCCGGCCAATCTCCCATCGGCCACGCTTCCATCGGCAGATCTTTCTGCATACCAGCGCGCCGTGAATCATTCCGCAGCCGGTCATTCTCTGGCCGATCAGTCTGTGGCAGGTCAATCACGGAATTCCAGAATCCTCTCCACCGCTCCTTGGCTGGGCTCGAAGGCAAAGCGGTAACAGGGAACCGCATCCACAACCTCCTCCAGGAACTCCAGCGCCGAATCCACATACTCATGCCGGTGGAACGGCACAAAGCTGCGCGCAAACAACTCCGCCACCGCCTGGCTGGGAGAAAGCCGCGTCAGCACATTTCCGCGCCCATGCTCAAGAATGAAAATCCGCTCCAGCGGCGCGCTCCCCGGCGACGCATATGCCGCCTCCCCATGCCACGGCGTGCCATACATCCGCATCCCCTTGTCATTCCGAGAAAACTCTTTGTCATTCCGAGCGGAGCGAGGAATCTGTTGTTTCGCTTTGTCATCCTGAGCGGAGTGCTCTGTTTTTCCTCTGTCATCCTGAGCGGAGTGATTGGTCCGCGAAGCGGAGCAATCACGGAGTCGAAGGACCTCGCGCTCGCTCGCACGACGCGTGGCCTCAAGAGGAGTTTCGACCGGTGTTCCTGCGGTCGGCTCCGCATCCGTCCCGCCCTCATCCCGCCGCACAACAATCCGGTCGTCGCTCAACACCTCAACTTCTTCGCACTCCGTCCACAGCCGCGTGGTCGTGCTCTTGCCCGCTCCCGAATGTCCGACAAACAGATTCCCCGTCCCGTCCGGCCGGACGATGCCGCAGCTATGCAACTCAATCGCTTTCTCCTGTGTGAGCCGGTGCATGATCAGCAACTCATCCAGCGGGTACTCCAGCGGAGCAGCCAGGTAATCTGTGCCCGCAAAGCACTCTTCGCTCATTTGCAGCGTTGCCCGCCGGAAACATCGGTCAACCAGCAGCCGCTTGTAAGGCCGCTCTCCCAGAAGAAGAGGCGCGCTGAAATCGAATTGGAATCCTGCCTCGTCCTCGTACAAGCGCCAGACGGAACCGGAATCGAATACCTCTTGTTTTGCTTGCGGGCGAAGGCTTTCCGCCCACTCGACTTGAATCTTAATATCGGGAGCCGGAGTCCCGGCCCGAAACGGTTCCAGGGCGGGAACTAAAGTAACGTTGGCTTCGTCAGTGCTTGCCAGTTGCACCGAAACTCCACCAACACTGAATCCAGCGCGGTGCTGGGGGTACGCTTCCAGAGATTTCCCTCGACTTCCCTCTAGAAGTTCATTCTTCATTTCTTGCACAGCAAGTTCCCGCAGCATATCGTTATGAGCCCTGGGAGGGACAAACGCCGATCGGTTGGCAGCTTGCGCTCACCGGTCCCGCCCCACCCGCAATCTTGCAGTGCCCCAACACCGCTTCCTCTGGACGCAAGCTGATCTTGGTCAGCCGCGGTGGCTCATACTGCTTCTTGCCTTCGGCTTGGCTCAGTTCGTGATTCATTCAGCCTCCAGCTTTCCCCGTCCCGTCAGTGATTTCCGCAATTCCCGCAGCCTCCCGCCACCGCGCCGGCGTTGTTCAGAATCGGCAGAATCTGCTGCGGCCCCACCCAACTCTCCACATCAATCTCCTTGCTCGCGATCCGGCGTCCCGACTCCAGCACCGCCTCGTGCTCGCTGCCTCCGGCGCAGAATGCGCACTCGCCGTGTGCCGGAACTTCCACTCCGATCGTCGCCGCCCGCAGGTGGGCGACGTGGCAAAGAAACTCCACCGGGCTCTCTTTGTCTCCGTTCTCCATTTCGCCGTTCGCCGGACACATTCCACACAACGATTGAATGCGGCACTGAATGCACTTCGTCATCCGTGTCCGCTTGCGGGTTCGCAGCCGCAGAAGTGAGTCTTCCCAGACCCGCCGCACCCCAACCTCCCGCACACTGAACGTTTCCTGCTGCGAGATCACGCAAATCCCCATTTCGCCGTAAGCATTAATGGCGAACCCGCTCATCCCTCCGCCGCAGAAATAGATGGAGTCGCTCGCGGACAGATTGGGAGGGCTTTCCAGGTCTCGCTTCGCCAGCCGCCGGTATTCGCTCATCCCTTTCGGCGCGTTCATATCGAGCGCCACGACTTCCTCCGGCGTAAGCCGTACCGCCAGTGGGCTCTGCGAGCAATCAATCCGGGGATTGATTTGCCCGTCCATCTTGAATTCCACTCCCATTTCCTCTTCCGCGAATTGCCGCATCGCCAAAACTTCGTGCTTGTTGACGCTGGTCGCTACCGTCTTCAGCTTGAGCGGCAGGCCTCGTTCCTTCAGCAGCTTGATTCCCCGCAGGCACCGGTCATACGATCCCGGAACCGCCGTGAGCGCCTCATACGTCTCCCGCGTGCGCCCGTAGAGCGTGATCTCAATGGCGAACGGCGGCCACTCCGCCAGATAATCCGCAATCTGTTCGTTGATGATCGTTCCGTTGGTGAACAGCGTGATCAGGAAGCCCTTTTTTTTGGCGTAGGTGTAAACTTCGAGGAAGTCTTTGCGGGCGAAAATCTCGCCGCCGGTGTAAAGCAGCCAGAAGCAGCCCATCTCGACCAGTTCATCGAGAATCCGGAAGTGTTCTTCCTTGCTCAACTCCCGCCGCCTGGCTTCCATATCACCCATGGGCAGGTTGTTGTAGCAGTGCAGACACTCCAGCGGACAGCGCCGTGTCACTTCCATCGAAACTTGCAGCGGCATGCGCTCGCCCGCCTGGCGCTGGTGCAGATCCGCGCTGAACGCGCCGTAACTCAGCTGTTCCAAGCCCCCTCCATTTCACGCTGAAAGCAGCGGACGCGCCTTCACGCGCCCGCCGCTTGCCAGTCCTTCCCGCCCCACTGGTCTTTATTCAGTTGCCTGAATCAGTCCCCGGCCATCGCCACAGACGCCGGGACTTCGACCAGACCAACCGCCTTCATCTCATTCACGAATTCCGCCACATCGCGTTCCCCCCGCGACGGCTCCACGTCATATTCCTGCGCGACAACTGCGGCCAGCTCTGCTAATGTTCTCGGCGACTCC
>Ga0209039_10003503_pt1 | contig 12219 bp, 12 predicted proteins | sample BogFormECP12_OM1_FD_188238 | JGI IMG/M metagenome (GOLD analysis project Ga0209039, IMG submission 188238) | Bog forest soil microbial communities from Calvert Island, British Columbia, Canada - ECP12_OM1 (SPAdes) (version 2) | ecosystem: Environmental > Aquatic > Freshwater > Wetlands > Bog ...
TGCTCGAGAAGGACCTGGACGGCTTCCACGCCCGCATTCGCGGTGCGTATGTTGCCGCACACCAGGCAGTTCATGACGAGCTGGCGCGGCTCCAGGTGCCTGTCGAGGCCAGTGCCGAGCGGCCCTCTCAGAAACAGGGCAGGATGCTCCCCAGAAATGGATACACCAGGGAGAACGGAAATGGTTCGCCGGCTCGTACCCAGGGCGACCGATCCCGGGTTCGGAAACCCGCCACGCCGAACCAGGTCAAGGCAATTCTGGCGATCGCACGAAGGCAGGACGCCGATCTGGGACGCTTGCTGCAAGAGGAGTACCAAGTCGAGCGGCCCGATGATCTGACGATCGGGCAGGCCAGCGAGCTGATCGACTTGCTTAAGGCTCCTGCAGAAGCCTGAGGGGCCCGCCCTTCTCTGCTCCCATGTCGACTTCGCGGCAACCTCGCCCATCCGCGCAAAAGCACCGGCCGAAGAACAGCGATAGCGGCGACGGGCAGACGATCTATTCCAGAATCATGACTCCAGCAGGAGCAGGCTCGGTCCATTGTCTGTGATCTCCTGCTGTGGCGTGTTCTTCAGCAGGAGTCAAGCCCTCGCCCGATGGTGTCCTGACCAGGTGGCAGGCACCATCGAGAGGGGGGGCCTTGATGTGACGACAGATGAAGATCGGCCTCCATTCTTTTAGCTATCAGGACAGCAGAGTCTGAAGGATGAGCAGTCTACACGGATCCGATCTACGCGCCTCGATTCGTTGCTCAACTCGTGACGTGCCTCGTCGGATCGTTGAATCCGGATTTCCCAGATGGATCACGTTTTTTCGCATGAGAATGTAAACCCAGGCCAACCCGTTCTGCTAGATAGCACCTCTCACTTCAGGGGAGTTTCAGATACAAGCGAATTCGTCACGGACGGCTCGCTCGTGCAACCTTCCCCGGCCGGGGCGCCGGCTGATCTCTTGGACCTCGTGCAACAACTCCGGCGCGAGGTACTCCAACTGGGCCAAGAAGTAACCAGCCTGAGACGCGAGAACGATCAACGCGGCGGAGCATCGCCCTGGGCATGGCATCCGAGGACTGAAGCAGCGCCTACATCTCCAAGGGCACTTCCCCGCCGCCACGGGGCCGTCGAACCAGGGGATGTGTGATTGTCACCTTCCGTCCGACCAGGATTGCCACGCCGTGCTGACGGCCAAACCGGGTGTGGAGGCGCACAGGCTGTCGCTGCTACCAGCGCGACGACGACTCTGGTCCTGACCACCACGTCAAGATGGTTCCAGCCTGATGAGGCACGTGCGGACGCAGGAATGATCCGGACGCGGGGGAAACTGCTAGCTGCCCTAGCTGATCGAAGCACTGGCCGAGGAGGTCATAACAAGACTTCACTGTGCCGTTGCCGATTATGAAGAAAGGCTCGCTCTTCATTGCGTTTTGAATGTCATGCCTTCTCTTTCCGAGCGCCCTAAGTTTCTCGGCTAGTTTTGACGGGTCGAGGACTTCTATCGCTCCTGACTGCTGCAGGGCATCGGAGAGACCGTGGTCGCTACCTTCGCGGAATAACTGCTCAATGAGACTGACGATCATCAGGTCTTGGCGGTCCATAATAGGTGTAGCCGGCTTCGCGAAACCACTCCCAATGCCCGCATCCAATCTCTTCCGCCCGAGGAATGCAATCGTTCGGGCGAAGCCATTCGAGTTGCCCTTCTCCTTCCCCAACTCATCAGCTACCCCCTGGGCTTTTTCCCGGAGCTGGACGAACGATCCCCAGAACTCGAAGAGGGAACTGCGGAGCCGGCGCGCGTCATCCTCGTCGCCATTCCCAAGGAGATCGCGCAGAACCTCCGATTCAGCAGAACGTTCTGACTCAATGAACCCAAGGCAGGACCGCGCCGATCCTTCAACCAAGTCCTCGATCTTCCGTTGCAAGACCTCATCCGAGGCGATCGCGATAGAGATGGAATCGGGGCTCACTAGCGCATCGATCCGGTCCCAGTTGATCGCCCGCTGGAGCGAGCGGGTCAGGTCATTGGTGTCGCAGGCCCAACGTTTCGCGAGTCGTTCCAAGGTCTTCGACACTTGAGCTGGGCTAGGCCCAGAACCGCTCGGAAGGATTGGATTGCGAGGCTTTGGTGCGTCTCCCCGCAGCATCCATAGAACCGCCACGAGGGCTAGGATAAGAAGCGCGACGGCGGGCAGCGCGAGCGAGTTTCGAGTCCTCCGGTCGCTCGGGGCGTCGTCGACAACGGGGAGTTGATCCTTCGGGTCAAGTCGGCACATCCATTGATCCAGCAACTGGGCAGCGATCAGCGTACCGCGGGATGGGGGCCACTCACCAGAGATGATTGTTGCGACTTGTCGGTCTACTTCGGGCCAGAGATCCTTCAGCGAGGCGAGCAGGTGATCGACGTCCTGACCGAGGCGCTCGACGTCGATTCCGGTGAGGATGATCGTCTCGGGGCCGCGACGCACCGAGCCGTTGGCGAGACGTTGCTCCACCTCCCGGGTTACGGACAGGTAATCGGTCCCCCGAGGCTCACGGGAAGCAGCCGCGGCGATCCGGGCGACATAGGTCTCGTCCATGACGGAAGGAGGGACGAAGAATCGGTGGCCCAACTCACCGGCTCTGGGGGTCTCGACGATTAGGAACGGCCGACTCATAGGATCGGGACCAGGGGGGTAAAGGAGGAACTTCCTCCAGTTCGGGAATGTGGTACTTCACAACCACGTGCGTGCTGGACACGTCGTACCTGCGAACGAGTTGGGCCGATTGGTCAGGCCCCTCCTCTCGGTTGATCCTTAACCGTCCGCTATAGGTCAAGCCATTCTTGGATTGCACGGTTGTCTCAAAGGATAGAGTCGTTTCATCCCCCGGTAAAACAAGGCTCTCCAGGACGATCGGGCGCTGATCCTTTGCGAGGGGGACCCCGAGCGGAATGTCCTCGATCCTGAGGGTGCGCGATCGGTTTCGTATCTCCACCGACCCGAGGCCGTCTCTGGTCTCGACACCTATAACCTCCCTTATCTCGAGACTCGGGGACTTCGAGAGCCAGTTACGGTACCGCCTGACGGGGGCAGCCATGTACTGCCGGGGGGCTTTCTCCAGGTAGACCCAAGTCGCAGCGAGCCGTTCATCCATCGAAGATCGCTGTATGCGCTCGTAGCTCTCACGGTCCTGCTCATCCAGAGACTTTTGCCCCTGTTCAGCGCTGTGTTTCTGCGCCTCCAAGTCCTCCCGCATGGCCTGGGATAGGATTGGCTGGAGATCGTGATTCCCGGAGAGCGCGACCGTTAGCCGCGTGGACTCGTCGTACCGCAGCCCCTGGTTTAATTCGCTGGCGAACGCGATGACTTTAGAGATCAGGTCCGTCTCTAGCGAACGCCGACCGGACAGTTCCCCACGCCAGGACGCGAGGAATTCGGCGAGCTTGGACGGGTCTCGGGACTTCAAGAGACTCTCCAACCCGGGCGCGAAGGGTTTGGCCTCGGGCTTCGTCGCCGTCTGCTCCGCTCCGGGTTTCAATTCCGGGGAAACTGGACGTGATGACGGACTCCTGTCCGGCCGGTTGTCAGGCTCACTGTCGACCGACGACCCGCGGCGAATCGGAACGGCAGAGAATGGCCCCGAGTCCATGGGCTGAGTCCTCTCGGGCCTTATAGCGGTGAACGGAAGCCACAGCGCGAACCCGATCATCAAACCCACAGCGAACGCTTTCCATGTACGGAAACGCGGCCTAGGTCTCCCGGGGTGCAGCGTTGGACGGTCTGGACAGACCGGCCTTGGCCCCTCGGACCAGGAGGTCGTGGGGATGTGCTCAAGGCGTGGATCGTGCAGCCAATCGTCCAACTCGCCTCTCTCTATGACGAGGCAGCGCTTGGTCTCACCGATGGACCGGTTGGAGAGAAGACCGTCGAGTTCGGACACCCGCTCGTCGAGGAGTCCGGTTAGCGACAAGGCTTGGACACCGTTGAGCCGGGCGACATCCACCCCGATCAGTACCAGGATTTCGGTCCCCGTCCTGATGGTGCCGCTTCCGAGGACCTGTGGGACCTTTCTCGCGACAGCCAGGTAATTCCCCCCGAATCTTTCTAAGGATGCGGAATGCGCGAATTCCCCGAGCATCACCTCGGAGACGTGCGAACCGGCAGGGATAAGGAAGCGATGGCCTTCGCCCCCCGCGCGCGGCGTCTCGGCGAACAGTAGGGGTAACATCACTCCGTCCCCCAGGCGGGCAGGGTAGGCTCTAGCGGGATTCCCTCGACCACGAACGATGCCTTGTTCGTGTGATCGGAAGCGGGAAGCTCGATCGTCTTCCCGTTCAGATCTCGTACGGTGCCCGTGTACTCACCCGAACCGACCTCCACGGACGACCACCTTAGTGGGTTATACGACCCGCTGCGCACGAGCGTCACCCGCACTCGGATGCTCTCCTTGGGATTCTTTAACACGGCAACCGGTTCTCCAACCTGCCCGGTCCGGGCGTATCTCTTGGCCGTTGCATGGCCCTCGATAGCACCCTTGCCGTCGACAGTCACTCGCACGTCGTGCTCCCACCCGTCCCACGCATTTCCCCATTCGATTTGGGAGAGCGCGAGCTTGAGATCGAGCTTCCCGTCCATCTGGTTGAGATACGCCTGGTACGTCTCGACCTGCTTCTTCATCCGGCCTGTCGAGGCGCCCCGGAGATACTGCGTGACCTGGTCGCGACATTGAGGACGGTACCTGAGGATTTGGTCGTACAAGTCGCGGTCCTCAGAAGAATCTACGTCGTCACGTAGGGCATTGAGTTTGCGGATCTGTTCGGCGCCGAGCAGTATGACGACGGACTGATCCTTGAGCGGTACGCTCACCGCCTCCCTCGCCTGTGCCCAGAGCCGGCTCTTCGCATAACCACGGCAACGTTCTTCGATGGCGGCGACCGCACTGGTGGCGAAGTCCTTCTCGAGGTCCCTTGCCTGAGGGAACTCGGGCCGGCCTCCGGCGAGCATAGCAGCGGCCTCGCGGACCTTGCCGTCGCTCAGGAGGCGATAGAACTTTCCTTGGAAGTCGGCCCATCGCCGGCCCGAGTCCCGCTGCTTTGCTTCTCCGATCCGCTTGTACAGCACCGATTCGATGCGACTCCGCTGCGACAACCCGTCATCGTCCATAAAGCCGGGATGGGGCAGTCGACGTAGCCTGTCGAGGATCTGGCGAACCGCCTCCTCCGTCGGGACCTGCGGGGGCCCGATGGCGTTGACGTCACGCGCGAGGGCGCCCAAGAACTCCCGGTTCTCGCGGCGCTTGCGATGTGCCGCGCTCTCGGCTTGAATCCGGTCCACCTCAGACCTGTGACGACAGTTGCTCCCGATCTCTTTCTTGTGCTCCTCGGCCAGCACCAACTGCGTTTCGCCTTCGGCCTCGGAGACGGGGGCCCACGATCGTTCGTCCCTCTGCACTCGCGACCCTTCGAGTTCGATGAGGGCGGCCTTGCGATCGAGGACGAAGAGCCCGGACAGGAGATGACGGAACGAAGGGGCACGGTAATAAGACTGTAGCCAGTCCTCATCCGCGATTAGCTGCTCATCAGTCGCGTCGGGCTTCTTCTGCGTGGAAACCACCGAGCGGTAACGGACCCCGTCCAAAACTGTCTCGGTCACCATAAGCAGAAAGACGACTAGGACCAGGGAGATGACGGCCTGAGAGGCGAGCTTCAGTGCCGAGGCTCGCCGAGCTGCGATCGTCCTGCGGGCGAGCTCTGAGCTCGCCGGTAGTCGTGACTTCAGGGGGAAGCCGTCGACGAGGGCCCAGAGCGGGGAGACGCCCCGGATCCAGTGCCGGAGTGACTCGCCCCGGGAGGCGAGTCCGAGGGCCGGACTCCCGACGAAGAGCTGCCAGAACCGCCACCAAGAGGAGGTCTTCACGGCCTCCTCATACGTCTCGACATCGATCTCGTCCCTGCGGCCGGCCACCCAAAGGAAGGGGTCTTCGAGACCGAAGGAACGGAGGACGGGGCTGCCGTCGTTCGCTGGAACCTCGCGTCCGTCCGATAGGACCGAGTGCGCCCCAAAGGCACTGACCGGGAAGAGTTTCAGGTTCTCTGGTGTCACGGCGTTCTCAACGGTATGCACCAGCGCGCGGTGGGGCGGCTCAGGTTCTCCGGCGAGGAACGCATCAGCCCTCCCGCTCTCCCGGTCCGGGTACGCAAAAGCGATCGGGCCGCGGCGGTCCCACTTGTTCAGCAGCAGGCCCACGGGCCAATCCTGCTCCGGAGCCCCGTCGCGCTCGCTCAGGAGCAAACTGAAGGCCGCCTTCACGTTCTCCAGATCGCGCGACAGGGGTGTGAGGTCTTTTCCCGGGTGGGGGGCCTCGGCCAGCAGCAGGATGCCATCACAGGTCTCCATATGAGACCGCAACCGGGCGGCCAGTTCGCTCGAGGTCAGGGTGATGAGCTCGCCCGAATAGTCGATCAATTCGACGCGGATCGTCCCCCTCTCCGGGGCTGTGAAGTCGAACAGGAAACGTGTCGGCTCCTCGCGGACGGGGTTCGGCGGCGGTAGCTCCCCTCGTGCCAGGCGTTCCCGCTGCTCACTTAGCCGTCGCCATCCCAGGTGGTAAGGATCGGTGGTCTCCCAGCCGGACGGATCTCCGGCTGGGAGCGGGTGGCCCGGGATCTCCTCGATCCAGCAACACGTCAAGCGCCTGGGATTCGCGTTTCGCGGCATCGCCAGGGCGGTCAAGATGCATGTCTTCCCGGAGGATGCGCCGCCGTAAAGCGCCAGGCGATAGACCCTGCGCGGCGGTGGAGTTGGTCCAATGTTCATGGTGGGCAATGCCTTGTTTACCAGTCCCTCGGCTCACCGACCCCACCGCGAGGGGCCACAGGCTTCGACCCGGGGGCTTCCAGGAGCCACCGGATCGGTTTCATCACAGAGTGGCGTACCCTCCGGAAAGAGAGCGTGAGGCCCAACACCAAGATGGCGGTGCCGATGATCGCGTAGATCCGGCGAGGTCCCGTCAGGAACGTCTCGGCCAGGGCCGTGGTCACGTCCTCGGCGGCCCTGCCCGATCCCTGACCTACGCCCCGGATCGCCGCGGCGGCCACCGAACCGGCCAGCTCCGTCAGCCGCTTGAAGCCCGACTCGGTCAGGCGACCGGCAGCGTCCTGGAATTCCTTCGGATCCGCCAGGTAGGCGGCCAACGCGCCCGAGGCGATCCAGACCTTCCAGTGGGGCTGGACGTAGGTCCTCCAGAAGTCCCACGAGGCTTTCCCGCCTTGACTCATCACCCGGCCGAAATCCGCGAGCGCGACGGGGCGGCCGGCCTCGCGGACGACCACACTGCCGGCCCGGATCGCCTCGTCTAGCCGCGCCGCAGCCCGTGCGGCATCGGGGCCGAGGGCGCCCACGGCGGCCACGGTCTCAGGCCCGCCGTCTCGGAGGAACCGGGATCGCACCGCCAAGTCCGGAACCGACGTACGCAGGTGCTCTCCCCCCCGTACGAGGACAAGCGCAGCCTCACGCGACCCCTCATCGAGCAGCTCGATCCGCCGCAGGAGCGACGGGTCGAGCTGGGTGGTTGACTTCCGGAGCAGCATCAAGATCTGCTCGGCCCGCGACGCGGATTTGCCGGCCTCTTCCAGGGCCCGACTCGATTGTCGGATCTCGGATTCTAACGCTTCGCGGGCTCCTCGGGACCTGCCGACATCCTCGACGATTTCGTCAAGTCGACGCAGGGGGACATCGTCCGAGACCCGAGTAACCTTCCGAATCAAGTCCCCGAACACGGCACCGCTCTGGGCAATAGCGGTGCTCGTCGGGGTGACGACCATCAGCACAACACTCACGATCAAAAGGCCGCGGCGGCTTGTGACGCTTCGATCTCTCATGGGCCTACTCCCGTCTCCAGGGCGGGCTCGGCCGGGACTTCCGCGGCGTTCAGGAGCCACCAGGCCGAGATCTGCTTCCGCCACTCGTCGAGCTGTTCTTTGGCAGACAAGACTCCCCTGGCACCGGCCTGGACCAATTCCTGCCCGGGCTCACTTTCCGCCAGCGTTCCGACCGCGAGGTCCTTTCCCGTCCTTTCGAAAAACGCGGCCGTGGGGCTTCCCACGACGGCCCCCGCGCGGTTCGACATCCGGATGTAGACCTTCGAGTCCCCGCGCATGAAGAGCCTGGCCTCCATCCCGCTCCATCGCTTCCACGAAGTGCGGCCGACGCCGCTGTAGCGGAACAAGAACTGCACGGGTTTCGTGACCTCGAAGGTGGTAGCCCGGCCGAAGGCGTTCCTCACGGCTCTTTGCATCTCGCTTAGCGTGCCCGTGACAGTCCAGTTTGCGAGTTCGCGCTCGCTAAGCTTCTCGGCGATCTCCTTGAACTGCTTCTTCGTGAGCTCGAGCCCGGTATTCCGAAGGGTCGTGACGACGAACTTTTCTGAGCCTTTCTCGACGACCTTCTCCGCCACCTCGCGGCCGCCCTTAGTGACGGTCTCCCTGATCACCTTACCTCCCCCACCTGATGCGATGTCGATGACGAGGAAGGCCGGGTCGCAGACTGCCTGGAACCATTCCATCTTCGACGGGTCACGTCCCTGGATCAGCTTTTTCGGCACCTCGTACACCGTGTAATAGAATGGAACCCAGATGATGAGACCGGAGGGAGGCGGCCCCACCTCTTCCGACAGCGCCGAGTCGCTGAGGCGGTTGTACTTCGCGAGAACCGAAGGATAGTTCGTCCCCGCCAAGAAGAGTTGGCGCAGCGCAGCCCGGCGCGCCTCCGCAGTGAGCGGACGGTAAAGGAGGTGACGGAACAGTGGCTCGTCACGGTAGCGGAAAAGCGCGTCGATAGTGTGCTCTTCGCCATTAAGTAGGACCTCGCAGATCCGCGGATGCAACCCTTCGGGATAGTGCGAATGCCCGATTTCCGGATATCCATATAGGAGATCGATTGAAATCATCCCCGTGGTCCGAAGGAGGAGTTCCCCGTTAGGAAGGGCCAGGATGTCCCAAACCCGCGGGTCATCGACGTAGAGTTCGAACATTCCCCTGTCCGAGCCAGCAGTTCGGGCGAGTGCCGGCCAAAACTCTTGGCGAAATCGCTTGAGGAAGTCGGGATTAGAGCAGAGACGTCTGCGGAGTTCCGGTCCTTGCCGCATGACGAAATTGGCGAATGAGGCGAGTTCCTCGTCGGAACCTTCCAGCCGGGATCGCAGGGCGTCGCGGAGCCAGGCTTCGTATTCCCGGGCCGCGTCGTTGTCGCGATCGAAGACGAACAGCACCTCGGCACCGATCAGACCGTGCCGTTTCAACGCGCAAACCAACTCGTGGTTCTCCCTCAGGCCGATCGCCAGCGCCCGCGCGTCGGCGGGGGCCGGCTGTTGGACGTAGCAGCCGGCGAGCAGCTCGTAGTCTTCGTCCGGGCCGCCCAGTGACTCGACGATCGGGCCCGGATCGTCCAGGGTGGCCAGGAGGCCTGTGGTCTCCGGGTGGACCGCCAGGAACGGCATCAGATGCGGCTGCTTGCCCAGCCCCTTGAGTAGACCCAACTGCAGGGCGAACCCCGCTGGATTTTCTTCCCTCTGGATGGCGAACCACTCACGGTTCAGAGCGACCACTGCCCGTACCGCGTCACCGCTCCAGCCCGCGGATCCCAGCTCGTCGCTCGTGATCGTTTCGTCGCTCGAGCCAGAGCGAGTTCCCGATCCGGTGTAAACGCCCAAGCTCCCCTCACCCTTGGACGTCGAGCGTCGGGGGGCAATGATCAGGGCGATCAAGGCGACGAGAATGCCTGCCAGGAGTACAACGATGATGGGGCTAATGCTGCCTCGTTGCCCGATGACATTCACCCGACTTCGCTGGCTCATGGTATCGCCCCTGAGCCTCAATCATGTCGGCTCAGTTCTTCTCCGCGCTGAGGGCCTCTTGATGCCCCTTGCGGACTACCTTGCCCAGGCAGTTTCATCCACGACCGATTGTCACTCATCGTCGATACACTCATAGTCTACAGATTCCTAGCCTGGACTCAATGAAAAAAGGGTCCCGGCCAGACATCCGCATGCGATTCGGTTTTGCGGTCAAGGACCGGCGCGAGGCGCTGGGCCTGACGCAGGAGGAGTTTGCGGACCGCGCGGGCTTGCACCGGACCTACCTGTCTGACATCGAGAGGGGCACGCGGAACGTCAGCCTGATCAACATCGAGCGGCTGGCATCGGCTTTGGCCCTGAAGCTCTCGGAGTTGTTCCATTTCGTCGAGCAGACCTGATTGATCTTGGCATCGCCTATCCTCACCGGGCCCTGGTCGCCGAACCTCTCCCGAACGAAATTGCCCGCCTCCGCTCGAGATGTTCTCGCTTGTGAGCTCTCCGCCAGCGACATCGGATAATTGATGGGCTGGGCCTGGAGCATGAACGGCTGATGCTGTTGCCGCTGCGCCGGCGTGAGCTGACCAGAGCCCGGTGTTTTCAGTGGTCCCTGGTCGGACATCAGATGCGGACAGGCATTGTCCATCACAGACACGCCTCGATCGGGCTTACCGAGCTTCGAATTATGGACAAGGCCCCAGGCAAGCCGGTTCAGTACCTAGCCAAGGAGGCCAGCCCGCTGACGGGACAACCGGAGTTCGCCAGCAGCATCGTGCGCTGCGAAATGGCCAATTGCCGTGTACCGGTTTCCGCGTGTACCATATCTCACCAGTGGTCCCGGAAGGCGCGTGCATCTCGTACGATCAGGGACTCGCGAAGACCCCACATGGCTCAAGTGGAGCTAACAAAGAGATGACCGGTTCCTCTCGTGCCGCTCCGCCTCGCTCTCGCGGTCGCCTCTTGCTGCTGGGCCTCGGTCTCGCAGTTGCGGGAGTGCTCGCGTACGTTGTGCAGATCTCCCTTCAGCGATTAATGGCACCCTGGTACATGCCCATCCTGGGGTTGCTCGGCGTCGTTCTCGTCGCCCTGTCCCTGTCGGAAAAGCGGACCGTTTGGCGCGTATTCGCGCTCTTGGCGGTCGTGCTTCTCACGGGCGCTGAGTTCGCATTCATGTACGCGGTGCGACTGCCGCCCTACACGGGGCCGGTCGCGAAGGGACGGCCTTTCCCCGCCTTTGAAACGACGCTATCCGACGGTAGGCAATTCACGCAGCGTGACCTGGTCAGCGATCGGAGCAGCGTACTGGTCTTCTTTCGCGGCCGATGGTGACCCTTCTGCATGATCGAGCTGGTTCAGCTCGAACGGCGCCACGACGATTTCTCGAAGCGGAACGCGCGCGTGCTCGTCATCTCGAATGGAAGGACTCGAAGACGCCCGGAAGACGCAGGCGCAGTTTCCGCACCTGATCGCGCTGGCGGATGAGGCGCGTGGGCTATCCGAAGCGGCCGGGCTCATTCATCCCCACGCGGCGCCGGATGGCCGGGACGTCGATGTGCCGACGACGATCCTTGTGGACCGGCATGGCATCGTGCGCTGGTTATATCGTTCGCCCGAGGTGGTTGCGCGTCTCTCGCCGGATGACGTCTTGCGGGCAATCGACTGGTACAACCCCTGATCCCGCGGCCGCGCTCAACTCTGCTGGAGAACCTTGCATGCTCACCATGATTGTCCACTCGCTGGCACTGGGATCGGTCGTCACCAGCATGGGGTTGGTCGAAGAGGGAAGAACGCATCATGTCGTTGTCATCGGCAGCCCCAACGTCAATCCGGGCTACCGGCTCGTCGATAACCACTATGTCGCTGGGCGGGTGAAGGCGTTCGGTGGCACTCTGACCGCTCAGAGGGGAGCCGGCGGGACCAGGTCCGAGGCCACGACGCGTTGGTACGATGTCCGGTCGCTGACTGTCGAGGGGAAGGGGTGGTCAAGCACGAAGGCATTCTTCGACCGATTACCGGCGAAGGCTGAAGGGGTCGTCCGCCTGCCCGTCTGGGATCTGAGCCATGATTCGGCGGGGCTATGCGTTCGGTTCACGACCGATGCCACAAGCCTCCAGGCCCGATGGACGGTCACTTCCAAACAGCTCGCCATGCCTCACATGCCCGCCACGGGCGTCAGCGGACTCGATCTCTATGTCAAGACGGAGCGCGGTCCGTGGCGGTGGGTCGCCGTCGGCCAGCCCCAGGATGCCTCGACGAGCACCATGACCCTGGTGAGCGGACTGCCTGAAGGGAAACGAAAGTTCCTGACTCTACCGGATTGCAGGTTGGCGGTTTCTGAAGCCCATCAGTGAGGTGGACGCCATGAGATTGTGGAGCCAATGTTCATGATAGCGTT